>ENA-ORCT01001037-ORCT01001037.1-marine-metagenome-genome-assembly--contig:-NODE-1037-length-11544-cov-3.877823_pt1 | contig 11544 bp, 11 predicted proteins | sample MGYA00248632_ERZ508511 | MGnify/ENA primary metagenome ERZ508511 (study PRJEB26182, sample SAMN06268839) | marine metagenome | isolation source: Tt an P1-techrep anaerobic enrichment on pine from...
CGAAGGGCAAGGAGCCGGGGCGCCTTTTTCTGCCTACTCTTTTTTGGCGCAAAAAAAGAGTAGGGCGTCGCGCGGGGGCGCAACCCCGTGGTGTTGTAATTCAAACAACAGAACAGAAATCTCTTTAAGTCGGCCGGTTCCGCCCGGCCAGGCGTCTTACTTTTCTTTGTACCGACAAAAGAAAAGTAATCAAAAGAAAGCGGCCCCACCGTTTGCCCCTGCGGGGTTCCCTCTCTCCGGTATTTTAATCCGGGAAAGACGAGATTCGCTTCGCTCAGACGTCTTTCTTTTCCGGATGAAAATCCCTCTGTTCGGCGGCACTCAGAGGGGAAAGGCAGTCAAAAGCTTATAGCTCTAAGCTGTAAGCTTACAGCTGATTCAACAATATTCCTGCAAAATCCCATACCCGGTATCCCGCCGCGCCGCCACAAACCCCGCCTCGCGAATCAGCGCAATCAACTCCTCCTTTGAGAGTCGAAAAGAGGTGCCAGCCGCAGCCACCACATTCTCTTCGAGCATGGTGCCGCCAAGATCGTTGGCACCGAAAAAGAGCGCCGTCTGCGCCACCGCCGCCCCCTGGGTGACCCAGCTCGCCTGCAGATTGGGTATATTGTCCAGCACCAGCCGGGAAACGGCCAAAACCTTGAGGTAGTCCCAAGCGCTGGCGCCGCGGCCGCCAAGGTCGGTATTGGCTGGCTGAAAAGTCCAGGGGATGAAGGCGGTGAAACCGCCGCTGGCCGGTTGCAACTCGCGAATACGGAACAGGTGCTCGATAATCTGCTGTGGCTCCTCGCCGAAACCGAGCACCATTGTGGCGGTGGTCGCCATGCCCTGGGCATGGGCCTCTTCCATCACCTGCGCCCACTGCCGCCAGCCGATCTTGTTCGGCGAGATGCGTGCCCGTACCTCGTCGACCAGCAACTCGGCACCGCCACCGGGCAACGAAGCCAGACCGGCATCCCGCAACCGCCGCAGGCAGTCGGCAATCGTGAGGCCGGAAAGCTCGGCAGTATGGACGATCTCCGCCGGCGACAGGGAGTGAATCTGTACCGATGGAAACTGGCTGCGAATCTGCCTAAAAAGCTCCTCGAACCAATCGATGGTCAACTCCGGGTGCAGACCGCCCTGCAGCAGCAGCTGAGTGCCGCCCTGAGCGGCCAGCTCGGAGACCTTGGCCAGAATCTGCTGGTGGGACAGCAGGTAGCCGCCTTCGACGCCCGGTGATCGGTAGAAGGCGCAGAAGGAGCAGCCGGCCAGACAGACGTTGCTGTAGTTGACGTTGCGGTCGACGACGAAGGTCACCCGCCGCTGAGGATGCAGGCGCTGTCGCATCCGGTCGGCGAGGCGGCCAACCTCGAGCAATTCGGCCTCCTGCAGCAGGTAGAGAGCCTCTTCCCGCCCGATAGGCTGGCCACAGTTCAGTTTGTCGCTGATTCCCGCCAGCATGGTCAATGCTCCCCCAGCAGCCGGTAGAGACTATCCCGCTCCACCGGCTGCTTTCCGGCCCGGCGAATCAGCCAGCATAGTTCCTCGCAGCTCAGCACCTGAGGGGATGCAGCACCGGCGGCATGGCCGATGCGCTCCTCGATTACCGTCCCGTCGAGGTCGTTGACGCCGAAAGCCAGGGCCACTTGGGCCAGCTTGACCCCGAGCATCACCCAATAACCCTTGAGATGCTGAAAATTGTCGAGAAACAGTCGGCTGATGGCCAGAGTCTTGAGAATCTCAACCCCACCTGGGCCGCGCAGCCCCGGCAGCCGGGTGTTGTCAGCCTGGTAGGGCAATGGGATGAAGGCCATAAAGCCGCCCGTTTCATCCTGCAACTCGCGCAATTGGCGCAGATGATCGATACGGTCTTCCCAGCTTTCCAGATGGCCGAAGAGCATGGTGGCGTTGGATCGCAGGCCGGCACGGTGCACCGCGGCCATGACCTCCAGCCAGCGCTTGCCGGTGATCTTCTCCGGGCAGAGCTGATGGCGTACTGCAGGAGCAAAAATCTCGGCACCGCCACCGGGCAAGGAGTCGAGTCCGGCTGATTTCAGCTCTTCCAGCAACTCGGCGAGCGATAAGCCGCTCAAATGGCTCAGGTGATCGATCTCCACTGCGGTAAAGGCCTTGATGTGGATATCGGGCGCCGCCCGGCGAATGGCCCGCAGCAAATCGAGGTAGTAGGCCAGAGGTTGTTCCGGATGGAGGCCGCCCACCACGTGCACCTCCCGCGCACCGGCGGTGGCGGCCGCAGCGGCCCGCTCGCCGACCTCCTGGGGCGTCAGGCAATAGGCCCCTTGCTGCCGGTCATCGCGGCGAAATGCGCAGAAATTGCAGGCATTGACGCAAACGTTGGTGTAGTTTATATGGCGATTGCGATTGAACAAAACCCGGGCCCCGTTGAGCCGTGCGTTGGCTCTGGCGGCCAGCGCACCGAGCCCCAGCAGGTCGTCGCAGCGAGCCAGCTGCAACGCCTCGTCGACGTCAAGGCGCTCGCTCCGCTCGATCTTGTCGTTAATGGTGGAGAAAAGAGGATTCATAATAACTTCGGTTACCAGGGACTTGAACAGCCCAGCGGATAGTGGACCAGCTATTCTACTCCACCGTCCTCGTCTTGGTACTCGTACTCGTACGCGTACTCGGCCTTTTCTCGAACCTGGAGGGACGGAGAAGCCATCTTGGTCAACATCGCGACAATACGAGCAAGAAACTGCTTCCCTTTACTCGAGACCTTCGTATCAATCGCTTCACACGCCCTAAAAACATCCAGAATAGCGGCACACTCAAGGGCTGATCCAAGGGCAATGCGCTGAAAGCGTTGACGGTCAGGTGAAGGCAGCTTGCCATTTCCTTCTGCAATATTCAGCGGTATCGACTGGGATGCCTGTAAAAGTTGGTCGCGCGCATGTCGGTCTGCACCTTTGAGCTCTTCGCACAACCTGTAAGACCAGCCTACAAACTCAATGCTAATGCGATAAACATCCAGTTTCTCGTGGTCAAACATCGTGACACCTTTCGAGTACGAGATCGAGTACCGTCCCTTCGGGATTGAGTACGAGTCCGCGTTTGCTGCAATTGGTCCTCAGCCATCGCCCCAGCGGCGGTAGAGCTGATGGTCGATACCCAGCTGGTCAAGCACTTTGCCGACCACGAAATCAACCATCTCTTCGACGCTAGAGGGCTGCTGATAAAATGCGGGCATGGCCGGCACGATGCGGGCTCCGGCCTGAGAGAGACGCAGCAGATTTTCCAGATGCAGCTGGTTGAAAGGCGTTTCCCGCGGCACCAGCAGCAGTGGCCGCCCTTCCTTGAGGGCCACGTCGGCGCAACGCTCGATGAGATTTCCGCTCAGACCGCCGGCGAGCCGCCCGGCGCAGCCCATGGAACAGGGCGCCACCACCATGGCGTCGGCTGCAGAAGAACCGCTGGCCACCGGCGCAAAGAGGTCGTCCTCATCATAGTGCACCAGGGCTTCACCGGCCTGGAAATGCTCTGCAATCACCTCGCGACGGCGATCCAGCGGGCCGGTCCAATCGAAGCCGGTTTCGTGATGCAGCACCTGTCGGCCGGCGCGGCTCAGCAGCAGCACCACATTTCGGCCCGCCCGCAATAATTCCTCGGTCAGTCGCAGGCCGTAGACAGCCCCCGAAGCGCCGGTCATGGCCAGTACGATCTTATCCATGTCGTCCTCCTTCATCAGGAAACTTTCAGGCCAGGGCAGCATCGAGCAGGGTAAACAGCAACATGCTCAGACTGATATAGCCGTTCATGGTGAAAAAAGCCGTGTTGAGGCGGCCCAGATCGTCGGGACGCACCAGGCGATGTTCATAGACCAGCAACCCCGCAACCAGCAGCACACCGCCCAGATACACCTGTCCCAGCGGCGCGATCAGCGCCAGCAGCACCAGCAACAGAATCATCAGGCCGTGCAGTAACTTCCCAACCAGAATGGCCCGGCGGCTGCCGAGTCGCGCCGGAATCGAGTGCAAACCCTGAGCACGATCGAACTCTTCATCCTGCAAAGCATAAAAAATATCGAAGCCCGCTACCCAGCAAAGGACCGCCAGGCCGAGAACCAGTGGCGGCATGGCCAGAGAACCGCGCAAGGCGATCCAGGCCCCCGCCGGCGCCGCCCCCAGGCAGAGCCCCAGCACCAGATGGGACAGTGCGGTGAAACGCTTGCAATAGGAGTAAAGTACGAACAAGCCGATGATCAAAGGCGCCAGGGCCAGACAGAGGGGATTGAGACTCCAGGCGGCCAGTAGCAGCAGGGCAAAACCGGCCAGCGCCAGCAGAAAGGCCTCGCGGCGGGCTACCTGTCCCGCCGGCAGATGACGGCCGGCGGTGCGGGGGTTTTCGGCATCGATGCGGACGTCGATGAGCCGGTTGCAGGCCATGGCGCCGGTGCGGGCCCCGACCAGCGCCAGGCAGATCCAGAGTACTTGTCCCAGGGAGGGCAGCGTCCCTGAGGTACGCACAGCAAGGACCACCGCCATCAGCGCGAAAGGAAAAGCAAAGATGGTGTGGGAGAAGCGGATCATTTCCAGCAACGCCCTGATTTTTCGATAAAGGGATCGGACCATGAAACGACCGGACCTCCTGCCGCCGGCAAATACTTTTCAGAATACTCCCAAAAAGACCGAACCCGCCCTACTGTCGACGTCACTGAGCAACACCACGACGGCAGTTGAACGGGTTCGCCTCTAAACAATACGCGCCGCCTCCCATTAAAGACAAAACGGCGGCACTAACCCGACTCAGGAAGACGGCGGCGTGGAATAGATCGCCAGCATCTCCCGCAGGCGACCGGCCGAGGGCGGGGCAGAAAGATGGCCGCCGTAGAGAACATCGTTGGCCCGTACATAGGACTGCTGGTAGTAGTCGGCGTTGGCCTCGTCATCGATCTGCAGGGCCGAGCCCTCCAGGGAAACACCGGCAAAGAAGCCGCGACTGCGGGAATAGGACAGAATCTCGGCCTTGAGGGAGATATCGGTCGCTCCTTCCACCCGCCGGCCGATGGGGCCGGCGGCCACTGCAGCATCGGCTCCCAGGGTGAATTTGCCCTTGATCAGGCCCTCGATGCTGCGGGCACTTTTGAACACCAGGATCACGTCCGTGGACTGGGCACCGATCTGCCAGCCAAAGCTGCCTCCTGCCAGGGAAATCAGGCAGGGGTTGTTCCAGCGACCGGAGGCACCCCGCACCATCACCACTCCGGTGCCGTAGCGGCCCCCGATGAAAAACCCGGCCTTGATCACTCCGGGTATGATGGCAATGCCGTGGGCGTTGCTCAGCAGGCTTGGCGGAATGGCCGACTCGGGAATGGCCATGATCTCCTCCAGAACCGTGCCGGCCCGCGTCACCTTGTCACCGGCCTTGCCGGCCAGTGCCGAGGTTGCTGGAACCAGTAAAATAAAGAGGACGGCAAACGCCGCCCAGCGCACAAACTGCTGCTTCATCGCATTCCTCCCTGAAAAATTATCACTGGATTGACGGTCAGCGACTGTCAGATCGGCATCTTACCACCAATAGGGGTGACGATACCAGTAGGGATAGCGATACCAGTAAGGCCAGGGATCCCAATAGTAGGGGTAGTAGCCTGGCCAATCAGCCTGCCGTTCCGGAACCAGGTAGAGCTCGACGATCTCGAATACCGGATAGTGGTAGCTCATTTTCTGCAGCGGCTTTGTTTCTACCCCGCGCAGCGTAGCGACCATGCTCACCAGTCGCCCCTCCGCGTAGATGCTCGGATCGAGCAACTGGCTGGTTCTGGCCAGGAAGCGGCCGTTGACTTCATCGGGATCTTGCGGCTCGTCGCGCTTGTCGAGGGTGTATTTGAGGATTTCCAGGGTAGTGCCATCATTGGTCAACTCGTTGTTGAGGATCATCCCGCCAACAATGATAGTTTTCCCAAGATTGGCATCCGGTGCCGCCTTGAGCTGGGGATAGTCCACTTCATAATTGACCCCGTAGAGGGCATCCTTGGACAGCACCGAACCGCAACCGCCCAGAGTCAGAAGCACCAGCAGCAACCCGAGAGCATAACCTGATCTGTTCATGACCGACTCCTCTCGTTAGGAGGTGTCGGACTTGATAGGCCGAATGAAAAATTAGCTGTTCGAAACCGGATTTTCGAGGATTAGAGAACGAATAGCAGGTTATTTGTCGATAATTGTCGAAAATCCGGACCGATCAGACGATTTTTGCAGTCGGTTCATGCTAAGTCCAACAGCCTCCGAGGTGGTTCCCTCCTCTCTATCCCTCCTGCCGACACTCAGCTTCGGGCCTGACAGCCCTCAATACCTACGAAACGGGTAAGCATAACCATAAGGATAATGGGGCGCTTTGGGCCACCAATAGATCTCGCCCGCCTCGAACAACGGCCTACCGAACTGCTTGTCGGCCACCGAGCGGGGTTCCGGACCGATATAGGTAGCGACCAATGTAACCATGTGCCCCCTGCCGAACTTGTCCGGATCGAGGATCCGTTCGCTGCGAACCAGCAGTTCGCCGGCATTTTTTACCGGACGTTGCGGCACACCGCGCCTGTCCACCGTGTAAGGCTGCAGGGTAAGGACGGTACCGTCACGACTTACCTGGTAAGAGCGAACAAAACCGGCCAGCAGCAGAGTGCGGCCGGTAGCCGCCGCCGGATCGCGCACAAACTCTTGGTAACCGCCCGGGAGCTCCACCGACGAGCGGGCCGATTCGGACAGCACGTGACCGCAACCGGCGGCCAGCAATACTGTGACAACATAGAAAAACCTGATCAATACCAGCTTCATGGGCGCCTCCTTTTCCGCGAGCAGCAACGGACCTGGTGGCGAAGCGCTTTTTCAGTAGTCGATGCCCGGTTGTGGTTCAATATCCTTGCGGTAGGCATGCTTGATTTCCCGCACCTCGCTGACCGTGTCGGCCAACTCGATCACCTGCGGATGGGCATCGCGACCGGTAAGGATCAAATGCATCAGCGGCGGCTTGCTGCGCAAAATGTCCAGCACCTGGTCAAGATCAACGAGTTTGAGATGCAGGGCGTTGTTGATTTCATCGAGAATAACGATATCGAACTCTCCCGAGTCAATTTTTTCCCTGGCCAGGCGAATCGCCTCCTGGGCATTGGCCCGGTGCTCCTCAAAGGGATAAGGATTTCCCTGAATGCCGCAAAACCCCTTGCCCGTTGAAATCAATTCCACGCCCTTGAGCTGTTTGATCCCATCCCACTCGCCGGCGTAGAGATCACCTTTCATAAATTGAATAATACAGGTGCGCAGGCCGTGGCCGCAGGCTCTCACTGTCATACCCAAGGCCGAAGAGGTCTTGCCCTTGCCGTGGCCGGTGATCACTACGATCAAGCCATAAGGCCTTTTTGGCACCAGACGATCGATTTTGAGCGGTTTACTTGATTGCACAGTCATGATATCACCCTTCACCTTGCATCATTCTAATTGTAAACCATTTTGCAACCGGCGCCATAGCCTCACCACCCGGCTTTAGCCCGGCTTATTCATAATCCGGGCTAGGACTCGAGTCCGTATTCCGCCCAGCGCCGGTCCAGCAGCTGGTTGACCGTGGGATCGCCAGCCAGTGGCGATCCGGGCAACCGAGTGGCGTCGATAGCCAGGCGGTCGCCGTCGCGCAACAGGTCCCGCTCCGGCCGCATGCGGTTGACCGCCCGCCAGAAACAGCCTCGGGCATCCCGCAAGTCGGTTTCGGCATCAAAAAATACCAGCAGCCGGGCCTTTTCAAACGGCTTCTGTCGCCACAATGCTTGCGTCAACTCGGCCACCTCGCCGTCCTTCGCGCTGTGCACCGCCAGCAGGGTCACACCGTGAAAAGCGGTTTCTCGCGGCATATGGATATCGGCAATCGTGGAAAAATCGGCCTGCACCAGAGCCAGCAGCAGCCGCTCGCTGAGCTGGGCCAGATAGCCGCTCTCCATGGGCGGCGGTCCGGCAACAGTGGCAGGAAAAAGTGGATTGCGGCGGTGACTGATGGAAGTGACCTGCAGCAGGGCAGCGGGTGCCGCTGCGTCGTAGCAGCCGCGATGGTTGCCGAAGGGGCCTTCCTGGTGGGTTTTGCCCGGATGAACCAGCCCCTCGATGACATACTCGGCCTGGGCCGGCACCTGCAGGTCGCTGGTCCGGCAGGGCACCATAGCCAGGGGCCGGCGCCGCAGCAGGCCGGCCAGTGCGAGCTCGTCGGCGCCTTCGGGCAAGGGCGCACAGGCTGTACAGATGGCGGCCGGATCGCCGCCCAGGGCGATGGCCACCGGCATGGGCCGGCCGCGCTGTGCCCAGGCAGTCAGGTGGCGGGCCGCGCCGGAACCGGGTCGGCAGCGCAAAGTCGCATGGTCACTGCCGTACAGCTGCACCCGGTACATGCCACAGTTGCCCTGCCCGGTATCGGGATCCCGGGTGAAGACCAGCGGCTGGGTGATGAAGCGGCCACCATCTCCGGGCCAGCTGTGCAGAGCCGGCAACCAGCGCAGATCCGCCGGCTCCATCAATACTTCCTGACAGGGACCGGCTGCTGCCTGTTGCGGCTGCCAGGCAGCCTCCTGCAACAGACGGCTCAGTCGCTCGGCAGCACTGCCACCGGGATGGCGGACCAGTTCGGCGGCCAGCCGCTGCCTTAGCTGATCGGGCTCCTCGAGGCCGACCGCCCAGGCTGCCCGTTTTGACGAACCGAACAGGTTGGTGAGCACCGCACCGGAATGGCCGCGCACCTGCTCGAACAGCAGGGCTCGCCGCCCGGCCGCCCCCTTACAGACCCGATCGGTGATGGCGGCAATTTCCAGGTGCGGATCGGCCTCCACCGCGATGCGGCGTAACTCGTCGCGCTCTTCAAGCAAGGCGACAAAATCGCGCAGATCTGTCACCTGCTGCGGTGTCATGGGCAATTTCTCCATAGGGCTATGGGTACCATGGGTCTTATGAGACCTATGAAAACTTCAGCTGCCCCAACCGCCGCCACCGGGAGTCTCAACGATCAGCACATCGCCTGAACATCCTTCGACGGTGCACTTGCCGGGCAATTCCCGGCACTGGCCGTCGCGCAACAAAGCGTTACGCCCCGGCTGTCCCGGCTGGCCGCCGGCCAGACCGTAAGGCCGCTGCTGACGGCGGTCGCTGAGCAGGGTGATGCGCGCCTCGCCCTGCAACTGCACCTCTTTGATCACTCCTTCGCCACCCCGGCAGCGCCCTGCCCCGCCGCTGCCGTTGCGTAGGGCGTAGCGCCTGATCCGCAACGGATAGGCATGCTCCAGCGCTTCGACCGGCGTATTGAGAGTGTTGGTCATATGGGTCTGCAGGCCGCTGGCTCCCCCCCCGTCCGGTCCGCCACCCGAACCGCCGGCGATGGTTTCGTAATAGGCGAACAGCTGGCCGTTGCGGGGATCGACCCCGCCGATGGTCAGGTTGTTCATCGTCCCGCAGCTGGCCGCCGGGATCTTCTCGGGCAGAGCCTGAGCCAACGCTCCGAGCAATACATCGACGATCCGTTGCGAGGTCTCGACGTTGCCGCCGGCCACCGCTGCCGGAAAGGTGCAGTCAACCACCGTACCCGGCCGGGTTTTGACCGCAATGGGGCGCATGGCACCGGCGCTACCGGGCATGCCCGGCGGCGCCAGCAGGCGAAAAACATAGAACACCGCCGACAAAGTGATCGCCCGCACTGCGTTGATGCAACCGGCCACCTGTTCCGCACTGGTGGCAAAATCGACAGTCGCCGCCTGGCCGGTCACGGTCAGCTCGCAACGGATCGGTACCGGCCCACTTCCGGCACCGTCGTCATCGAGCATATCTTCAAAAGCATAGCGACCGTCGGGGATAGCCGCCAGCACCTCCTGCATCAACCGCTCGCCGTAATCGAGCAGCGCATGGCCGTAGCGCTCCGTCTCGGCCAGGCCGTAGCGGTTCACCACCTCGCGCAGGCGCTGCTCACCGACCCGGTTGGCGGCGATCTGAGCGTTGAGGTCCCCTTCCCGCTCCACCGGGGTGCGAACGTTGGCCAGCAGCATCGCCAGCAGCTCACTGTCGAGCTGACCGCCGCGGACGATCTTTACCGGGGGAATACGCAGTCCTTCCTGAAAGATTTCGTTGGACAGGGGCAGGGAGCCGGCGCTCATGCCGCCGACGTCGGCATGATGGGCTCGGTTGGCGAGAAAGAAGGCCGGCCGTGACTCCCCGTCGAAAAAGACCGGCGCCACCAGGGTAATGTCCGGCAGATGGGTGCCGCCACGATAGGGGTCGTTGAGCAGTACCATGTCCCCCGGCTGCAAATCGCCGCGCTGCAGAGCCGCCGCCACCGACAAAGGCATGGAGCCGAGATGGACCGGGATATGGGCCGCCTGGGCGATCATCTCCCCTTCGCGGTCGAACAGGGCGCAGGAAAAATCACGGCGTTCCTTGATATTGGGCGAAAAGCCGGTGCGCATCAGCACCGCTCCCATTTCCTCAGTGAGGGAGGCAAAGCGGTTCTTGAGCACTTCAAGACGAATGGGGTCGATGGTCGGGGAACTCATGCATCCTCCCTTTCCAGCAGCAGATTGGCCCGCTCGTCGACCCGCAAACGCCAGCCGGCAGAGATGAGGTGGGTGGCGGTCTCCTCGATGATCAGGGCCGGCCCTGCCAGGGTGACACCGCAGGGCAGTGCACCGCGCTCGTAAATCGGGCAGGGCTGGATCTCGCCCGCCAGCACCAGCGACTCCACAGCCAACGGCCGGAGCTCACCGCCACAGGGAAGGTCGTGATGAAAGTCAGGCTGCGGACCATGACCAATGGCCCGCAGTCGCAGGGTGACGATCTCCAACGGTCGTTGTTCATCGCGGTATCCGTAGAGGGTCTGGTAGCAGTCATGAAAGGATCGACAGAAATCCCCGTTTAGCGGCACGGTGATTTCAAAGGATTGGCCCCGATAGCGCATGTCAAGAGCCGCCTCCAACTTCAAGGCGCTGCCGGCTATGCCCTCGGCCCCCATCTCGACAACCGCCTGTTCCTGCAGCGGAGCAAAAAGCTCGGCCAGCGCCTCGGACGGAGTATCGCCGGGCCGCAGGACCGAACGGGAATAGTCACGGATCACGTCGGCCTGCACCAGGCCTGCGGCCGACAGCAGACCGGGATGGGCGGGGATCAGAATCCGTGTCATGGCCAGCATCTCCGCCAGGGCGCAGGCATGCAGACCGCCGGCACCGCCGAAGGGCAGCAGGGTAAAGTCCCGCGGATCATAGCCCCGAGCCACCGACACCACCCGCAGGGCGCCGGCCATGGTTTCTTCGGCAACTTCGACAATCCCTTCGGCCAGTCGCTGCGGCGCCAGCCCGGCCACGGCGGCCAGCTCTTCCACCGCCCGATGGCAGCGATCCACCGCCAGCGCCATGCGGCCACCGAGAAAACGGTCGGCCCGCAACCGGCCGAGATAGAGATTGGCGTCGGTCACAGTCACCGCCAGGCCCTTGCCGTAGCAGACCGGACCGGGGTCGGCGCCGGCGCTCTCCGGGCCGACCCGCAAAGCTCCGCCGGCATCGATGCGGGCAATGGAACCGCCGCCGGCGCCGAC
>ENA-ORCT01001038-ORCT01001038.1-marine-metagenome-genome-assembly--contig:-NODE-1038-length-11536-cov-3.542456_pt1 | contig 11536 bp, 12 predicted proteins | sample MGYA00248632_ERZ508511 | MGnify/ENA primary metagenome ERZ508511 (study PRJEB26182, sample SAMN06268839) | marine metagenome | isolation source: Tt an P1-techrep anaerobic enrichment on pine from...
CTGTGGCGGTGGATCCTGACCCTGACCACCCAGATAGCGTTGATCGGAAAATTTTTCGACAATGCGCGGGAGGTCTTTCCCGACATCCAACTGCCTGAAATCGACATCCCGAATCTTCCCGGCGATTCGGTTTCATCACCTGAAAGCCATAACACATCAGGCTCTTCCTGAAATCGTTCGGGCCATTTCAACCGGGATTTGATCGGGTCCGCCGGCGTCAGATGAGGCCTTCCAACCGCCTCCACCGAAACCAGTATGATGATTTCCATAAAAAAGTTCCTGCAGGCAATGGCACCGCCGGTCATCGTCCTGCTCATATGGCAGTTTGCCGCCGAAATGGTTCTGCTGTATCGCGGCGTCGCATTTCCTACCCCCTGGCAAACCGTTATCCGGTTGGGGACATTGTTCGGTGGCGCCCGTCTTTCAAATTATTCTTTACTTGTTCATATCGGCGCCAGCCTGCAACGATGGCTGGTGGGATTCGGAATCGCCGCCTCGCTGGGAATCGGATTCGGATTGATCGCAGGAAGAGTACGGGCGTTTGAAAAGGCCACCGCCGGCATTCCCCAGATGCTGCTCCTGATTCCAGGCCTGGCCTGGATCCCGGTGACGATCCTGCTATTCGGTATTGGTGAATCCGCAACGATTTTCATGATCTCCGTCTCGGCATTTGCACCGATCGCCATCAACGTGCTGGCCGGGATAAAGAATATCGATATCCATCTGATCCGTGCGGCAAAGATGATGGGCGCCGGAGAAAACGCCCTGTTTTTCCGGGTTCTCATCCCCGCTGCGCTGCCTTCCGTCCTCAGCGGACTGCGCATCGGCCTTGGCACCGGCTGGCGCGTGCTGGTTGCCGCAGAGATGATTGTCGGTACCGGAACGGGACTGGGGTATTCGATCATTCAGGCGCGCTGGACCCTTGATTATGCCTCTTCTTTCGCCTGCATCGTCGTCATCTGCGGGATTGGCCTGCTGTTTGAGCAGGTATGTTTCAAACAACTCGAAAGACGGACCATCGAGCGATGGGCGCTGGGTACGGGTAATCGATGATCAGATTTGAAAATGTGAGCATAAGCTATTCACGGAAAGACGGTCCGTCGTCACACGTGCTGGCGAATATAGACCTGATTGTGCAGGAAAGAGAATTTGTATGTGTTTTAGGGCCGAGCGGCTGCGGGAAAACCACGTTGCTGAACCTGGTTGCCGGGTTCTTATCCCCGACCGAAGGAAGAGTTCTGTTCGAAGATTCGGAAGTCGGTCCCCCCGGGCCGGATCGCGGTGTCGTATTTCAGGACTCGACGCTGTTCCCCTGGCTGACGATTAGAAAAAATGTGGAATTCGGATTGAAGCTCCAGGGGATGAAGGGCCGCATACTCTCTGAAACCGCCCGAAAGCATCTTGAACTCATGGGGCTGTGCGATCATGCGGACAGCTATCCCCATGCCCTTTCCGGTGGCATGCGTCAGAAAGTGGCGATAGCCCGGGTGCTTGCGCTGGAACCGAAGGTGCTGCTGATGGATGAGCCATTCAGCGCTCTGGATGCCAACTCCCGCGAACGCCTCCAGGATGAACTGCTGCGGGTCTGGATGACCCGCCGCCGAACGGTGGTTTACGTGACCCACAGTGTGGAAGAGGCCGCTTATCTCGCCGACCGGATCATTATCCTCGGCAACGTCGCCACGGGGATTTGCGCGGACATACCCAATTCTCAAAAATTTCCCAGAAGCCGCTCCGCTGCGGAATTTCAATCCATGAAAGTAAAACTGCGCAAATCGCTGGCCGAGCAGCCATGCTGCATTCAACCGCAAATTCGATCGGGAGGGTTCCGGCGATGAAAACGATGACCTCGATTATCCATGCCACACGGCTTATGATCTTTTTTCTGGTCTTTTCAATCCCGGCACAATCGGCGGCGGCCGGAGAAAAAGCACAAATCCGATTTGCTTTCCAGGACCGCATCGGCAGTGTTCTGCCTATCATTGCCGTAAAAAAAGGATTCTTCGCCGATGAAGGGTTGGCCGTCAAGGCTTTGCGGTTCAGCAGCGGGCCTGCCTGCGCCGAGGCGCTGTATTCAGGCGCCGCCGATATCGCCGGCATGGGAGACACCACCGCCATAATCATGGTCACCCGGAGCGAAAAATTCGCGATTATTGCCAGCCATGTCGTAGGCGAGCATCGGCACCGCATCATGGTACGCAAGGATTCGGGGATGCGGACGCTCAACGATTTAAAAGGGAAACGGATCGGTGTAAAAAAAGGCACATCAACCTATGGCGGTCTCCTGGCTGCCCTTGAAAAAGCGCACATACCCAGGGACGGTGTCGATATCATCGACCTGACGCCTTCCACCATGCCCGATGCGCTCATGGCCGGCTCACTCGATGCATTTGCCGCCAGCGAACCCACACCATCGACGGCAGAGCAGAACGGTGCCTGCGAGCTGACGACCCTCGGCGGTTTGGGAAACGAGTATCCGATATTGATTCTTGCCAACAATGACAGACTGACCCGAAAAAAGGATGCTGTGAAGCGTTTATTACACGCGATGAAACGAGCCGGGCAATATGCTGCCGACTATCCGGAAGAAACGGCCGCAATCATGGCTGACGAAACCGGTCTGTCCCTTGCCACGACCCGAAAAGCGATCCAGCGTCACGAGTACCGTCTTCGACTGGATGAGGCAATCATATCCAGCCTGGAAAAAACGGCTTTGTTTTTAAAAGAGCAGTATATTATCTCAAACTTCCCTGATTTCAACACAGCTGCCAGACCGGAATTTCTGGAATAAAGAAATCGCCAGGAGGGGAGATACATTTAAAAAGCAGATACACTTTAATTACCTAAGTAATTTCTACCGATTTTTACCGTATTGTAGAATCAGAATTTATCTGATATTCTGACGTTTGTAAGTAATTTGAAGATTTTCCGGTCCGCACCTCAGCAGGAGAGGAAAATGGATAAGGTTCTCATTGTCGACGGCGATAAGGAGTTACTGGTTACCCTGAAGGCAGAATTGGACAGGCTGCACCATTTTGAGACTCTGATCGCGCCCGACGGGGGCAAAGCCATTGAAATTCTTTCTTCCAAAAAAATTTCCGTTTTTGTAACGGATGTCAACACCCCCACCATATCCGGTTTGGATTTGATCGCCTACATTACCCAAAATTATCCCAACACTCCCTGCATCGTCATGACCGATTATGGCAAGCCGTGGTTTTCAAAGCGGATGGAGCAACAGGAAAATCTGTATCACATCGAAAAACCATTTGAGATCAAATCACTGGCATCGTCGATACTCGTCGGCCTCAGTTTGCTGGATGAGGGCGTGAACTATCAGGGCATAACTATCAAAGAACTGTTGCCGCTCATCGAAATCGAACAGAAAACCTGCCGAATGGAAGTCGATTCGAGAGATAAGGGCAAGGGATATCTGTATTTCGACAAAGGAGAGCTTTTTGATGCCCACTACAAAGAACAGAGCGGCGAAAAGGCCGCCCTGGAAATTTCTCAATGGGGTGGGGTTTCAGTGAAATTCACCGATCTGCCCCGGAGGCGTAACCGGCCCCGGGTCAAATCCGGCCTGATGACCATTGCAGGTGCCACCTGGCGAAAGGGAAAAATCGAAAATTACAATCTATCGGATACGATAGATCGGACGGAATCGGTCAGAGCTACCGCGGAAATCATGCTGGAGCGCAACGTTAAGGAATTCCACGCCATTAAAGGCTACAAGGCCGTAGCGATTCTGGACCCCGATGGCAAAATCCTTGCACAGGACAGTATTGATCCGGCAATCGATATGGTGCGATTGGCCGGCGGCCTGAGCATCATCCGTTCCGTTGCAGAAGACTCCTCCGGTCTGCTCGGGTTCAATTGCTGCAAGTCGTTGTCGTTGCACACTACCAGCGGAACGGTATTTCTGGAATCTTCCAACTTGATTGCGGGCGATAAATTGCGACTGGTCGGGGTTATCTCCGAAGGCGGCAACTGGTTTTTTATGAAGTACAAGCTTGAGAATTTTTTACGGCAGATGGTGCCATCGACCAATTAGTTTCAACGTTTTGAAATTTGGAACCTGTGATTTGGGATTTTCGGTTTATCCGGGTTAGGGCCGTCATGTTTTCTGATAATCCGGGTTTATCGGGCATTGATCGTTTACGCAGCCAGGGCAGCCGGATACCGTAAAATGAACTATCCAGAATAGAAGGAAAATTCCGCCATACAGAACGCCTGATTTGGGAAGCGGTTCGGAGAAAATGATCCACACCGGGATGCACACCCGCAGCAGATAGGCAAACCCGGCCCATACCAGAGATTGCCAGCCGAAACCATCGTCAACCTTTTTAAAGAGATGATGAACACAGCTTCCTTCCAGCGGCACCGGGCATCGCGTACCATAATAAGCGCAGTGGCGGCAGGCGCCGGCAAAAAGAATCGGATAAGAGGCTGCCCATAGCAGCAAGTAAACCGCGCCACCAGCCACGCCCCAGCGGAAACTGATCCATAACCCCGCGACGAAAAAGATCAGCATAAGGATTACACTCAAAAAATTAACCCGCAGCGGAATCGACTCAAGCCGTTGTTTTCTCATCAGTTTTAATCTCACGATTTCCCCCTTGAAGCCTGTTTGAAAACCTGGCTCTTAACGTATCGTCAAGAACCTCCCGGCTGGTGTAGCGGGGTTCGAAGCCCAGTAAGGATTTTGCTTTTTGATTGCTGCTGACAAAGGAATACCGTGCATAATCCAGATACCCCTTGTTGACCTCGATGCCCGGAGCCCGACACTGCCACAGGATTTCAACCAGAGGATAAAGCAGCCATGCCGGCAGCGGGATGGCCCGGGTGCCGATAATGGAAGCGATTTCAGCGGCGGTCAACGTGCCGTCTGCCGCGATATTGAACGCACCGGAGTGCTGGCTTTTCAGTGCCAGCAGGCATGCGTTGACGAAGTCATCCTCATGGACGAACTGTACCGGAGGATTGTTGCCGCTCACCCGCACCGTGACCGGTCGAAACAACATCCGTGATACATAATTATCCACACGCGGCCCGAATACTGTGCAGGGCCGCAGTGTCGTGATTGTCATCTCCGGCCATCGCTGACTGAAATCCTGTATCATCTCGTCCACCCGTGCCTTTTGATAGCCATATGGAAATGACGGATTTCCTCGCAGCGGGTGGTCCTCGTTCAGTTCCGGCGGATTGTCCGGATGCGCCCCGTAAGCCAGAGTGCTGCTGATGGCGATTATCCTCCTGACGCCGGCTTTCCTGCACGATTCCAGAACATTACGGGTTCCATTCATATCCACATCGTGCATTTTTTTCAAATCATGGATTGGCTTGACGACAAAGGCCAGATGAAACACAGTATCGATGTTGTTCCCGGTGAGAATCGATTTCAGCGCCGAGTCACGGATATCCATCCGGAATACATCCATCCCTGGAAGCTTTTCCGCGGGTGGGACAACATCGATACCGATCAGGCGCCGAATGTCGGGCATTGCCAAAAGGCCTTTGACCAGTCGTCGGCCGAGATATCCTGACACGCCGGTTATACAAATGTTTTCTATCAAGCTGTTTCTCCTCCGAGAGCATGGTAGCTGAAAGAAGAATCAGTGAACGTCCACAGCAGCTGAAATCCGTTCAATGGCTCTGTCAAACAGTTTGGGACTGTCGATATGAATTTCAATCGCTCCGGTCGGGCAGACGGTTACGCAGCGGCCGCATCCACGGCAATCATCAGAGATGACCGCGCGGTTGCCTTCCAGGTGGATTGCGTCGACAAAACAGATCCCTCGGTTACAGGTGCCGCAGCCCACGCATCTCTCCGTCACCTGCACCCGGAGACCCGGCAGGCGAGTTACCTTTCGGGCAATCCGGGGCGTGATAACCGGCAACACGCGCCAGAGACAGCAACATGGACAACAGTTGCACACCGTGAGCAGTTTTTTACCCGGGCCGACATTCAGCCAGACCGTATCCAGTTTGTTTCGACCGATCAGATGGACAAGACCTGCTTCACGGCAACGTGCTGCATGGTCCAGCGCCTCTTCACGACTGACCGGGCGGCCGAATTCCGGATTGATCCCCATTGCGGCCTCCCCGAGAAACAGGCACCCCAGCTCGACCGGATAATCCTTACAGGCCGATGAATCCCGGCAGATGCAGAAATTCATGATCCAGTGATAGTTTGCCTCGTGGATGAAATGCTCCAGGACCAGGGAGGGAATGGCCAGATCATCAGGCTGTTGAAGCGAGCGGTTGATCGTGATGGCCTTGTCCTGCGGCAGGTAAAGAATATCGTCGTCTTCGAAAAGGGCTTTGTCGATCAGTTTGCCGATGATCGGAAAATGGGAAAGCCTGGACATGAAAAAGCGCTGGGAAAAGGTTCGGTTGATCAGTGTCTTCATCCAGTAAGGGCTGGCCATTGGAATCTCCGGTCGGTAGCGGTTCAGGTTCGGGCGTGAATCGTCGGATGCTGATCGGTTTCAGATTGTGACGGTTCAAATATCAGTTTGTTCCAATGCCCGTATTGTAAAGCCAGTATATTGCGTGCTATATATTGTTGTTTTTTAAAAGCATTTTAATTGAATTTCAAGTTAAAAATATTTCTGGGTGGATACGAATTGACCTTATAGTTAGCTCATTTGTGATAGCAACAAAACGCCAACAGGGGAATTCAATGCAGCAGTACAAAGAGATTGTTTCGGCGCCCGCCCGTGTTATGCTCTATCAGTTTTTATTTTTAGGATTTCTGGTGATTGTCTCCATTCCTGTTGTTTTTCGCCTTTTTTTTCGGTTGCCCGAATCGATGCAATTCGCCGACTGGCCCAGTATGTTTATCAATTATTTATCTCACCCGCCGGTCATCATGCTTCTGCCAATGCTGACTGTCCTTGCTTGCGGTATTTACTTTGGAAACCGAATAACCAGTTACAGTCGATAGTAAGGAATTATCAGAGTAAAAAAAGCGGCCAGAAATGCCCTGCCGATTGCACCGATCATAAGAAAGACCGGCAGTAGCCGTTCACCTCTCGCCCATAATCGCCAGCAAAAAAGGCCGCCCGTTTTCGGGGCGGTCTTCTACTTCGTAAGCGAAATGAGATTTACTGCTGTCCGGACAGCTGCTTCATCATTTTCTCGAGTTCCTTCTCCATGGCCTCGGCTTCTTCAGTCTTCCCTTGATTGTAGAGTTGCTGGATCGCCATCTGTTTTTCCATAAGCGTATCCATAAAATCCATGCGGTTCTGCAGCTGCTGCCTCGCATCGGGCACCTCAGCCTCCTGATACCCTTTCACCTGGCTCGCATCAAAAAGGGAGGCCGGCATGGACGTTTTCAGATCCAGTTCTTTTAGGGCCATTCGCATGATAAGTTGCCCGTTTTCATAGGTCTCGGTCCTGGAAGGGAATCGAAACCCCTTGACCTTGCGAAAGTCGCGATTGACCTCGACAGTTTCGGGATCATAGCCTTTTTCTTCCCGCTTGAGCAGGAAGCTGCCGTCCCTGGCGATCCAGCAATGGGCCTCCACCCCCTGCGATTCGACAACGGCAATCACGTCACAGGCTTCGCCGCCGAAAGTTTCCGACCGGAGGTAACGGACGGTCGCAGGAGCGTCATTCATATCATCCGTCTCGCTGGGCATCTGCTGCATCCCCATGGCGGGATGGAAAATGGTGCGGGTGGTACCGTCATCGATCATGACGGTTTTCTGGCCCGGTTGAAGGAATCCGCTGCTGCTTTTCAGGATCTCTTGCTCCATACGCTGCTTTTTACCGTTTTGCCAGATCGTGACCCTCGCAGTGAAGGCCGCGCCATCCTCCACCTGCTCCATTTCCTGGACCATGTACAACCGGTCAAGGCTGCTTCGGGCCTTTTTCTCCTGTGCCTTCCAGGCATCATAGACGGCCTGTCCGCTCTTTGCCGCAACCGGAGCTGCCATCAAAAGGACGACCATTCCAAACAGCACAATCGACAACAATCGTTTCATAGGATTCTCCAATCAATTTGTAAGGGGAATAATTTTCGTACGGGTACCGGTTTTATCATGTCATTGCAGCGGATAAGACAGCGCTTTTTGCGGGTTTGCAATATGTCAAAAAGAAAAAAGTGTGTCAATATTTGTCTCAAACCATTTGGGTATCTCCACATGGCAATCGAAATCTCTGCATTTTTCCCGGCAATATATCCATTCGATTTATGATCGACCTCATCGTTTTCCAACAATCGATAGCTAAATATTCGGGACGACAAGTTGATATTTACCATATGATGAGGTGGATATTATGATCAATACCCATGAATCGAAATGGGATCAGATAGTGAAACGGCTCGATTATGCCTTTCAGCCCATTGTCAATATCCACACCGGTGTTGCGTATGGCTATGAGGTATTGATGCGAAAGGTGGAAAATGAGGGTTTCGACTCCATTGAGGCCATCTTCGATCAGGCGGAACAGGAACGGGCACTCAGTGAGATTCATCAGGCTCTCTTTACGAAGGCTTTAAGAAAGCTCAATACCTTGTCATGGTGCAGCCAGACCAAACTTTTCTTCAATATAGACAGCCGACTGTTTGACGAAAAATACCCCCTCTTGCGCTGCCATCACCAAGGCTCCGGTGCACTCTCGTTTTTCATGGATTTCACCAGCATTTCTCGATATTTTCACCTTCCCGCCGGAGCCACATCCTTTCATCATACCAGTGAGATGCCACCGAAATCTGTATCCTTTTATTTTCCATTATGAGAAACTGTGCCCTAAAAAAATAAAACCAACTGTATCTTTCGGTCATCATCGAATCGGGTTAGGGTATTTTCATGAAATCAACAGGCACACAGAATAAGGGACGAAAACCCCTTTACGAGGAGGTGGCCCATCGCCTCTCCCACATGGTTGATGACGGAATCTTCCGGTCGGGGGAAAAGGTGCCTTCCATTCGGACCATGAGCAACCGGCTTCAGGTGAGCATCAACACGGTAAAGACAGCCTACGGCATACTGGAGGACCGGCGGATCATCGAGGCGCGGCCTCAGTCGGGCTATTACGTTTGCGCAAAGCTCCCTGCGCTGCCCAGGGAGCCGAATCCGAGGCCTCCTCTTTTGGGTGCCACGGAGGTGGAAGCCGGTGAGATGGTGGAGCGGATCCTGAGGGACGTCAATGACCCGGCCCGGGTGCAGTTTGGTGCAGCCATTCCCGATCCCGGGCTTCTGCCGTCGGAAAAACTGGCCCGGATCCTTGCCTCCGAGCTGCGCCGCACCGCGGATCACGGGAGCGGCTACGCCATGGGTCTGGGACTTCCCCGGCTTCGAAAACAGATCGCAAAGCATATAATGCGGGCAGGAGTGACCCTTGCCACGGATGATATTCTCATCACCACAGGAGCCACGGAAGCGGTGTTTCTGGCAATCAGCGTGCTTTGCCATCCCGGCGACACGGTGGTCACAAGCAGACCCTTTTATTTCAATTTTCTCCAGATGTTCCGGGAACGGGGACTGAAGGTCCTTGAAGTTCCGTCGTCGCCAACACAGGGAATCCACCTGGACGCTCTGGAACGGGCGCTCTCCCGGAACCGGGTAAGCGCCTGCCTTGAGGTCACCAATTTCAACAACCCTCTGGGCGTCTGTCTCGCCGAGGAGAAAAAAAGAGCCCTGGTGGCCATCTTGAAACGGCACCGGGTCCCCCTCGTGGAAGACGACATCAACGGGGATCTTGCCTTTGACGGCATTCGGCCGGGTGTCTGCAAAGCCCATGACGACACCGGCACGGTAATTCTCTGCTCCTCATTCTCCAAAACCCTGGCCCCGGGGTACCGTGTGGGGTGGATGGCTCCGGGACGTTTCCGGGACCGGGTGGCCCGTTTAAAAATGGTGTCCTCTCCCGCCTCGGCATCCCCAACCCAGCTGGCCATAGCGGAATTTCTGGCCAACGGAGGCTACGCACACCATCTGCGAAGGCTTTGCCGCACCTGTGCCGAGCGGATGGCGGCCATGGGGGAAATGGTGGGCCGCACCTTCCCCGAAGGAACCCGTGTCACCCGCCCCAAAGGGGGCTTTACCCTCTGGGTGGAGATGCCGGAGAGTGTGGACTCCATGAAACTTTACACCGTTCTGGAAGCCCAGGGGATCACCGTTGCCCCAGGCGCACTTTTCTCCACCGGAGACAGCTTTAGAAACTACCTGCGACTGAACGCCGCCGCATTCTCCCCGAAAACCGCGTGGGCTCTTAAAGCCGTGGGGGATGCCGCCAAGGAATTGGTTTAAGGACCTGTTTGAACACCAGGCAATAGGAGCCCGCCGCCGGCAGGCAGAATGGCAGGCCACTGCAGAAAGCGATGGATGTATGCGAAATCTGATGTTTTACATAATGACGGTATTGATCTGGGGATCCACCTGGTTAGCGATTACCTTTCAGTTGGGGCATGTGGACCCTATGGTGTCGGTATCGTACCGATTTTCCCTGGCGGCCGCACTTCTTCTGGTATGGTGTTTTCTTCGGCGCCTTCCTATGCGGTTCACGGCGGGAGAACATCTGGCCATGGCCGCCCAGGGAGTATTTCTCTTTGCGCTGAACTACTGGCTTTTTTATCTGGCGGAGCTTCACGTCACCAGCGGCCTGGCGGCGGTGATTTTCTCGACGGTGATGGTGATGAATGTGGTGAACGGTGCATTTTTTCTCAAAAGCCCCATCGACATGAAGGTAGTGGCAGGGGGCGCGCTGGGTCTTTTGGGGATCGGGCTGGTGTTTCGCCCGGAGTTGACCGCTTTTCACTGGGGGGACAGTGGAGCCAGGGGGCTCATCTTCTGCTTTGCCGCCACCTATCTGGCGTCCATCGGCAACATTCTTTCCGCCCGCAACCAGAAGCACGGACTTCCCGTGGTCCAGACCAACGCTTTCGGCATGATGTACGGGGCGCTTCTCATGCTGGGACTCTCCTGGTTTCTGGGTCGATCCTTCGTCTTTGAGCTGAGCGGAGTCTATGTGGGTTCCCTTGTCTACCTTGCGGTTTTCGGCTCCATCATCGCCTTCGGATGTTACTTGACTCTGGTGGGACGCATAGGAGCCGACCGGGCCGCTTACGCCACCCTGATCTTTCCCGTTGTGGCCCTTGTGATCTCCACCGTCTGGGAGGGGTATCAGTGGAGCGCCTCGGCATTCAGCGGAGTGGCATTGATTCTTGGTGGAAACCTGCTGCTCCTTAAACGAAAATCCTCACCGGCGGTTTCCCGTGACCGGGCTAAAAGGCAGGCCCGATGCAACGAGGCGCTGAGTGAGGCGCTTTAAGGAACGCGAATTTTATTAATTAGAAACTAACAGGACATCCCCAAAGACCGATAAATATCAAGAGCCTGTTTAATCTCCAGACGGGCTTTCTCCTCGCTGCCAAGACCGAGATGAACGTTTCCAAGGCCCTTATGGCAATGTGCGACAAGGGGACGCATCGAAAGATCGGTGGCTTGCTGCAATGCCCATCGGTACCATTCGGCTGCCTGTGCGGGCTGGCCGGCATCAAGGTTGATACCGGCCATGACAAATT
>ENA-ORCT01001039-ORCT01001039.1-marine-metagenome-genome-assembly--contig:-NODE-1039-length-11535-cov-3.199162_pt1 | contig 11535 bp, 9 predicted proteins | sample MGYA00248632_ERZ508511 | MGnify/ENA primary metagenome ERZ508511 (study PRJEB26182, sample SAMN06268839) | marine metagenome | isolation source: Tt an P1-techrep anaerobic enrichment on pine from sediment...
TTGACGATGCCCGCGCCATCCGCGACGGCGGCGGCAACGGCTCGATCATCGGGCGCAACAGCTTCCAGCGCTCGCGCGAGGACGCGCTGGCGATGCTGGCCAAGCTGGTCGAGATCTACAAGGGCAAGGCCTGAGACCGGCCGACCGGGCCGGGATATCCCGCACGGACGAAGGGGCAGGAATTCCTGCCCCTTTTTTATGTGCTTGGGGGATTCCCTTTGCGATTCGTTTCTGTCATGATTCGGGTATTCGCCCACTCAAAGAGGCGGAACAGAGGCAAACCATGAGTAGTTCCCGCAAGCGCCCCGGCTGGGGTGGCGTCCTGTACTTCACGCTGGCCTTCACGCTGGCCACCTATTTCACCTTTGCCGCCGTGCAGGGCGACCAGGGGCTGTTCCGCCGTATCCAGATCGAGGCCGAAACCGACGTGCTGCGCGCCGAGCATGCGGCGCTGGCCGCGGAGCTGGCCGAGATGCGCAACAAGACCCGTCGCCTGTCCGACGATTACCTCGATCTCGACCTGCTGGACGAACAGGCGCGCAGCGTGCTGGGCATGATCCGCGCCGACGAAATCGTGATCCGCTGACCGCCCCCTTCCCTGTCGCAAAATTGCCGCTCGAAATCCCGGGGCTGGCTTGCTATCATTTTGTTTAACGTTAAACCATTTTTCGTGACCAGGGGGGAGCTGCCAAATGGCCACGCGAAAAACCTCAAAGAAACCAAATGCATCCGCCGAAGAACTCCTCGGGTATTACCGCGAGATGCTGCTGATCCGGCGATTCGAGGAAAAGGCCGGCCAGCTGTACGGCATGGGTCTGATCGGCGGCTTCTGCCACCTCTACATCGGCCAGGAGGCCGTGGTGGTCGGGCTGGAGGCCGCGGCCGAAGAGGGCGACAAGCGCGTCACCTCTTACCGCGACCACGGCCACATGCTGGCCTGCGGCATGGACCCGAAGGGCGTCATGGCCGAGCTCACGGGCCGCGAGGGCGGCTATTCCAAGGGCAAGGGCGGCTCGATGCACATGTTCTCGAAGGAGAAGCATTTCTACGGCGGCCACGGCATCGTGGGCGCCCAGGTGCCGCTCGGCGCCGGGCTGGCCTTCGCCGACAAATACCTCGGCAATGACCGGGTGACCTTCACCTATTTCGGCGACGGCGCGGCGAACCAGGGCCAGGTCTACGAGACCTTCAACATGGCCGCGCTGTGGGACCTGCCGGTGATCTTCGTGATCGAGAACAACCAGTACGCCATGGGCACGGCGATGCAGCGCTCGACCTCCACGCCCGACATCCACACCCGCGGCGAAAGCTTCGGCATCCCCGGCGAGGAGGTGGACGGCATGGACGTGCTGGCGGTGAAGGCGGCGGGCCAGAAGGCCATCGCGCACTGCCGCGCCGGCAAGGGGCCCTACATCCTGGAGGTGAAGACCTACCGCTACCGCGGCCACTCCATGTCCGACCCGGCGAAATACCGCACCCGCGAAGAGGTCCAGAAGGTCCGCGAGGAGCGCGACGCGATCGAGCATGTGCGCGAGCTGCTGCTGACCGGCAAACATGCCTCCGAGGAGGACCTCAAGGCGATCGACAAGGAGATCAAGGCCATCGTCAGCGAGGCCGCCGATTTCGCCAAGGACAGCCCCGAGCCCGCGCTCGAGGAGCTCTACACCGACATCTACGCCTGAGGGGAGACACCGGATATGGCAACCGAAGTACTGATGCCCGCCCTGTCGCCCACGATGGAGGAAGGCACGCTCGCGAAATGGCTGGTCAAGGAAGGCGACAGCGTGTCGTCGGGCGACATCCTGGCCGAGATCGAGACCGACAAGGCCACCATGGAATTCGAGGCCGTCGATGAAGGCATCGTCGGCAAGATCCTGGTGGCCGAGGGCACCGAGGGGGTGAAGGTGAACACCCCCATCGCCGTGCTGATCGAGGAAGGCGAAAGCGCCGAGGACATCGCCGCCGCCCCTGCCGCGGCGCCTGCACCCGCCGCCGAGGCCCCTGCCCCGGCCGCGCCCGCGGCCCCCGCGGCCCCCGTCGCCGTGACACCCGTAGAGCCCGACTATCCCGAGGGCACCGAGATGCGCACGACCACCGTGCGCGAGGCCCTGCGCGACGCCATGGCCGAAGAGATGCGCCGGGATGAAACCGTCTACCTGATGGGCGAAGAGGTGGCCGAATACCAGGGCGCCTACAAGGTCAGCCAGGGCCTGCTGGACGAGTTCGGCGCCCGGCGCGTGATCGACACCCCGATCACCGAGCACGGCTTTGCCGGCGTCGCGGTCGGCGCCTCCTTCGGCGGGCTCAAGCCCATCGTGGAGTTCATGACCTTCAACTTCGCCATGCAGGCCATCGACCAGATCATCAACTCGGCGGCCAAGACGCTCTACATGTCGGGCGGCCAGATGGGCGCGCCGATGGTGTTCCGCGGCCCCAATGGCGCCGCCGCCCGCGTCGCCGCCCAGCACAGCCAGGACTACGCCGCGTGGTACGCGCATATTCCGGGGCTGAAGGTGGTGCAGCCCTATTCGGCGGCCGATGCCAAGGGCCTGCTGAAATCGGCCATCCGCGACCCCAACCCGGTGATCTTCCTGGAAAACGAGATCCTCTACGGCCGCACCTTCGAGGTGCCGGTGCTGGAGGATTTCACCGTGCCCATCGGCAAGGCCCGCATCTGGCGCGAGGGCAGCGACGTGACCCTCGTCAGCTTCGGCATCGGCATGCAATACGCGCTGGAGGCCGCCGACAGGCTGGCCGAGGAGGGCATCTCGGCCGAGGTGGTCGACCTGCGCTCGCTGCGCCCGATCGACTATGACACGGTGCTGAACTCGGTGAAAAAGACCAACCGCTGCGTGACGGTCGAGGAGGGCTTCCCGGTCGCCTCCATCGGCAACCACCTGTCGGCCCATATCATGACCCACGCCTTCGACTACCTCGACGCGCCGGTCCTGAACTGCACGGGCAAGGACGTGCCCATGCCCTATGCCGCCAACCTCGAACGCCACGCGCTGATCACCACCGACGAGGTGATCGCGGCGGTCAAGCAAGTGACCTATCGCTAAGGGAGAGACGCGATGCCTACGGAAATCCTGATGCCCGCTCTCTCTCCCACCATGGAGGAGGGCACGCTGGCGAAATGGCTGGTCAAGGAGGGTGACGAGGTCAGCTCGGGCGACCTGCTGGCCGAGATCGAGACCGACAAGGCCACCATGGAGTTCGAGGCCGTCGATGACGGCGTCATCGGCAAGCTGCTGGTGGCCGAGGGCAGCGAAGGGGTGAAGGTCAACACCCCCATCGCCGTGCTGCTGGAAGAGGGCGAAAGCGCCGAGGATATCGGCAGACCCGCCGCCGCGGCCCCCGCCGCCGAAGCGGCCCCTGCCCCGGCCAAAGCCGAAGCGCCTGCCGCCGCGCCCGCGGCCCCCGCCCCGGCGGCCCCGGAAACCGCGGGCGGCGAGCGCGTCTTCGCCTCGCCGCTGGCGCGCCGGATCGCAGCCGAAAAGGGGATCGACCTGTCCCGGGTTCAGGGCTCCGGCCCCCGCGGACGCATCGTGAAGGCCGATCTCGAAGGGGTCAGCGCCGCGCCGAAACCCGCCGCCGCGCCCGCTGCGGCCTTGGCCGCAGCCCCCGCCGCGCCAGCCGGCCCCTCGGCCGAGGCGGTGCTCAAGATGTACCAGGACCGCGAATTCGAGGAGGTCGCGCTCGATGGCATGCGCAAGACCATCGCCGCGCGCCTGACCGAGGCCAAGCAGAGCATCCCGCATTTCTACCTGCGCCGGGACATCAGGCTCGACGCGCTGCTCGCCTTCCGCGGCCAGATCAACAAGCAGCTGGAAGCCCGCGGCGTGAAGCTCTCGGTCAACGACTTCATCATCAAGGCCTGCGCGCTGGCGCTGCAGCAGGTGCCCGAGGCTAACGCCGTCTGGGCCGGCGACCGGATGCTGAAGCTCAAACCCTCCGACGTGGCCGTGGCCGTGGCCATCGAGGGCGGGCTGTTCACGCCGGTGCTGAGGGATGCCGAGGCCAAGACCCTCTCGGCGCTGTCCACCGAGATGAAGGATCTCGCCGCCCGCGCCCGCGACCGCAAGCTCGCGCCGCATGAATACCAGGGCGGCAGCTTCGCCATTTCCAACCTCGGGATGTTCGGGATCGACAGTTTCGACGCGGTGATCAACCCGCCGCACGGCGCGATCCTGGCCGTGGGCGCCGGCGTCAAGAAGCCGGTGGTCGATGCCGAGGGCCAGGTTTCGGTCGCGACCGTGATGTCGGTGACGCTGTCGGTCGATCACCGGGTGATCGACGGCGCGCTCGGCGCGCAGCTTCTGCAGGCGATCGTCGAGAACCTGGAAAACCCGATGGCCATGCTGGCCTGAGCTTTCGCCCCGCCGGCCAGCCCGGCGGGGCCTCCCCTTCCAAGGGCCAGGCCCGGCGCGCCGGCCTGCCTGGCCGCGGTATCACGGCATCTGGTAGCCCGGCGTCGATTTCGACAGGGCGATCTCCTCTTCCGTCATCCCCTCGGCGATGCCTTCGAAAAGCGGCGTCGACAGGTAGCGCTCGCCGGTGTCGGGCAGCATCGCCAGGATCGCCGATCCCTCCGGCGCGGTCTCGGCCACCTTCATCGCCACCGCGAAGGTGGAGCCGCCCGAGATGCCGGTGAAGATCCCCTCCTCCACGGCCAGCCGCCGCGCCCAGTCGATACCCTCCTGGCCCGCAATCGGCACCAGCTCGTCGTAATAGCCCTTGTCGATCGCCTCCTGCAGCACCAGCGGGATGAAGTCCGGCGTCCAGCCCTGGATCGGATGCGGCTCGAAGGCCGGGTGGCTCTCGGCCGGCTCGCCCTCCCTGGTGCGCGCCTGCGGCTTGCCCGAGGACAGAAGCGCCGCATTGGCGGGCTCGCTGAGGATGATCCTGGTCTCGGGCCGCTCGCGGCGCAGCACGCGGCCGACCCCGGTCGCAGTGCCGCCGGTGCCGTATCCGGTCACGAAATAGTCCAGCCGCCGGCCCGCGAAATCGGCCAGAATCTCCCGCCCCGTCGTGGCCTCGTGAATGTCGGCATTGGCCTCGGTCTCGAACTGGTGCGCCAGGAACCAGCCATTGGCCTCGGCCAGCTCCTTGGCCTTCTGATACATGCCAAAGCCCTTTTCGGCGCGCGGCGTCAGCACCACCCTGGCGCCGAGAAACCGCATCAGCCGCCGCCGCTCCACCGAGAAGCTCTCGGCCATCGTGACCACCAGCGGATAGCCCTTCGCGGCGCAGACCATCGCCAGCCCGATCCCGGTATTGCCGCTGGTCGCCTCGACCACGGTCTGCCCCGGTTTCAGCGCGCCCGCGCGCTCCGCCGCCTCGATGATGTTCAGCGCCAGCCGGTCCTTGACCGAACCGGCCGGATTGAACGCCTCGGCCTTTACGTAGACCTCCACGTGCTTCGGCGCGATCCGGTTGATGCGGATCACCGGCGTGTCGCCCACCGTGTCCACGACGGAGTCATAGAGCCTGCCGTGCCCCTGGGTTTCTCGTATCGCCATGCCGCCCTCCCTTTTCGGTTGATCCCCATGCGGGACCCCGGAAAGCGTAACATGGATTTCGGCGTCAGGAGGGCCCGAATTGCGCCTGCGGCCTGTCCTTGGTCACAGACGGGACCGACGGCTGTTGCCCCGGCAAGCCCGCGGCCGCGAGGCCGGTCCCGCTCTCGGGCGATCGGCGGGCGGCGCTACGCGTCCCCGCCCTCGCCCTTCAGCAGCTGATCCATCATCACCGAGGGCTGCTCGCAGCCCGCCTTGCCCACGATCCGCGCCGGCACCCCGGCCACGGTCGAGCCGGGCGGCACGTCGTTCAGCACCACCGACCCGGCGGCGATGCGCGAGCAGTGGCCGACCCGGATATTGCCCAGGACCTTGGCCCCGGCCCCGATCAGCACGCCCTCGCCGATCTTGGGGTGGCGGTCCTCTTCCTCCTTGCCGGTGCCGCCCAGCGTCACCGAATGCAGCATGGAGACATTGTCGCCCACCACCGCGGTCTCGCCGATCACCACCGAATGGGCGTGGTCCATCATGATCCCCTTGCCGATCCGTGCGGCGGGGTGGATGTCCACGCCGAACTGCTCGGAGATCCGCATCTGCAGGAAATAGGCCATGTCGTGCCGGCCCTGCTTCCACAGCCAGTGGCCCACGCGATAGGCCTGGATCGCCTGGTATCCCTTGAAATACATCAGCGGCTGCAGATAGCGGTGGCAGGCCGGGTCGCGCTCATAGACCGCCACCAGGTCGGCGCGTGCCGCCTGCCCCAGCGCGCTGTCGCTCGCATAGGCCTCATCCGCGATCTCGCGCAGGATCTGCTCCGACATCTCGCCCGAGGCCAGCTTCATCGCCGTGCGGTGCGCCAGCGCGCGCTCCAGCGTCGGGTGGTGCAGGATCGAGATATGCACCAGCCCGCCCAGCAGCGGCTCGTCGGCCACCGCCTGTGCGGCTTCCTCGCAGATTCGGGTCCAGACCGGGTCCAGATCCGCCAGTTTTGCGCGCGTTTCGGCCATGATGCTTCCCTCCGTCTGGCACGTGTTCTACACCAGATAGGCAGAGATGGCCAATTGCAACCTCTCCGTGCGCACAGGAACGTGTTCATGACCCCGCAGCTTATCGCCGCCTTCAAACAGCAGCTTCAGGCCGCCCTCGCCGCGCTGGAAGACGAGGACGCCCTCGGCCGCGAGGGGCAGCGGACCGTGGCGCTGGACCAGCAATCGGTGGGGCGGCTCAGCCGGATGGACGCGCTGCAGCAGCAGGCCATGGCCAGGGCCACCCAGGCCCGCCGCAGCCAGTCCCGCGCCCGCATCCTGGCCGCCCTCCGCCGGATCGAGGAAGGCGAGTTCGGCTATTGCTCCGAATGCGGCGAGGAGATCGCCGGGAAACGGCTGGAGCTCGACCCCGCCACGCCCACCTGCGTCAACTGCGCCGCCGGCTGAGCGCCGCGCGCTCCGCCCGCCAGCCGATCAGCGTCTCGTAGACCAGCGCCAGGCAGCGGCAGAACTCCCGGTCCGACAACGCCGGCGCCGGCGGCAAAGGCCCCCGCCGCGCCACCGCCATCAGGCTGCCATTGCCCCACAGCGGATGCGCCCGGCCAAGCCGCTTGGGATAGGCATCCGCCGCCGCGGCGCGGGTCATCATCACCCGCAACGCCCGCGGCCGCTCGGCCTCGGGCAGGCGCAGAACCGCCTGCGCCGCCGCGATCACGTCGCCCTGCAGGACCGGCCGCACGTTGCCTACTCCGCGATTTCGATCCGGGCAAACGGCCCCGGCCCGAACCGGTCTGACATCTGCGCCACCTCCACGGCAAAGGGCAGCGCCACCCCGTCCGCCACCTGCGCCGCCGCGTCATAACTCCAGCCCGGCGTGCTCACGCTCTCCTCGCGCAGCAGCGCCTCACCGCTTCCCCGCACCCGCAGCAGATAGCTCTCGCTTTCCTCGCCCAGCGGCACCTCGGCCGAGGACCAGCTGTCGCCGTCGACCCGCGTCCGCCGCACCCAGCTCAGTGCCAGATCGCCCCCCACGCGCTCCGCGCGCAGATGGCAGGGCGAATAGGGCCTCAGCCCGATGCCCTTGAACGCCTCGGTCAGGTGCACGAAGGAGGGATCGTCATAGCCGCGCCCCGCGGGCCCCACCCGGTAATGCCGCGCCAGATCCCGGGCCGAGGCCGCCAGCGTGATCTGCTGCGGCGCCCCGTCGAGCAGCACGAAAAGGCTCCCGGCGGGCCAGGCACCGGGCGTCACCGCGTCGCTGCCCAGCTGCCCGCGCAAGCGGAGGCTGAGATCATAGGTGTCCGGCCCCACCAGCGTGGCCTCGGCGAACTGGAAGACCTCCCAGCCGTCCGACGACCCGTCCCCGATCGCCGCCGCGTTCGCGCCGTTCAGCACGTCGAGCGTATCGGCCGAGGACAGCGCCCCGGAATAGAGCTTCACCCGCAGCGCCGGCCCCCTGTCCCACAGCCCCGGCGGCGCCGATGCCAAGGTCCCCTGCGTGATCCCGATCACCGACGACCCGGTAACCGTCCGGTTCAGCTGATAGCCGCTGTCGGCGGCCGAACTGTAGACCGCGACCGAACCCGGCCAGGGCGTCGCCGTCACCGCGATATGGGGTGCATGAGGCACCTCCTCGCCGGTCATGAGCGGCAGGTCCAGGAACACCGGATAGACCGGCACCGGCGGCACGAAGGGCGCCAGGCTGACCCGCCCGCCCACGGCGTCCGAAGGCACGTAGACATTGGGCTCCACCCGCACCGCCTCGATCAGCCGGGCCTCGCCCTGCTCCACCCGGTCGATACGGTAGAGCCCCTCGCCCGAGGGCAGCCGCACCACGTCGCCCGCGCCCAGGGCCATCTCAGACAGCGGCAGCGCGAACCGCGCCCCGTCGCGCGCCACGCGCGATTCCGCCAGCCAGCGCTCGGTCACCGCGCGCCCCTCGCCCTGGGTCAGGACCAGGGGAAGTTCCGTCGCCGCGACGGAACGGCTCTCCTCATCGGGGAACACCGCCTCGGCGGCCCGCGCCTGATAGTCGCCATCGGCCTCGACATAGGTCAGGCGCACCCGCCCTGCCGTCTCGGCCTCGGGCGCGCGCAGCGTCTCCACGCCGCCCTCCAGCCCCCCGGTCACCGCCAGGCGCTCGGCCGCCACGGCGCCGGTCTCGCGCCCGGTGCGGTTCGCGAACACCAGCCGCCCCTCGCGCTCCACCGCGTCGAACCCATAGGCCAGCATCAGCGGCTGGAGCGCCGCCCGCCCCCCCGCGACATCGTCCACCGAGTAGCCGCGCACCATGCCATAGAGCCGCCCGACATCCACCGCGCTCACGCCCGAGCGCGCGCAGATCTCGGCCACCACCGCCGCCAGCGCCTGCGCCGAGACCCGCCCGTTCAGCCAGTGGCCCCGATCGTAATTCTCGCCGTCGCTCCACAGCTCCGCATTGGCGGGGAACTGCGGATAGGGCCGCGTGTCCCAGGCCCAGACATGGGCGCGGGACATGTCGATCATCGGCCCGCCATAGACCTCCGAGACCGGGTTTTTTCCCGGGTCCGCCCAATAGCCCGTCACGGCGCGCAGATACTGCGCCTGCATCAGGTCGTCGCGCACCCCGCTGGAAAATTTCGGCCGCCCCGATTCCGAGGATTTCGGGTCGAGGAACCGGTTGGGCTGGTTGGCCCCCTTGTCGATCGCCGCGCAGCCGTATTCGGTGAACCAGATGGGCTTGGACTGCGGCACCCAGGCCGTGGGGCTCGCGGCCCGCACGCCGCCGACCCGCTCATGATGCTCGTTCAGCCACCAGTTGCGGATGTCCTTGTAGCGGAACACCCAAGGCTCGCCATGGGCGCCATCGGTGATCGGGGTGCGGATCTGCGCCGCCTCCGCCTCGGGCGAGGCGTAATACCAGTCGTACCCCTCGCCCCCCTCGATATTGGCGCGCAGATAGTCCAGCGCATAGATCGCGCCCCAGTCCGCATCGGCGTGATCCTCGCCCCCGCGCCAGTCCGACAGCGGCATGTAGTTGTCGATCCCGATGAAATCGATATTCGGATCGGCCCAGAGCGGGTCGAGATGGAAATAGACATCGCCCGACCCGTCCTGCGGCTGATAGCCGAAATATTCGGCCCAATCCGCAGCATAGCCAATCTTCACCTCCGGCCCCAGGATCGCGCGGACATCCGCCGCCAGCGCACGCAGCGCGTCGACCGCCGGAAAGCTGCCATTCGCCCCCCGGATCTGCGTCAGCCCGCGCATTTCCGACCCGATGCAGAAGGCCGAAACGCCCCCGGCCGCCGCGCACAGATGCGCCTGGTGCAGGATGAAGCGGCGGTAGGACCATTCCTGAGGCCCCGTGTAGGCGACAGTCACATCCTTGCGCGCCTGCCCGCCCAGCTCGGGCCAGTTCAGGCCGCCACTGCCCGCGGCCGTGTTGCTCTCTTCGAGCTGGAAGTCCCCCGGCGCCGCAGCCCCGAAAAACGCGGCCACCTCTGCCTCGGCCGCCGCCGTGCCCTCGGGGCTGCCCGGGAGGCCCGGCGCCAGCGAACAGGTGATCCGCCCCCGCCAGGGCAGCGCCGGCTGGCCCAGCTCGCCGCTCCAGGGATCGGGCAGCGTGTTGCCCTCCAGCTGGTCCATCAGGATGAAGGGGTAGTAGACCACCGCCTTGCCCGCATCCTCCAGCGCCCTGAGCGCCTCCATCACCGCCAGATCCGCAGGCGTGCCGCCATAGACCGCCCGCCCGTCCAGCTGCGGCACCAGCTGGGCCGTGCCCCGCGTCAGCCCCGAGGCCCGCCAGGGCATGGTCTGGCCCTCGCTTCCGCTCTGCTCCACCTTGGGGCGGATCTCGCAGGACCCGCAGCGCAGGTCGCTGCCGAACCAGCTGGTCACCAGCAGGGTCGAGCCGCAGGCCGGCAGCTCCTCGCGCAGCATCTCCAGCGAGGTGGCGAAATCGGTCTTGCCGCTGGGCGTGTTGACATTGGCCGAGCGGTTCACCCCCGGCCCGTCGGCGTAATGCACCGGCGTGGTGGCCAGCGCGTATTCCCCCGTGCCGGGGATCAGCGCCACGCCCTGCAGCAGCTCCGACAGGCTCTCGGCCCCCTCCGGTTCGCCCTGCGCCGCCCGGAACACCTCGAACGAGAATTGCGGCACCCGGTTGCCGAAGGTGCCCAGTTCCAGGTCCTCCAGCACCACATAGGCCGTCCCGCGATAGGCTGGGGCAAGGCCCTGCCCCTCGACAGCCTCGATCTTGGGGTCAGGCAGCTGATCGCCCCTGCCCGCATAGACGCGCATGGTCACGCTGTCGGGCGCGATCTCCACGCCATCGGCCCAGATCCGGCCCACGCGCATGATCTCGCCCTCGCAGAGCGCGACCGCCAGGCTGACGGTGTAGGAATATTCCTTCACCTTCGGCTTCGACACGCCCTTGCCGCCGCCGCGCACGGTCTTGGTTTCCTGAAAGCGCGAGGCCCAGATCACCTGCCCTGCCAGCCGCACCCGGCCGTAGCATTGCGTGACCGGCGCGCCCTCGCTCGCCCCCGACAGGCGGAAACGTTCCACCCGCCCCGTCTCCACCGCCTTCGAGCCCGAGCCCAGCAGGCTCTGGTCGATCACCCGGCCCAGGGTGGCGCCCGCCGCGCGCCCGAGCACCACGCTCGACAGCCCCAGCACCGAGCCGCCCAGCGCCGCCCCCGCCGCGGCCCCCGCGGCCGAAAGAACAATCGTTGCCATCAGGCCCCCCTTTCCGGAAATGCGAACCGCGCCACGACGCGGCGCGCCCAAGCGGCGGTCAGCGCGCTTTCGACCACGCCATGCCCCGAATAGGCATGGATGAAACTGGCCCCGGCGCCCACGCGTCCCTGCAGGCCCAGATGCTTGGCCACCGCGCCCGAGCGCATGCGAAAGAGCAGCACGTCGCCCGGCGCCGCCTCGCCCAGCGGCTTCGCCCGCAGATGCCGCTCCGCCGCGCGCCACAGCCGCTCCTCGCCCTGCGGCTCGGACCAGTCGGGCGTGTAGGCCGGCAGCCGCTGGGGCTCATGCCC
>ENA-ORCT01001040-ORCT01001040.1-marine-metagenome-genome-assembly--contig:-NODE-1040-length-11533-cov-3.536662_pt1 | contig 11533 bp, 12 predicted proteins | sample MGYA00248632_ERZ508511 | MGnify/ENA primary metagenome ERZ508511 (study PRJEB26182, sample SAMN06268839) | marine metagenome | isolation source: Tt an P1-techrep anaerobic enrichment on pine from...
GGGCTGAGCTGGACGCAGGTCCCCATCCCCGGCCGGGATGCCCATACCGGCTCCACCCCCATGCCGATGCGGCGCAACGCAGGCCTGGGCATGGCGCGGGTGCTGGAGCTGGTGGAAGAGATCGCGCTGTCCCATGCGCCGCATGCGGTGGGGGCGGCCGGTCACATCGACGTTTACCCCAACTCGCGCAACGTGATCCCCGGCAAGGTGGTTTTCACCATCGACTTCCGCTCGCCGGAACCGGCGGTGATCCTGGACATGGAAGAGCGGCTGAAGGCCGGCGCCAAGGAGATCTGCGACAAAATCGGGCTGGAGGTCGAGTTCGAAAAGGTCGGCGGCTTCGACCCGGTGGAATTCGACGAGGGCTGCGTTGCCGCGGTGCGCAACGCGGCCGAGCGGCTGGGCTATTCGCATCGCGACATCATCTCGGGCGCGGGGCACGACGCCTGCTGGATCAACCGCGTGGCGCCCACGGCCATGGTGATGTGCCCCTGCGTGGACGGCCTCAGCCACAACGAGGCCGAGGAGATCTCGCCGGAATGGGCCGCGGCCGGGGCGGATGTGTTGCTCCATGCGGTGCTGGAGACGGCGGAGATCGTGGAATGATCTGAGAAGGCGGACCGGGGGCTCTGCCCGTCGCCATTGTCGCTCGGACCAATGGCGCACCAATGGCGGCCCCCGGGATATTTTTGAACAGAAGAAGGGGGCCGCAGAGCCCCTCTGGATCAGGGAGACAAGAGATGAGCACGGTCATCAAGGGCGGGACGATCGTCACCGCGGATCTGACGTATGAGGCCGACGTGCTGGTCGAGGGCGGCCAGATCGTGGAGATCGGGGCCGATCTGAAGGGATCGGAGGTTCTGGATGCCACGGGCTGCTACGTGATGCCCGGCGGCATCGACCCGCATACCCATCTGGAGATGCCCTTCATGGGCACCTACAGCTCGGACGATTTCGAGAGCGGCACGCGCGCGGCGCTGGCGGGCGGCACCACCATGGTGGTGGATTTCGCGCTGCCCTCGCCTGGCCAGGGGCTGCTGGATGCGATCCAGATGTGGGACAACAAGTCGACCCGCGCCAACTGCGACTATTCCTTCCACATGGCGGTGACCTGGTGGAGTGAGCAGGTCTTCAACGAGATGGAGACCGTGGTGCGCGAGAAGGGGATCAACACCTTCAAGCATTTCATGGCCTACAAGGGCGCGCTGATGGTGAATGACGACGAGATGTTCGCCTCCTTCAAGCGCTGCGCCGAGCTGGGGGCGATCCCGCTGGTCCATGCCGAGAACGGCGACGTGGTGGCCGAGCTGTCGGCCAAGCTGCTGGCCGAGGGCAACAACGGCCCCGAGGCGCATGCCTATTCGCGCCCGCCGCAGGTGGAGGGCGAGGCCACCAACCGCGCCATCATGATCGCCGACATGGCGGGTGTGCCGCTTTATGTCGTGCACACCTCCTGCGAGGAGGCGCATGAGGCGATCCGGCGGGCGCGCATGCAGGGCAAGCGGGTGTGGGGCGAGCCGCTGATCCAGCACCTGACGCTGGATGAGAGCGAGTATTTCGACAAGGACTGGGACCATGCCGCGCGCCGCGTCATGAGCCCGCCCTTCCGCAACAAGCAGCACCAGGACAGCCTGTGGGCCGGGCTGCAATCGGGTTCTCTGAGCGTGGTGGCGACCGACCACTGCGCCTTCACCACCGAGCAAAAGCGCTATGGCCTGGGCGATTTCACCAAGATCCCCAACGGCACCGGGGGCCTTGAGGACCGGCTGCCGATGCTCTGGACATATGGGGTGAACACCGGCCGGCTGACGCCGAATGAGTTTGTGGCCGTGACCTCGACCAATATCGCCAAGATCCTGAACTGCTATCCGAAAAAGGGTGCGATCCTGGTGGGCGCGGATGCTGATATCGTGGTCTGGGACCCGGAGAAGGAAAAGACCATCAGCGCCACCAGCCAGCAATCGGCCATCGATTACAACGTGTTCGAGGGCAAGGCGGTGAAGGGTCTGCCGCGCTTCACCCTGACCCGCGGCCATGTGGCGGTGCATGACGGTGAGATCCGCACCCAGGAGGGCCACGGCCAGTTCGTCAAGCGCGACCCCAACGGCGCGGTGAACAAGGCGCTGTCGAGCTGGAAGGAACTGACCGCGCCGCGCAAGGTGGAACGGACCGGCATCCCGGCCAGCGGAGTGTGATCTAACGTGTTGAGCCAGAAGGAAATAAGCGATTTCGCCCAAGAGGTGCCGCAGGCTGCGGCGCCGGTGATCTCGGCCAGCGGTCTGGACCTGACCTTCCAGACGGGTGACGGCCCGGTGCAGGCGCTGAAGGATGTGAACCTGGAGATCAACAAGGGGGATTTCGTCAGCTTCATCGGCCCATCGGGCTGCGGCAAGACCACCTTTCTGCGGGTCATCGCGGGGCTGGAGCACCCCACCGGCGGCGCGATCAGCGTCAACGGCATGAGCCCGGACGAGGCGCGGCGGAACCGGGCCTATGGCTATGTGTTCCAGGCCGCAGGCCTTTACCCGTGGCGCACCATCGCGGGCAATATCAGGCTGCCGCTGGAGATCATGGGGTTTTCGAAATCCGAGCAGGAAGAGCGCGTCGAGAAGGTGCTGCAACTGGTTGATCTTGCAGGATTTGGCAAGAAATTCCCCTGGCAGCTTTCGGGCGGCATGCAGCAGCGGGCGAGCATCGCGCGGGCGCTGGCCTTCGATGCCGATATCCTGCTGATGGACGAGCCCTTCGGGGCGCTGGACGAGATCGTGCGCGACCATCTGAACGAGCAGCTCCTGGCGCTCTGGGCGCGGACGGAGAAGACCATCGGCTTCGTCACCCATTCCATCCCCGAGGCGGTCTACCTGTCGACCAAGATCGTGGTGATGTCGCCCCGGCCGGGCCGGATCACCGACGTGATCGAGAGCCCGCTGCCCAAGGAGCGGCCGCTGGACATCCGCGACACGCCGGAATTCCTGGAGGTCGCGCACCGGGTGCGCGAGGGGCTGCGGGCGGGGCATGCCTATGACGATTGAGGCCGGGACCCGCGGTATGAAACGCATATGTTTTCCATATGACTTTCATATGAGTTTTCGCGCGGCGGAGGGGCGGCGATGAAGAGCATCTTTCCCGTCCTCACGGTCGTCGCCGCCATCCTCGCGCTATGGTACGCGGCGGCGGTCTGGATGAACGCGACCTGGACCTACGACCAGGCGGCGCGTGCCGAGGTCGAGTTGTCGCTGGGCGAGGTGGTCAAGGACACCCTGAACCAGGAGCGGCCCAAGCTGCCCGCGCCGCACCAGGTGGCCGCGGAGCTGTGGAAGACCACCGCCGAGAAAAAGATCACCTCCAAGCGCAGCCTGATCTATCACGGCTGGATCACGCTGAGCGCGACGCTTCTGGGCTTTGCCATCGGCACCGGGGCGGGGATCGGGCTGGCGGTGGGCATCGTGCACAACCGCGCCATGGACATGAGCGTGATGCCCTGGGCCATCGCCAGCCAGACCATCCCCATCCTGGCCATCGCGCCGATGATCATCGTGGTGCTGAACTCGATCGGCGTGCAGGGGCTGCTGCCCAAGGCGATCATCTCGGCCTACCTGTCGTTCTTCCCGGTCGTGGTCGGCATGGTGAAGGGGCTGCGCAGCCCCGATGCGATGCAACTCGACCTGCTGAAGACCTACAACGCCAGCGGCGCGCAGACCTTCTGGAAACTGCGGCTGCCCGCCTCGATGCCCTATCTCTTCGCCTCGCTGAAGGTCGGGGTGGCGGCCAGCCTGGTCGGCGCCATCGTGGGCGAGCTGCCCACCGGCGCGGTGCGGGGCCTCGGCGCGCGGCTGCTGGCCGGCAGCTATTACGGCCAGACCGTGCAGATCTGGAGCGCGCTGATCGGCGCGGCGGTGCTGGCGGCGCTGCTGGTGGGGGTGATCGGGCTGGTGCAGCGGGTCACCCTGAAACGGATGGGGATGGTGCGATGAGGGCGACAATGGTCAAGGGGGTCGCTGCCCCCCTCCGGGCCTGCGGCCGGCGCCATTGTCGCTCGGACCAATGGCGCAACAATGGCAACACCCCCGGGAGTATTTCGGCCGAGAAGAAGGAGGGCGGGGCATGATGCTGGTTGTGCTGGTGTTCCTGTTCTGGGTCGGGACCTGGTGGCTGAACGTGCGGATCGCGGAATCGCGGTTCAGCGGCAGCCGGGCGGCGCGGCTGGGCGTGCCGGCGATTTTCGGGATCACCATCCTGGTGGTCTGGGAGGGGCTGGTGCGCGGGCTGGAGGTGCCGGGTGTGATCCTGCCGCCGCCGAGCGCGATCGCGGTGCGCATCGCGGGCTCGCTGGACATCCTGTGGGTGGATTTCCTGCAGACCTTCGTGAAGGGCGCGTTGTCGGGTTACGTGATGGGCTGCGGCGCGGCGGTGCTGGTGGCGGTGCTGATCGACCGCTCGCCCTTCCTGCAGCGCGGTCTGCTGCCGGTGGGCAATTTCATCGCCGCGCTGCCGATCATCGGCACCGCGCCCATCCTGGTGATGTGGTTTGGTTTCGACTGGCAGTCGAAGGCGGCGGTGGTGGTGGTGATGGTCTTTTTCCCGGTGCTGGTGAACACCGTGCAGGGGCTGGCCGACACCAGCGCGATGCAGCGCGACCTGATGAAGACCTGGTCGGCGAGCTACTGGCAGACGCTGGTGAAGCTGCGCCTGCCCGCGGCCATGCCCTTCATCTTCAACGGGCTCAAAATCGCGACGACGCTGGCGCTGATCGGCGCGATCGTGGCCGAATTCTTCGGCTCGCCCATCAGGGGGATGGGATTCCGCATTTCCACCGAGGTCGGGCGGCTGGGCCTTGATATGGTCTGGGCCGAGATCGCGGTGGCGGCCCTGGCCGGTTCCGCCTTTTACGGCGCGGTCGCGGCCATCGAGAAAGGGGTGACGTTCTGGCACCCCTCGCAACGCAGATAACAACCAGACGACAACACGGAGGTTCTATTATGAACAAGCTACTCACCACGACGCTCGCCGGGGCCTTTGCCCTGATGGCGGGCGGGGCGCAGGCCGCCGACGACCTGACGCTGCAGCTGAAATGGGTCACCCAGGCGCAGTTCGCCGGCTACTACGTGGCGCTGGAGAACGGGTTCTACGAGGACGAGGACCTGGATGTGACCATCAAACCGGGCGGGCCGGACATCGCGCCCACCCAGGTGATCGCGGGCGGCGGCGCCGACGTGATGATCGACTGGATGCCCTCGGCTCTGGCGGCGCGCGAGAAAGGGTTGCCGCTGGTCAATATCGCCCAGCCCTTCAAGTCGTCGGGCATGATGCTGACCTGCCGCGCCGAGACCGGCATCAAGGGCCCCGAGGATTTCCCGGGCAAGACGCTGGGCGTGTGGTTCTTTGGCAATGAATACCCGTTCCTGAGCTGGATGAGCCAGCTGGGCATCCCCACCGAGGGCGGCCCCGATGGCGTGACCGTTCTGAAGCAGGGTTTCAACGTCGACCCGCTGCTGCAGAAGCAGGCCGACTGCGTCTCCACCATGACCTATAACGAGTATTGGCAGGTGATCGACGCAGGCCTGACGCCGGACGACCTGGTGACCTTCAAATACGAGGATCAGGGCGTGGCCACGCTGGAGGACGGTCTCTACGTGCTGGAAGAGAAGCTGGAAGATCCGGCCGAGGTCGACAAGCTGGTGCGTTTTGTCCGAGCCTCGATGAAGGGCTGGAAATGGGCCGAGGAGAACCCCGACGACGCCGCCGAGATCGTGCTGGAATATGACGAGACCGGCGCCCAGACCGAGAAGCATCAGAAGCGCATGATGGGCGAGGTGGCCAGGCTGACCGCGGGCAGCGACGGCACGCTGGACCCGGCCGATTACGAGCGCACGGTGGCCTCGCTGCTGTCGGGCGGCTCGGACCCGGTGATCACCAGGGCGCCCGAGGGGGCCTGGACCCACGCGATCACCGACGCGGCGCTGAAATAAGCCGCGAAACGACGGGCGGCAACGGGGGGCATCCGGGCGCGGGTGCCCCCTTCTTCTTGGCAAAAATACTCAAATTCCCCGGCCGCCGCGCGCGGGACGGCGGGGGATGCCTCCGGCGGGAGTATTTTTGCCAAGAAGAAGGAGAGGGCGGGGTCACAGCGGCATGCCCGAGAACTTGGCCACCAGTTCGGCCAGGTTGCGGGCGCCGAATTTTTCCAGCAGGCGCGCGCGGTGGGCCTCCACGGTGCGGAAGGACAGGCCGAGCGCGCGGCCGATCTCCTTGCTGGTCAGGCCTTGGCAGGTCAGCATCGCCACCTCGCGCTCGCGCGCGGTGAGCGCGACCACCGGGCGCTCGTCGGAGAGGTCGGCGAAGGACCACACGGCGCGGCGGAAGGGCGCCTCGGGGGTCAGCGACTGGCCGCGCACGCGGCACCAGAAGAGCCGGCCGTCGAGCCGGCGCATGATGCGCTCGTCGTGGTAGCGGCCGGTTTCGCGCATCACCGCGAGCCCCTGCGCGCCGATCCTCTCATAGGCCTCGGCCGAGGGGTAGAGGCGGGCGAGCGGGGTGTCGGTCAGCGCCTCGGGCGCGTCGCCGAAGATCTCGGCGAAGCGGGCGTTGCAGCGGCGGATGACGCGGTCCTCGGTCAGGGCGAGGCCGAGGGGGGCGTGGGCGAACGCGAGCTCGGGCAGGTCCATGGCGGGCAGTTTGCCCCCGTTTCGCGGGCGGGCCAAGCGGGGGGCGTATTTCTACGGATTGAGCGGGCGGGGGCGGGTCTGCATAGTCGGCCCCGTTCAGATCAGGCAGGACGTCATGGTTCATATCGTGGGCTGGGGGCACACGCCCTTCGGCAAGCGGCCAGAGGGGCTGGAAGGGCTGATCCGGGCCGCGGGCGCCGAGGCGCTGGGTCATGCGGGGGTGGCCGCCAGGGACGTGGACGGCATCTGGCTGGGCCATTTCAACGGCGGCATGGTGGGCGACGGATTTCCCTCGTCGCTGGCGCTGTCGATCGATCCCGGCCTGCGCTTCTGCCCCGCGACGCGGCTGGAGAATGCCTGCGCCTCGGGCGCGGCGGCGGTCTTTGCCGCGCGCAACGCGATCGAGGCGGGGCGGGCCAGGGTGGCGCTGGTGATCGGGGCCGAGAAGATGACCCATCTGCCCACGGCGGAGGTGGCGGTGGCGCTGGGGCATGCCTCCTACCAGGCGGAGGAGGCGGGGCTGTCCTTCCCGCAGGTCTTTGCCGGGTTCGCGCGGGCCTATTTCGACAAATGGGGCGACCAGAGCCACGCGCTGGCGCGGATCGCGGCCAAGAACCACGGCAACGCCATGGCGAACCCCCTGGCGCAGCTGCACAAGCCGCTGGAGGTCGAGTTCTGCGAAACGGTCAGCGAGCAGAACCCGATGATCGCGGAGCCCTTGAAGATGACCGATTGCTCGCTGGTCTCGGACGGGGCGGCGGCGCTGGTGCTGGTGGCTGATGAACTGGCCGCGTCGATGCCGCAGGCGGTGAGGCTGCGCGCGGCCGAGCAGGTGAGTGACTACCTGCCCATGTCGCAGCGCGACCTGACCGCCTTCGACGGCCCGCGCGAGGCGATCCGGCGGGCCTACGCGGCGGCGGGGATCGGGGTGAAAGACCTCGATCTGGCCGAGGTGCATGACTGTTTCACCATCGCCGAGCTGATGATCTACGAGGCCATGGGGCTGGCCCAGCCGGGGCAGGGCGCGCGGCTGCTGGCCGACGGCACGGTGATGCGCGGCGGCGCGCTGCCGGTGAACCTGTCGGGCGGGCTGAAGGCAAAGGGCCACCCGGTGGGGGCCACCGGCGTTTCCATGCATGTAATGGTGGCCCGCCAGCTGACGGGCCAGGCGGGCGAGATGCAGCTGCCCGACGCCGATCTGGGGCTGGTTTTCAACATGGGGGGCTCGGGCGTGGCGTGCTACGCTTCGATTCTGGAGGGGAGGCGCGCATGAACATTGCGCTTTGGCTGGAACGGATCGCGGCGACCGGGGGCGCGCGCCCGGCGCTGATGCTGGGCGACCAGGTGGTGGCCGACTATGCCGGTTTCCGCGACCGCGCGGCGGCCATTGGCGCGGCGCTGGCGGAGCGCGGCATCGCGCCCGGCGACCGGGTGGCGCTGTTCATGAAGAACTGCCCCGACTACCTGGTTGCGCTCTACGGCATCTGGTTCGCGGGCGCGGCCGCGGTGCCCGTCAACGCCAAGCTGCACGGGCGCGAGGCGGCCTGGATCCTGCAGGCGAGCGGGGCGAAGCTGGGCTTCGTCACGCCCGATCCGGGCGCGGCGCTGGCCGCCGAGACGCAGGTGTCGCTGGTGGATGTCACGGGCACAGAATTCGCCGGGATGGCCGGGGGAACGGGCGGAGCGCCGGTGCCGCGGGCGCCGGGCGACCTGGCCTGGCTGTTCTACACCTCGGGGACCACGGGCAAGCCAAAGGGGGTGCAGATCACCCACGGCATGCTGGCGGCGACCTCGCTGTCCTACCCGCTGGACGTGGACGATGTGCGCCCCGGAGACGCCGCCTATTACGCAGCCCCCATGAGCCACGGGGCCGGGATCTATGCGCCGATCCATGTGCGGATGGGGGCGCGGCACCTCTGCCCGCCCTCGCAGGGCTTCGATGCCGGGGAACTGCTGGAGCTGGCCGAAAGCCAGGGGCCGCTGTCGATGTTCATGGCCCCCACCATGGTGCGCCGCCTGACCGACGCGGCCAAGGCCTCGGGCAGGCGTGGCGAAGGCGTCAAGACCATCGTCTATGGCGGCGGGCCCATGTATCTGGCCGATATCGAAGAGGCGGTGGGCTGGTTCGGCCCGCGCTTCGTGCAGATCTACGGCCAGGGCGAATGCCCCATGGCCATCACCGCCCTTTCCCGCGCCGAGGTGGCCGACCGCAGCCACCCCCGCTGGCGCGCGCGGCTGGCCTCGGTCGGTCGGGCGCAATCGGCGGTGGAGGTGGCGGTGGTGGACGCGGCCGGCGCGCCCCTGCCCCCGGGCGAGGTGGGCGAGATCGCCGTGCGCGGGCTGCCGGTGATGCCGGGCTACTGGCAGGCGCCGGAGGCCACGCAAAAGACGCTCAGGGACGGCTGGCTGATGACCGGCGACATGGGCGCGCTGGACGAAGACGGCTACCTGACGCTGGTGGACCGCTCCAAGGACGTGATCATCTCGGGCGGCACCAATATCTACCCGCGCGAGGTGGAGGAGGTGCTGCTGAGCCACCCCTCCGTTCGCGAGGCCTCGGCCGTGGGGCGGAAATCGGCGGAATGGGGCGAGGACGTGGTGGCCTTCGTGGTGGCGGCAGCAGGGGCAGAGATCGACGAGGCGGCGCTGGATGCGCATTGCCTGGCCAACATCGCGCGCTTCAAGCGGCCCAAGGCCTATGTCATTTTGCCCGAGCTGCCGAAGAACAATTATGGCAAGGTTCTCAAGACGGAACTGCGCAAGATGCTGGAGGAGAACGGAAAATGACGGATTTGACGGGCAAGACCGCGCTGGTGACGGGTTCGGTCCAGGGGATCGGGCTGGCGATTGCGGAGGCGCTGGCAGGGGCCGGCGCGCGGATCGCCGTGCACGGCATCGCCGGCGACATGGAGGTCCGGGAGGTCTGCAGGCAGCTGGAGAAGGCGGGCGCGCCGGAGGCGGAGTTCTTTCACGGCGATCTGCGCGACGCGGACGAGACCGCGCGGCTGATGAAGGCAGTGGCGGCCTGGGGAGGGGCCGACATCCTGGTCAACAATGCCGGCATCCAGCACACCGCGCCGCTCTCCGAGATGCCGCGCGAGAAATGGGATGCGATCCTGGCGGTGAACCTGTCGGCGGCCTTCGCCACCATGCAGGCGGCGCTGCCCACCATGGCCGAGCGCGGCTACGGAAGGGTGATCAACATCGCCAGCGTTCACGGCCTGGTGGCCTCGGTCGAGAAGGCGCCCTATGTGGCGGCGAAATTCGGGCTGGTGGGGCTGAGCCGGGTGGCGGCGCTGGAATATGCCGCGAAAGGGGCGAAGGCCAAGGGCGGCGTCACCGTCAACTGCATCTGCCCCGGCTGGACCGAGACCGCGATCCTCGGTCCGCAGATCGAGGCGCGCGCCGCCGCGCATGGCGGCGACCGCGAGGCTGGTATCGCCGATCTTCTGTCCGAGAAACAGCCCTCGCGGCGGATGTCGGACCCGTCCGAGATCGGGGCGCTGGCGCTGTGGCTCTGCGCGCCCGTCGCGCATAACGTCACCGGCACCGCGATCCCGGTCGATGGCGGCTGGACGGCGCAGTAACGCGCCGGCTCAGCGGCAGCGCGTCACGCGGTAGCGGCCGTCGGCGCGGGCATAGGCGCAGCGATCATTGCGCCGGTCGATGGCCACCAGCGTGCCGACCGCGGCGCCGGCCAGGGCCGCCACCACCACCCAGTCGGGATCGGCGTCCAGCGCGTCGGCAGTGATGATGGCGATGGTGGCCCCGGCGAGCCCCCCGACGAGCATTTCTTCCTCGCGGGTCATGCTTTCGCAGGCGGTGAGGGTGAACAGGCCGGCGACTGCGGCCATCAGAATGTTCTTTCGCATCTCGTCTCTCCTTTCGCGTTTTGCGAGAGATTCGCCGTCTCATCATAGCGGCTCGGCGGCGGTCGCAGATTGACCTCCCTCAAGTCCGGCCCCGAGCCTGACGCAGGGTCGCGTGCCGGGGCGCTTGACCCGTTGCGAGGGCTTGGCGAAGATTGGCAAGGGGATGCGGGCCGTGCCCCATCACGCAAAAAGGGAGAGACCAAGATGAAGTTCCAGACCGCTCTGCGCATCGCTGCCTGCCTGATGGGGCTGACCGTGCTCGCCGCCTGCACCACCGAGGAAGAGATCGGCCAATGCGAGCCCGGCCTGTCCGAAATCAGCGGGCTGGGCACGGTGACCCCGCCGGGCTGCTGAGCGAAAGGGCCCAGCCATTTCCAGGCAAGCGTAGCGCCCGTCCAGACAGGACGGGCGCTTTCTTTTTCCGGAGATTGTGGCCGGAGGTGCGGCGCTGCCCGGCGTAAACGCCGGGCGGAACAGATCGGCGGCGGGCCGGTCCAGCCATGCGGGACGTCCGGCCTCTCCGGAAAAGAAAAGGGCCGGTGCAAGACCGGCCCGCAGGAGGGCGGCCCCGCGGGGGGCCGCCTGTCGGGGAGACTCAAGCCTTGTTCATGCGGTTCTCGATCAGGTCATCCACCACCGAGGGGTCGGCCAGCGTCGAGGTGTCGCCCAGGCTGCCGTAATCGTTCTCGGCGATCTTGCGCAGGATGCGGCGCATGATCTTGCCCGAGCGGGTCTTGGGCAGGCCCGGCGCCCACTGGATGAGGTCGGGCGAGGCGATCGGCCCGATCTCGGTCCGCACCCAGTTGCGCAGCTCGGTGCGCAGCTCGTCGCTGGGCTCCTCGCCGGTCATGAGGGTGACGTAGCAGTAGATGCCCTGGCCCTTCACCGCGTGCGGGTAGCCCACCACCGCGGCCTCGGCCACCTTGGGATGGGCGACGAGCGCTGATTCCACCTCGGCCGTGCCCATGCGGTGGCCCGAGACGTTGATCACGTCAT
>ENA-ORCT01001041-ORCT01001041.1-marine-metagenome-genome-assembly--contig:-NODE-1041-length-11526-cov-3.399598_pt1 | contig 11526 bp, 13 predicted proteins | sample MGYA00248632_ERZ508511 | MGnify/ENA primary metagenome ERZ508511 (study PRJEB26182, sample SAMN06268839) | marine metagenome | isolation source: Tt an P1-techrep anaerobic enrichment on pine from...
GTCGGGGTAGATGTGCCCAATGCTTCGGTGATGGTCATCGAAAGCGCTGAGCGGTTTGGGCTTTCGCAATTGCACCAATTGCGTGGGCGCGTGGGACGTGGTGCCGAACAGTCCTATTGCTTGCTCATGTCGTCCTACAAAATCAGCAACGAAAGCCGTAAACGGCTGGAAACCATGGTACGAACCAACGATGGCTTTGAAATAGCTGAAGTCGATTTGCAACTTCGAGGCCCCGGCGACATTGAGGGTACCCAGCAAAGTGGACTGGGACTGAACCTGAACATTGCCAACCTTGGGAAAGATGGTGAGATCTTGCGCATTGCCCGAAACATAGCCAGCGATATTCTGGATGATGACCCCCGACTGGAAAAAGAAGAGCACAAATTACTCCGCTATCATTACCTGAAAATGAAAAATACCGACTTCAACTGGAGTGTTATTAGCTAAGAAGAGTTGACAATTTTTCCAATATTTTGCTTATCCAGCTGACTAAAAATTGCTCAATTTTGCAAAACAGAGATTAATCAATAGTAAAAATACTGCAATCTACAGATAGCAAAATAGACGAAAAATCAATGACTTTTATCACGTGTGTTTGTATATTGCTGATTTTGAGAGCCATGCAGAAAGTGTTAAAAAATTGATTATTTAAAACAAATATAAATAGTCGCAGATGTTTTAAAAATGGTTAAAAGTAGGATTCTAGTTATCCAAACATCTTTAGTTTTGCAGTCATAAAAATGGAAAGTTGTGGAAATGATGTCGGGAGAGATTTCACACAAAGGGATTATTAAATCGCTTACGGATCAACACATCGTTGTCAGCATTGTCAACGAGTCTGCTTGTTCATCCTGTCATGCCAAAGGAGTTTGTTCCGCGGCAGACATGAAGGATAAGGAAGTTGAAATCAGGCATTTTTCAGGCGACTACAAGGTTGGACAATCGGTTCAAATCGTTGGTAAAACTTCCCAAGGTTTTAAAGCACTGCTTTACGGCTATGTTTTTCCGTTTCTCCTGGTCATGCTTGTTTTAATTACCCTGACGAGTTTACAATTTAGTGAGGGAATTAGCGGTTTGATCTCATTATCTGCATTGGCTCCTTACTATTTAATATTATATGTCACCAGAAATAAAATACGCAAAAGCTTTGAATTTGAAATTAAGCCTTTACTATGAGTGAAACGATTATTTATACGATGATTGCTTTGAGCGCGATTGGCATTTTGGCTGCTGTCATTTTGTACTTTGTCGCTCAAAAGTTTAAAGTATACGAAGATCCACGGATCGATGAAGTAGAAACCGCGCTACCGGGTGCCAATTGTGGCGGCTGCGGATTCGCCGGTTGCCGGGCATTTGCCGAAGCCTGTGTGAAGGAAAACGACCTGGCCGATCTTTTTTGCCCTGTGGGTGGAAACGATTGCATGACGGATGTTGCTGCCGTATTAGGCCTCGAAGCTGTAAAACAGGATCCACGGGTTGCGGTTTTGCGCTGCAACGGATCATGTGATCACCGTCCAAAAACCAACCAGTACGATGGCGCCCTTTCCTGCGCAGCGGCGGCAGCGCTTTACAGTGGCGACACTGGCTGCCAGTATGGTTGTTTAAGCCATGGCGATTGTGCCGTGTCCTGCGACTTTGACGCCCTTCACATGAATCCGGAAACCGGCCTGCCCGAAGTGGTAGACGAAAAATGTGTGGCTTGCGGAGCTTGTGTCGAAGCCTGTCCAAAATCATTGTTCGAGCTGCGCAAACGGGGTCCGAAAGACCGCAAGATTTACGTTGCCTGTCGAAATGAAGACAAAGGCGGTGTAGCCAAAAAATCATGCGAAGTAGCCTGTATTGGCTGTTCAAAATGCTTCAAGGTGTGTCCGTTCGATGCCATTGTCATGAATAACAACCTGGCATTTATCGATTCGGACAAATGCAAACTGTGCCGTAAGTGCGTGCCCGAATGCCCGACCAACTCCATCCTCGAAATTGGGTTTCCGCCACGAAAAATAAAGACTGATCTGCCACCCAAACCGGCAGCAAAGAAGGAAGCGCCTGCCAAGCCAGAAGTCAAAGGTTCCGAAGAGACCAAAACCGATAATTCAGATCAAAAATAGGAGGCCATCGTGTTAAAAACATTCAAACTCGGAGGGGTACATCCGGCTGAAAATAAGCTTTCGGCCAGCAAAGCCATTGAAAAACTGACTTTGCCAAAAAGTGTTTTTATCCCCGTAGCCCAACATATTGGAGCACCAGCACAAGCCCTGGTAAAAAAAGGCGATCAGGTAAAAGTCGGACAACTCATTGCCAAGTCAGGCGGATTTGTTTCGGCAAACATCCACTCATCCGTTTCGGGAACAGTAAAAAAAGTTGACTTGTCGATGGACAGTTCCGGCTATCCCAAGCAAGGTATTTTTATTGATGTTGCCGGTGATGAGTGGGAAGAAGGAATTGATACTTCTTCAACCTTGGTTGAAAATTTTGAAGCCGACAGCAAAAAAATTATCGACAAAATTAATGCAGCGGGCATTGTTGGCCTGGGCGGAGCAACCTTCCCCACCCATGTCAAACTGATGCCACCGCAAGGTATGAAAGCCGAAATGCTGCTGATTAACGGAGTAGAATGTGAACCTTACCTGACCTCGGATCACCGGCTCATGCTTGAGAAGGCACCCGAACTGTTGGTTGGTATTCGCATACTGATGTGCGCGCTGGAGGTCCAAAAGGCTTACATAGGCATTGAAAATAACAAGCCTGACGCCATTGCCCACCTTCAGGAACTAACCAAAGGAGACCGATCCATTGAGGTTGTTCCCTTGAAGGTAAAATATCCGCAAGGTGGAGAAAAGCAATTGATAAAAGCAGTTACCGGCCGCGAAGTACCATCGGGCGCGCTGCCAATTGCTGTTGGCGCTGTGGTGAACAACGTAGGTACGGCGCTGGCTGTTTATGAAGCGGTACAAAAAAATAAACCGCTCATTGAACGCGTGGTTACCATCACCGGAAAGTCAGTAGCCAAACCGTCAAATTTTTTAGTGCGCATTGGAACGCCTGTTCAGGAGTTGATCGATGCTGCAGGCGGGCTGCCTGAAGATTCCGGGAAAATTATCAGCGGTGGCCCCATGATGGGAAAAGCAGTGGCCAATACCGATATTCCGGTGACCAAAGGAACCTCCGGAATCCTGATTATGCAGGACAAGGAAGCGAAACGTGACAAAGTGAAAACTTGCATTCGCTGCACGCGCTGCGTTACTGTTTGTCCCATGGGATTGGAGCCGTATTACCTGATGACTGTTTCAGAAAAACAAATCTGGGAGAATGCAGAAAACCATCACATTATGGATTGTATCGAGTGTGGATCATGCAGCTACACCTGCCCTGCCGATCGTCCGTTGCTCGACTACATTCGTTTAGGAAAGGGCAAGGTTGGAAACATCATCCGGTCACGAAAACAATAATCAAGTATCAAAAATCAAGTATCAAGTATAAATCCTATGAGTAAACTGCTAACCATATCTCCTTCACCGCACGTACATACCAGCGATTCGGTGAATAAAATTATGTATCGGGTAATTCTGGCTTTGGTGCCGGCATTGGTCTGGTCAGTTTTTATGTTTGGGTTCGAAGCTGTCCGGGTCACACTTTTGGCGGTTGCCGCCTGTATGGCTTTCGAGTTCGTGATTCAGAAGTATATCATGAAGGAGGTGCCGCAAATTACCGACGGTTCGGCTGCCCTAACCGGAATTTTGCTGGCTTTCAATGTCCCGGCCAGCCTGCCAAGCTGGATGATTATTGTGGGTGCACTCGTTGCCATTGGCGTTGGAAAACTCTCTTTCGGGGGACTGGGAAACAACCCCTTCAACCCGGCTTTGGTTGGACGTGTATTCCTGTTGGTTTCCTTTCCGGTGCACATGACCAGCTGGCCCGTTACCCAAACCGCAACAGTTGATGCGCTGACCACAGCGACCCCGCTGGCTCTTTTAAAAGAAGGCGTTAATGCCGGTAAGCCGGTCAGCGAGGTGATGTTGAACCTTCCATCAAATCTGGAAATGCTCTACGGAAATATGTCTGGCTCACTCGGCGAGATTTCAGCTTTGCTGCTTTTGCTGGGCTTTGCTTACATGATGTGGAAGAAAGTCATTACCTGGCACATTCCTACGTTTGTATTGGGAACCATCTTTATCTTCCAGGGCGCTCTTTGGATGCTTAATCCTGAAAATTTTATTGAACCCGTTTTCCATCTGCTTTCCGGTGGCGCGATGCTTGGAGCCATATACATGGCTACCGACATGGTAACATCGCCGATGACCGTAAGAGGACAACTTATTTTTGGCGTTGGAATCGGCGTACTTACTGTGCTGATCCGGAACTTCGGAGCCTATCCCGAAGGAATTTCATTCGCCATCCTGATTATGAATGGCTTTGTTCCACTCATCAATGCATATATAAAACCAAAACGATTTGGAGGGCAGAAATAATGGCACAAAAAGAATCGACATTTTTAAACATGACCTTAACCCTTTTTGTAGTGACCTTTGTTGCTGCAACCGTACTGGGTTTTGTGCATGACCTAACCAAAGCAGATATCGCGCTGGCCAAGCAAAAAGCCCAGCAAAAAGCAATCGAAAGCGTATTACCAGCCTTTGACACACTGGGCGAATCGTACAAGATGCTACCCGAAGACGGCGCAGATAGCCTGGAGTTTTTTCCGGCCTACGACGCTAGTCAGCAATTAGTGGGCGTGGCGGTAAAAACCTATACCAAAAGCGGTTTCAGTGGTCTGATCAGTATTATGGCCGGCTTCTCGCCCGATGGAATAATTACCGGATATGAAGTGCTGGAACATAAGGAGACCCCAGGCTTGGGATCGAAAATGAATGCCTGGTTTAAAGATCAAAGTAAGCCCGGGCAAAATATCATTGGCAAAAACCCCGGCACTTCAAAGTTTGAAGTAAAAAAAGACGGCGGCGATGTTGATGCAATCACCGCTTCAACCATTACCAGCCGGGCCTTTCTGGAAGCTGTTGTGCGCGCATACCAAACCTATCAAAGTGCGCAGGAGCAACCCGCGATCAGTAACAACCCCACAAACGAAGGAGGACAATCATGAATCAACTGCAAAACTTCACCAAAGGATTTATCAAGGAAAACCCGGTTTTTGTATTGCTGCTGGGTATGTGCCCTACGCTGGGGGTCACCTCTTCGGCCATTAACGGGCTGGGAATGGGACTGGCCACAACGTTTGTATTGGTAATGGCCAACCTGGTTGTTTCACTAATCAAAAACGTGATTCCGAGCAAAGTCCGCATCCCCAGTTTTATTGTGATCATCGCAGCTTTTGTAACCGTGGTGGAATTAACCATGCAAGCTTATCTCCCATCGCTTTTCGAAAGTCTGGGACTTTTTATCCCCTTGATTGTAGTGAACTGCGTGGTGCTTGGACGCGCCGAAGCATTCGCCTCAAAAAATACAATTGTTTCGTCTATTATTGATGGTTTGGGAATGGGACTTGGCTTTTCGTTTGCCCTGACCTTGCTGGGTGCCGCCCGTGAATTTCTGGGCAGCGGTAAGATTTTCGACACGATCATCTTCCCTGAAGACTATGGTATGTTACTGTTTGTATTGGCACCTGGGGCCTTTATCGTATTGGGTTACCTCATCGCCCTCATCAATCGTTTGAATAAAGCATAGGAGATTTTATCATGGAATATATCATTATCATTATAGCGGCGATCTTTGTAAACAACATTGTATTGAACCAGTTTTTGGGTGTGTGCCCATTCTTGGGGGTTTCAAAGAAAATCTCAACAGCTGTAGGTATGACTGGTGCTGTGACTTTCGTCATGGTGATTGCCACCATGGTGACCTATTTGATTCAAACCTACATCTTGAATCCATTTGGCCTGCAGTTTTTGCAAACCATTTTTTTCATTTTGGTGATCGCCTCCCTGGTGCAGCTTGTGGAGATTATCCTGAAAAAAGTAAGTCCGTCGCTTTACCAGGCGCTGGGTGTTTTCTTACCCCTGATTACAACCAATTGCGCCATTTTGGGTGTGGCAATCCTCACCTATCAAAAAGAATTTAACCTGATGCAAGGCGTTGTATTTGCCATTGCCAATGCCATTGGTTTTGGATTGGCGCTGGTGCTTTTCGCAGGTTTACGCGAACACCTGGACCTGATGAATGTACCGAAAGGCTTAAAAGGAACCCCAATCGCGCTGATCGTGGCCGGAATTCTGGCGATGGCCTTCATGGGATTTAGCGGATTGGTTTAGTGAAAGCTGTTTGGCGTTTAATATTAAAAATCATTTTTCAGACTTATCAACAATTAAAATCCAACAATTAGATTGAGAATAGGTCAAAAGCAACATCATTCCGGTGTTGCTTTTTTTCTGACTGGTAAATCGTGGTAAAAAGAATCAGCTGATTATCGATCTATAAATTTTTTGTAATGTTCGTAACGCTCAAATATTTGTCGAACGTAGGTAAAAGGTTCGATTCCCCGCACATACCCATATTTTACTTCCGGCCGGGTATAGGTTTCCGGGTAACTTAAGTCGAGTATCATTTCCTCCACATTTTTATCCCAAACGTTTGGATCCACATCTTCCACAACTGCGAGCTTACGGGCATCTTCCACATGGAAAAAACCACAATTATAAGCTGCCATTGTAAATTTTATACGCTGCACTGAATCTTCAATTTCGGCGTAATTATCCCATATTTCTGACAGGTACTTTGTTCCACCGTCCAGATTTTTTTCCGGATCCATCCGGTCGTCCACACCCAGCTCATCTGCCGTCGAAGGCATTAACTGCATAAGCCCTTTTGCACCAGCCCATGAACCTGCATCGGGCTTAAACCGCGACTCCTGGTAAATCAGTGAAGACAATAAACGCCAGTCCCAGTTGATTTCAGCCGCCGATTCTTTAATTATCGAATCGTACTTACTTATTTTATTGTTGTTTAAACTATAAAATTCGCTGCGCACTCTTTTTCTAAAACTTCTTGGGTTCTTGAAATACTTGTTATAAATCACGTAGTAATCGGTCTCATCTTTCATCTTCTTTAGCCATTCGTTAACAGCTTTTTTCAATTTTGGTGAACTGCTGCGCAATGCCCATCCAATTCGCTGTGAAAAACTAATGGGAACATCGATGTTGAGAACGGGATAGTAGGAAGCATTAATGCTGGCAATATTGTTATCTGCTACCGTGTATTTGATTTCTTCATCGACAACCATTTTAATGATTTTATCCGTTGATAGACTTCCCTTTAAAGTGTCAATGTTTATTTTCCCACCTATTTCGGTTGACAAATTGTTCAGGCGCTGCAGGTACGAAGAGTTTGCCCGAACTGATACCGTATCGCCGATCAACTCAATAGCATCATGAATGAGTTCGCTTTCTACAGCACTCCATCTCATCGAACGCCAGTCGTCCGGTTTTTTTTGTACCAGCACCTGGTGAGTGAGATAGAGATAATCTGTAAAATCTGCCTCTTGCTGGCGTTCCGAAGTGATCGTCAGTCCGTGAGCAACCAAGTCAACATCTTCGTTATTCAGCTGATAAAGTAAACTGTCAATATTGTCAGAAATATGAATCTCAAGTGAAACTCCCAGGTGTTCCGCAAATCTTTCCAACAGCTCGTATTCAAATCCCATGGGTTCACCGCGGTACAAAAAGTAACTGGTTCCGCTGTAGGTGGTTAAAACTTTAAGAATCCCATCATTTTTGATCTCCTCCAGGTCTCGCGCCCCCCCTTTCCTGCCCGAAGTATTTTTATTTCCATCATTTCCGGTATTGCAAGAAAAAAGAGAGATCAAGAATAGGAGCAAAATTTTAAAATAGGCATCTTTAATCTTTCTTTTCATATCGATTCTGCTTTAGTTTTTATCGCTTCTCACTATACAAAACCGCTGCAACCTTTCAAAAGTTTAAGTACTTAAAAAGCTTGCTCAAGATCTCCTACATGTAAAGCGGCAATACAATTCAAATTTTTAAGGCAGCAACTAAAGCGACTTTGAGAAGTTTTCATCGCTCAATTTTCGGCTCTCAAACGAACCAATCTGTTTCTTTTTGTTTGGGAATTGGCTTGTGAATGACGCATGGGAAACTCGGGGATATTCATTTTCTTAAATGTCCGATTCAACCATTCATCTGAAAACTTGTTTACCTAGGTGTACTAAAAAAAGCAACTATGTTTAAGCGTTTAAAGGAAAAATGGGAAGTTGAATCCAATTGGCAACTGATCCTGATTTTCCTCGTTTTCTCTCTGGCAGGCAGCGGAGCGCTGTTGATCCGAAAGCTGGTTTTTCATCTGGTTGGCTATTCTCCCGAGTGGCCATTTTGGCTATCAGCGCTCACCTATGTCTTGACCATTGTACCAGCCTACCAAATCATGCTCATCTTTTTCGGTGCCTTGATGGGACAGTTTTCTTTTTTCTGGAAATTTGAAAAGAAACTACTGCGGAGATTTGGCCTCAAACTATGTGAGTAATCCCAACTCCTTGGTTTTATTAATATTGTTTACTGAACTACTTATAGTCATTGGAACCCGGAATCAAAATCAAAATAAGAAGCAATGGAATTAGCAACATTTGGCGGCGGTTGTTTTTGGTGTACCGAAGCTGTTTTTAAAGAACTTCAGGGTGTCGCATCGGTCACCTCCGGGTATTCCGGCGGACATGTTATCAATCCGGCATACCGCGAAGTAACAACAGGACGCACAGGGCATGCCGAGGTCGTTGAAATTGAATTTGACCCTACAGTGATCAGCTTTCAGGAACTGCTTGAAGTTTTTTGGGCAACCCACGATCCAACCACGCTGAACCGGCAAGGAGCCGACGTTGGCTCGCAGTATCGATCGGTTATTTTTTATCACAACGAAAAGCAGAAGGAAATAGCCGAAGAAATCAAGCGCAAGCTCAATGAAGCTAAGGTATTCGAAAAGACGGTGGTCACTGAAATTAGTCCCTGGGAAAACTTCTTCAGGGCTGAGAACTACCACCAGGACTATTACGAAAACAACCCGCAACAAGGATATTGCCAGTTTGTAATTGTTCCCAAATTGAATAAATTCAGGAAAATTTTCAAGGATAAACTAAAATCTGTGCGATGATGAAAAAGTTTTTGGTACTGGCTTTTATGCTTATCACATCGGGCTTGTTTGCCCAACGTGAGTTTGAAATGACCGAAGGCGATACCACCTACGTTATGAAACGCTATGTTTTTATGCATCTAATGGCCGGTCCTGAGCGCAGCCAGGATTCGCTTGAAGCAGCACAACTTCAGGAAAAGCATCTGGCCCATCTCAACCAGTTGGCCGAGTCAGGTAAGCTTGCTGTCGCCGGTCCGTTTCAGGACGGAGGAAAGTACCGGGGACTGCTCATTTTCGATGTTGAAACCATTGAAGAGGCTGAAGCTTTGGAAAGCGATGACCCCGCTGTTAAAGGAGGTCGGCTCACGATGCAAAGTTTTTACTGGTGGGGAGCCAAAGGAACCGCACTCCCCTAATCAGCACAAAACCTACGGAAAATTCGACCACGATCCATCATTCTTGATGACTGTATCTGAAAGAAAGACACCGCGTGAAAAAATGAGGCCTTAATACAAGACTTCTCAATTCAAGACTGATGACAGCGTGGGTGATTAAAATTCACCTATTCGTATCGTTGGCTTGAATGGTATTGTAAAATCCCGTAACTTGATATCTGCTAGGTGAATTCTGGTCAATATCGGAAAGAGGCTTAGCTCAAACGAAACCATTTCCGGTATGTAAAAACTGATAACCCGTATGAAAAAAACAAATTACCTACTCCTATTTGTTGTCATTTTGCTGCTGCCCGGGTGTGCGTCTATCCCAAAGGAAACTGTACTTCTATCGCAAACCCTTGGACGTGATATCAATCGCCTGCACCAGTCACATCTCCAGCTTGCCGACATTCATTTTCGAAAGATTGAAAATGAAATCAGCTCTTTTGTCGATGAAGTGTATGCCCCGTTTGTCCTCAATTATGTATTGAAGCGCGAACTTGAAAATCATCAGGCAGGCTCACCTTCGCTGTACAGCGCTATTGAGCAGGCTGGAAGCACAGGGGGAACCACGGCCTCGCAGGAGGCCGTCGACATGATGCTTGAGTTTCAGGAAGCCGCCCGCGAACAGATAGAAAGCAAACGGGACGAATTACTGCAACCAATTCGGAACCAGCACCTCGACATCAGCCGCGAAATCAACCAGTCGTACGCCAACGCCTCTTATGCCAATGCCAGCATCACGGCTTACCTGCAATCGCTTCAGAAATTAAAAAGCGCCCAGCAGGAAGGCTTGTCGATGATTGGACTGGCCGGAGCTGATACCACCTTCACCAATTCGCTGGTAAGACTTTCCCAACAAGTGGAGATGACCGTCAAAGCCGGGAAAAAAATCGACATCCGAAGCGATGAAGCGCTCATTAAATTGGAGACAATATCAGATAAAATCAAAACGTTAACCACTAAAAATTAAAACGGCATGCCTGAAAATAGATTTAGTGCCTTGTTTGCTGAAGCCGATGCGGCGTTCAATGGTAAATACAAAATGGAGTTAAACGAACTGGCCGGACTCTCAAAAGAAGAGATTGATGCAGTGACGCCAGACACCACTGACCTAAAAATGTACCTGGTGCTGACACAGGTGGTAGAACAAGCATCGAGAAACAACCTTTCACAAGCCCAACTGGTTGAAGACATTAAAGAACTGGGCGAGCTGGCCGTGAAGATCGCCCGAAAAGTTCCGCGGCTTGCCGCTTTGCTGTAGGCTCGTCCGAACCCTTTGAATTCCAGGCAAACCCGTCGAGTTTTTAGGCAAGAAGACATTTACCGGCTCGCTATCTCCTCTTCCTAAAAGTAGCGACACGTGTATCAACTGACTCCGACAGGGAGGCCGGACAAATTGATTTCATTGAAGGTTAGCACCCAACCGGAGAAAAAAATTACTTATTTTGCGGGCTTTAAACTATTGACGACAAATGACTGATTTTAATACGATCCCCTCGCCCTGCTTTGTTTTGGAAGAACAATTAATGCGCAAAAACCTGCAACTTATTCGCTCGGTAGCCGATGCCGCCGGAATTGAAATTATTCTGGCCTTCAAAGGTTTTGCCATGTGGAGTGCCTTTCCGGTGGTAAAGGAATACGTCGGCGGAGCTACGGCCAGCTCGTTAAGCGAAGCCAAGCTTTGTCGCGACGAGATGAATAGTCTGGCACACACCTATGCGCCCGTTTATGATCCGGCAGAGTTTGACGAGCTGATGCAATGTTCAAGCCACATTACCTTTAACTCGCTAGGCCAGTTCGATCGTTTTTATCCCCAGCTTGCCCTGGCAGGCCATCCCATTTCTGCAGGATTACGAATCAACCCTGAGTTTTCGGAGGTGGAAACCGAGCTGTACAACCCTTGCGCACCGGGTTCTCGCCTGGGTGTGATTGCCGGACAACTGCCCAAATCGTTGCCCAAAGGTCTGGAGGGGCTGCACTTTCACACCCTCTGTGAGTCCGG
>ENA-ORCT01001044-ORCT01001044.1-marine-metagenome-genome-assembly--contig:-NODE-1044-length-11497-cov-3.114011_pt1 | contig 11497 bp, 11 predicted proteins | sample MGYA00248632_ERZ508511 | MGnify/ENA primary metagenome ERZ508511 (study PRJEB26182, sample SAMN06268839) | marine metagenome | isolation source: Tt an P1-techrep anaerobic enrichment on pine from...
CTGGTGCGCGAGGCGCCGGGCGACGACATCATGCGGCTGACCTACCGGCTGGGCGTGCGCCACCCGCTGACGCGCGGCGCGACCGGGATCGCCATCCTCGCCGGCCGGCCGCCGGGCCGGGACGAGCCCGAGGCGGTCACCCGGGCCCGCGCGCAGGGCTACGCCCTGACCCGGGGCGAATTGCAGAGCGGCGCGGTGGGGGTCGCCGCCCCCGTGCTGACGCCGGAGATGCCGCGCATCGGGCTGGAGCCCGCGGTGGGGCTGGCCAAGTTGCACGATCTGGACATCGAAAAGGCCGCAAGCGCGGTCATCGACTGCGCGGAAACGCTGCGCGGGCTGTTGCGGCCCGACGCCGCCGCCGCGGCGGGCTGAGCGCCGCGCGCCGCCCGCTCAGGCGCCGCCCCCGAAGAACCGGCCGTCAAAGGGCAACCACACCGCCCCCTGGCCATCGCCCTTCAGGCACAGCGTGTTCTGGTCGATGGAGATCTCGGTGACATGGGTCCAGCCCGCGGGGCAAGGCAGGGCGCCGATCGCGTGGCGCACGGTCTGCCCTCCGCGCGCCGCCTTGCCGCCGGCCTCCGGCGCGCAGCCATCCCCGATGCTCAGCATGCGCCCGCCGCGGGAGCAGCACAGCAAGGTGACCGGCAGCACCTCGGGGTCGCGCAGCACGAAGACGATGTCCCTTTCCGCGTGGCGCAGAACCGCGGTCCAGCCCAGCGGGTTGCCCGCGGCCTCGACAAGGGCGAAGCGTTCCTCCTGGTTCGCCCGGCCCGGGCAACCGGCCAGGTCCAGCGGCCCCCTGCGCCCCGGCTCGCCCTCCCCGCCATTGCCGGGCGCATGGGCCTTGGGCGAATAGCTCAGCCGCCCGCCTTGCGCCATGCGCACCACCGGGTGATGCGCCGCTGTCAGCGCCTCCTGCCCGGCCGGCAGAAAATGCGACTGGTACAGGATCGGCTCGCCCCGGCGCAGGCTCAGTTCCTTTTCCACCGCGGCGCCCTGCACCAGATGCCCGCGGCTCAGCCGCGCCAGCGCCTCCCGGCGCGACTGGACGACCTCGCGGACCTCCCAGGGCGCTTCGTCTCCCGCGCCGCGCGGACCGGCGCAGGGCGGATCGCCCTGCAGGCCCTCCCGGGGACACGGCAGGCGGGGGCGCGCGCGCCCCTCGGGCCCGGCGGCCGAATGAAGCGGGTCGAGCCATTTCCGCCCGTCCCAGAACCACAGCCCCTGCAGCGTCCCGAGATCCGGGTCGATGGTGACCGCGCCATCCGGCACAGCCAATGTCATGCAACGATCCATGAAGCCCCCAGCCCATGCCACCACCCACAGTTAACGCAAGGCGCGGGCCGGACAAAGGCGGGGGGCAGAAACTAACTGTTGCCGGAACGCTCGCCGCGATAGCCGGTGGCCACCACGAATTTCTCGGAGCTGTCCGCCCGGCTGGCGGGCGGCTTCACATTGGCGACCTTGGCGAAGCGCTGCTTGAGCAGCTTCTGCAGCTCGCCCTCGGCCCCGCCGGCCAGAACCTTGGCCACGAAGGCGCCGCCCTCCTCCAGCACGTCGAAGGCGAAATAGGCCGCCGCCTCGCACAGCGCGATGATGCGCAAATGGTCGGTCTGCTTGTGGCCCGAGCTGGCCGCGGCCATGTCGCTCATCACCACGTCGGCCTTGCCGCCGAGCCATTCCTTGACCTTCTCGTCCGCGCCATCGGAGAGGAAATCGAGCTGGTGAAGCTCGGCCCCCGCGATCGGCTCGACCTCCTGCAGGTCGATGCCGAGAACCTTGCCCACGGGCTTGCCCTTCTTCTCGCCCAGCGCGTTGACGCGCTTGACCGCCACCTGGCTCCAGCCGCCGGGCGCGCAGCCCAGGTCCACCACCCGCGCGCCGGGCACGAGGAAGTGGTACTTGTCGTCCAGTTCCACGATCTTGAAGGCCGCGCGGCCGCGATAGCCCTCTGCCTGGGCGCGTTTGACATAGGGGTCGTTGAGCTGGCGCTCCAGCCAGCGCGTCGAGCTGAGCTTGCGCCCGCGCGCGGATTTCACCCGCACCCTCAGATCGCGCTGCCCGCGCCCGCTGTTTTTTCTGCCTGTCATTGCCGTCGTTCCAATTGCTGCATGCCGTCTCCGCCCGGTGTCGAATTTTCGTAGAAAATTCGAGGCCCCCGGCTCAGAACGGCCCGTCCTCCAATACTCCATCCGCGCTCATCTGCGCGTAGAGCAACCCCTCGCGCAGGCCACGGTCGGCCACCGACAGCCGGTCGGTCGGCCAGACCCGCATCAGGGCCTGCAGGATCGCCGCCCCCGACATGATCAGCGCATGCCGGTCGCGCCCGATGCGCGGGTCCACGCGCCGCCCCTCGGGGCCGAGATCGAGGTAATCGCGGATCACCCTGTCGATCTGGTCCGAGGTCATGCGCAGCCCGTCCACCTTGTTGCGGTCATAGCGTTTCAGGCCGAGGTGGCTGGCCGCCACCGTGGTCACGGTGCCGGAGGTGCCGATGATCTGGAACCCCTCGCGCGTCTGCTCATGCGCATAGGGCGAGAAATCGGCCAGGTTCTCCTCGAAGAACCAGCTCATCAGGGCGAAACGCGCCGCGTCGTCCTCCACATCGTCGAATTTCTCTTTCAGCGTGGCCACGCCCAGCGGCACGCTGATCCAGTCCACCACCTTGGCGGTCGGGAACGGGCTCTCGGGCGCGTGGAAGCCCGCGTGCAGCCGCATGATGGCGCGCGGCCGCTCCTGCCGCGGCACGGCGCTGAGGTCGATCCAGACCAGCTCGGTCGAGCCGCCGCCGATATCGACCACCAGCAGCTGCTCGGTCCGGGTCGAGACCAGCGGCGCGCAGGAGACCACGGCCAGCCGCGCCTCCTCCTCGGGCTGGATGATCTCCAGCCGCAGCCCGGTCTCGCTGCGCACCCGGCGCAGGAAGTCGCGCGCATTGCCGGCGCGGCGGCAGGCCTCGGTGGCCACCAGCCGCATGCGGGCGACATTGTGCTTTTCCAGCTTGGAGCGGCAGATGCGCAGCGCCTGCACCGTGCGCCCGATGGACGAGCGCGACAGCCGGCCGGACGCCTCCAGCCCGGTGCCGAGCTGCACCGATTTCGAGAAACTGTCCACCACATGAAACTGGCTGCCCTTGGGCTGGGCAATCAGCATGCGGCAGCTGTTGGTGCCGAGGTCCAGCGCAGCGTAGAGCTCCGCCGGGTCGGGCTTTTTGGGCGCGGGGGTTGCAACCGGTTTCGGGAACGCGCCCGCACCTTTCGGACGCCTGGGCGCCATTCTCACGCCCTCCATTTCGAGTTGGTTCCAAGGTAGTCACAGAAGGGGCCCTGCGCAAGGTCCCGCCGGCGCGCGCGGCGGCTCATAATCTTGTTGAAGATTATTCCGATGCCGCCCCCTTGGCCGCGAGGCCCCTGCTGACATAGACCCAAGGTCGCGGACCGCGCCCGTGATGTCGAAATCCGGCGCTGCCCGCCCGCCCGCGCGGCGTAGAAGCGAAGCAGGAGCAAGAGGGAATCAGCGATGCCCGAGGTCACGATCGTTTACTGGCGCGACATCCCGGCCCAGGTCATCGTCGGCAAAGGCCGGCGTGGGGCCAAGCGCGTGCTGGACGAACGCTTCGAGAAGGCCATCGACCGCTGCGCGATGAAGGTCGGCGCGAAGGAGTCCGACGCCTATCTGGCGGAATGGCGCAAGGCCGCGCCCTATTCCGCCGAAGGGGCGCCGGAGGAGATCGCCGCGGCCGAGGCCGCGCGGCTGGAGGCGGAGTTCGACGACGAACGGCTCAAGGCGCTGATCCTGAATGACGGATGGACATGACCCCGCGACAGCTTTGGGAGACCGCGATGGCATTGCTGCACTTCAGACGGCGTGAAGACGCCCCCGCCCCGGCGAACCGCCAGGTCGAGGCCCTGCTCGAGGGCTATTCGATCGAGGTGATGCCGCGCACGGCGTCCAAGGTCGAGGATTTCCGCGACCTGCTGCCCGCGGGCACCCGCGTCTACATCGCCCATATCGACGGCACCCCGATCGAAGAGATGGTGGCCACCGCCCGGCGCCTGGCCGAGGACGGCTATACCGTGATGCCGCATTTCCCGGCGCGCATCATCAAGGATCAGGCCACGCTGGCCGACTGGATCGACCGCTACCAGGGCGAGGCGGGCGTCACCCAGGCGCTGCTGCTGGCCGGCGGCGTGTCGCAGCCGCAGGGCGACTTCCATTCGTCCATGCAGCTGCTTGAGACGGGCCTCTTCGACAGGGCGGGCTTTACCCGGCTGCACGTGGCCGGCCACCCCGAGGGCAACCGCGACATCGACCCCGACGGCTCGGACCGCAACGTGATGGAGGCGCTGCGCTGGAAGCAGAAGTTCTCCGACAGCACCGATGCCCGGATGGCGCTGGCCACCCAGTTCTGTTTCGAGGCGAAACCGGTGATCGCCTGGGCCGACCGCCTGAAGGCCGAGGGAATCGACCTGCCCGTCCATATCGGCGTGGCGGGCCCGGCCAAGCTCCAGACCCTGGTGAAATTCGCCGTCGCCTGCGGCGTGGGCCCCTCGATCAGGGTGCTGCAAAAGCGCGCCCGCGATGTTACCAAGCTTGTGCTGCCCTTCGAGCCCACCGACTTCCTGGCCGAGCTGGCCGCGCACAAGGCCGCCAACCCCGGCTTCAACATCGAGCGGGTGCATTTCTTCCCGCTCGGCGGCATCCGGACCAACGCCCAGTGGGCGATCGACAATGGCGGCCGCTCGGCCGTCCCCGCAAATCAGACATAAGGAACACCCATGACCCGCACCGTCATCGAGTCCAGGACCAAGACCGTCACCATCGGCTTTGACGAGCCCTTCTGCGTGATCGGCGAACGCATCAACCCCACCGGCCGCAAGAAGCTGGCCGCCGAGCTGGAGGCCGGCGATTTCTCCACCGTCGAGAAGGACGCGCTGGAACAGGTCGCCTGCGGGGCGATGGTGCTCGATGTGAACGCCGGGGTGGTCTACAACTCCAACCCCAACCCCAACGAGACCGAGCCGCCGCTGATGCGCAGGATGATCGAGCTGGTGCAGGGGCTGGTCGACGTGCCGCTCTGCATCGACAGCTCGGTGCCCGGCGCGCTGGAGGCGGGGCTGGAGGCGGCCGAGGGCCGGCCGCTGCTGAACTCGGTCACCGGCGAGGAGGAGCGGCTGGAGCTGGTTCTGCCCCTGGTCAAGAAATACAACGTGCCGGTGGTGGCGATCTCCAACGACGACACCGGCATTTCCGAGGACCCCGACGTGCGTTTCGCCGTGGCCAGGAAGATCGTCGAGCGCGCTGCCGATTTCGGCATCCCCGCGCATGACATCGTGGTGGACCCGCTGGTGATGCCGGTGGGCGCGATGGCGACCGCCGGCCAGCAGGTCTTCGCCCTTGTCCGCCGCTTGCGCGACGAGCTGGGCGTGAACACCACCTGCGGCGCCTCGAACATCTCGTTCGGGCTGCCCAACCGGCACGGCGTCAACGCCGCCTTCCTGCCCATGGCCATCGGCGCGGGCATGACCTCGGCCATCATGAACCCGGTCCGCCCGGTCGAGATGGAGGCCGTGCGCGCCGCCAACCTGCTGATGAACCACGACCCCAACGGCACGGAATGGATCAAGTTCTCGCGCGTGCTGGACGCGGTGAAAGAGGGCGCGTCCTTCCCCGACGCCTCGAAGGCCTCCGCCGCGGCGGGTGGCGGGCGCGGCGGGCGGCGGCGGCGCCGCGCGTAACCGTGTGTTAACCGAAGCCTGGACAAGCTGGAGGGCATGGAACATGCCCCGATCCGCAGCAACGCCGATTTCTGGGTCGCGACGGTCTTCAGCGCGAAGGCCGTCGCGAAAGGCACGGTGGTGCGCCGCTCGGTCCACTGGGTGGCGCGCGAGATCGGCACCCAGCGCTTCGTGGACGAGGTGCAGCGCCGCGGCTATCACATGGTCGAAACCGGCGGCTAGTTCATCGTCATCTGCAACCACGCGCCCCTGCGCATCATCTGCTGATCAATTTTTCTGCGAAGAATTGCCTCGATTTTTCGCAGAAAAATCGCATCTTGCGGGTTGGGCCCCATGCGCACGCCCGTCACCTTCCTCAGACCTGGGCATGGACACATGACCGACATCGATCCCCTCGTCATCTTCACCCCCTCGGGCAAGCGCGGCCGCTTTCCCGTGGGCACCCCCGTCCTGACCGCCGCCCGCCAGCTGGGCGTCGATCTCGACTCGGTCTGCGGCGGGCGCGGGATCTGCTCCAAATGCCAGGTCAGCCCCTCCTTCGGGGAGTTTCCCAAACACGGCGTCACCGTGACCGAGGACGCGCTGAGCGCCTTCAACGCGGTCGAGCGGCGCTATGACGAAAAACGCGGGCTGAAGCCCGGCCGGCGCCTGGGCTGCCAGGCCCAGATCATGGGCGACGTGGTGATCGACGTGCCGCCCGAAAGCCAGGTGCACAAGCAGGTGGTGCGCAAGGCCGCCACCGCCCGCGCCATCACCATGGACCCGGCCACCCATCTCTACCTCGTCGAGGTGGAAGAGCCCGACATGCATGAACCCTCGGGCGATTTCCAGCGCCTTTCCGCCGCGCTGAAGGCGCAATGGGGGATCGAGGGGCTGACCGCCCCCCTGCCCCTTCTCGCCCGCCTGCAGCCGGCGCTGCGCCAGGGCGACTGGCGGGTGACGCTGGCCGTGCATACCCCGCGCGAGGGCGCCGCACCGGAACTTCTGGAAATCTGGCCGGGCTATTACGAGGGCGGGCTCTATGGCCTCGCCATCGACCTCGGCTCCACCACCATCGCCGCGCATCTGTGCAACCTCGCCTCGGGCGAGGTGCTGGCCTCCTCGGGCCTGATGAACCCGCAGATCCGCTTCGGCGAGGACCTGATGAGCCGCGTCTCCTACGCCATGATGAACCCGAACGGCGCGGCCGAGATGACGGCGGCCGTGCGCGAGGCGCTGAACGACCTGGCGAAAGGCATCGCCGAGGAGGCCGGCATCGCCCCCGGGGCGATCGTCGAGGCCAGTTTCGTCTGCAACCCGGTGATGCACCACCTGCTGCTGGGCATCGACCCGGTGGAGCTGGGCCAGGCGCCCTTCGCGCTGGCCACCTCCGAGGCGCTGAACCTGCATTGCAGCGATCTGGACCTGACCTCCGTCAACCCCGCTGCCCGCGTCTATATCCTGCCCTGCATCGCCGGCCATGTCGGCGCCGACGCCGCCGCCGTGGCGCTGTCGGAAGAGCCGCAGAAATCTGACGACCTGGTGCTGATCGTCGATGTGGGCACCAATGCCGAGCTGCTGCTGGGCAACCGCGCCCGGGTGCTGGCCTGTTCCTCCCCCACCGGCCCCGCCTTCGAGGGGGCGCAGATCAGCTCGGGCCAGCGCGCCGCCCCCGGCGCCATCGAGCGGGTGGAGATCAACCCCGCGACCAAGGAGCCGCGCTTCCGCGTGATCGGCAGCGATCTGTGGTCCGACGAGGACGGCTTCGCCGAGGCCACGGCGGTGACCGGCATCACCGGCATCTGCGGCTCGGGCATCATCGAGGCGGTGGCCGAGATGCGCATGGCGGGGCTTCTGGATGCCTCCGGCCTGATCGGCTCGGCCGAGCAGACCGGCTCCGCGCGGTGTTTCCCCGAGGGGCGGACGCATTCCTACCTGCTGCACGATGCCAGCGCGGAGGGCGGGCCGCGCATCGCGGTCACCCAGGGCGACATCCGGGCCATCCAGCTGGCCAAATCCGCGCTCTATGCAGGCGCGCGGCTGCTGATGGACGAGATGGGGGTGGACAGTGTCGACCGGGTGGTGCTGGCCGGGGCCTTCGGCGCGCATATCAGCCCCAAACACGCCATGGTGCTGGGCATGATTCCCGACGCGCCGCTGGACAAGGTCACCAGCGCCGGCAACGCCGCCGGGACGGGCGCGCGGATCGCGCTCTGCAACCGCGCCGCACGGGCCGAGATCGAGCAGGTGGTGCGCACCATCACCAAGGTCGAGACCGCCGTCGAGCCGCGTTTTCAGGAGCATTTCGTGGCCGCCAACGCCATTCCGCATGCCAGCGCGCCCTTCGCGGAGCTGGCGAAGACCACCCCCCTGCCGGAGGTCAATTTCAACACCGGCGGCGGCGGCGAAGGCGGGCGCAGGCGGCGGCGCAGAAGCTGAGCGGAACCGCTTGACCGCGATGCGGGCGTCGACTATCTGAGAGGTCCGGGCGGGTATGATGTAATGGTAGCCTGTCAGCTTCCCAAGCTGAACGCGCGGGTTCGATTCCCGCTACCCGCTCCAGAATTTCCCGGTATTTTGAGCCCTGACCGACCCGCCCCGGCGGATCGCGCCCCCATGCGGCGCAGCGACGAAAAGGACGACCGGCCATGAAGCCCAGCAAGGATATCGACGAGGTCTGCTACCCCTTCATCTGCGAGACCTCGGCGCTGTGCGATTTCGAGGTGGTGACCGATGAGCTCTGCGGCCATATCGGCGCCGCGCTGTCGCTGCTGCCCGCCGACATGGCCGACATCGCCGCCGATCTCGACCGGCTGCAGCCCCTGGCCTTCCATGTCAACGGCTCGATCCGCGGGCGGCTGGCCATCACCGAGGACGACATCGCCTGGCTGAAGGCGCGGCTGGCACAGTACCGCGCCGAGGTGGCCGACCGCATCGACGGTTTCATCCTGCCCCGCGGCGACATGCCCGTGCCCTTTCTCAACCTTGCCCGCTCGGCCGCGAAAAAGGCGATCCGGCTGATGGTGCGGATCGAGGAAGAGGGGCGCGAGGTGCCGCAAGAACTGCCGCGTATGTGCAACGCGATGTGCAATTTCCTCTTCACCGTGATCCTGGTGATCAACAAGCGCCGCGGCTTCGACGAGACGCCTTTCGTCAGCAAGAGCTACGGCCGCGCCCCCCGTTCCGCCTGACGCCGAGAGACATATGCCCCTGCCCTATCTCACCCCGCTCGACGCCGACACCCAGCGCGCCCACGGCATCGCCGCGCCCTGGCCGCTGGCCATCGCCGACCGCGTGCGGTTCTCCGAGCTTGACCCGCTGAACCACGTCAACAACGCCGCCTACATGAGCTGGTTCGAGGGCATCCGGATCCGCTATTTCCACGAATGGGACATCTCGCATTACCGCGCCGGCGACCCGCGGCTGGTGATCCGCCGGGCCGAGGTCGATTACCTGCGCGAGATGCGGATGGGCGAGGACTACATCCTGGCCGCGCGCACCGTGAGCTTCCGCAACACCAGCTTCACCATGGAATACGCGCTCTGGGCGGGGGATCTGCGCGCCACCGGCTCGGCCGTGGTGGTGATGCTTGAGCCCGACGGCTCGGGCAAGAGACCCCTGCCCGAGGCGCTGCGCCAACGCTTCGCCGAGGTGGACGGCGCCCACCCCGCCTGAACGGGTATCGCCCCCCGCGCGCGGCCCTGCCGCCGCCGATCCGGAGGTCTTCCGCTACTGCTCGTCCTGATCGTCCCAGGTGCCCACATGGGCACGGACGTAATCCACCAGCAGCGCGGTCGAGCTGTCGGGCACGCCGTCATCCTCGCCCCGCAACATCGGCTCCAGCGAGCGGGCCAGTTCCTTGCCCAGCTCCACCCCCCACTGGTCGAAGCTGTTGATCCCCAGGATCACCCCCTCGACGAAGACCCGGTGCTCGTAAAGCGCCACGATCCGGCCCAGCATCTCGGGCGTCAGCCGCGGATAGACCAGCGTGGTCGAGGGCCGGTTGCCCGGGAAAACGCGGTGCCGCGCCCGGCACTCCAGTTCGGCGCCCTTCAGCCCCTGCGCTTCGAGCATGGCGCGGGCCTCTTCCAGCGTCCGGCCCCGCATCAGCGCCTTGGATTGGGCCAGGCAATTGGCCACCAGCAGGCGCTGATGGCGCGAGCGGCCCATCTCGTTGGCCTCGGCCGCCACCAGGAATTCGCAGGGCACCACCTCGGTGCCCTGGTGGAGCAGCTGGAAAAAGGCATGCTGCCCATTGGTGCCCGGCTCGCCCCAGACCACCGGCCCCGAGGGGCGCGTCAGATCTGAGCCGTCCATCGCCACGCGCTTGCCGTTGCTTTCCATCTCCAACTGCTGGAGATAGGCCGGCAGGCGCGCCAGCTGCTGGTCATAGGGCAGCACCGCGCGGGTCGGGTAGCCGCAGCACTGGTGGTGCCAGATGCCGACCAGCGCCAGCAGGACGGGCAGGTTTTGCGAAAACGGCGCCGCGTGGAAATGCTGGTCCATCTCCTCGGCGCCGCGCAGGAAGGCGCGGAAATTCCCGGGCCCCACGGCCAGCATCACGCTCAGCCCGATCGGCCCCCAGACCGAATAGCGCCCCCCGACCCAGTCCTCGAAGCCGAAGACCCGCGATTGCGGGATACCGTAGGCGTCGGTCTTGTCGAGCGCGGTCGACAGCGCCACGAATTGCGACACCGGGTCGGTAACCTGCTCGGCCATCATCCGCCGCGCGGTGGCGGCGTTGGTCATGGTCTCGACCGTGGTGAAGGTCTTGGAGGCCACGATCACCAGCGTCCGGGTCAGGTCGAGCCCGCCCATCACCTGCGCGATATGCGAGCCGTCCACGTTGGAGACGAAATGGCAGCGCGGCCCGTCGCAATAGGAGGCCAGCGCCTGGCAGGCCATCACCGGCCCCAGGTCCGAGCCGCCGATGCCGATATTCACCACGTCGGTGATCCGGCCGCCCTGCCCCCGGAATGCGCCGTTGCGCACCGAATGCGCGAAGGCCTCCATCCGGTCGAGCGCCTCATGCACGCCCGGCATCACGTCCTCGCCATCGACCAGCACGGGGCCCGTGCCGGGGCTGCGGCGCAGGGCGGTGTGCAGCACGGCACGACCCTCGGTCTCGTTGATCTTGTCGCCGGAGAACATGGCGTCGCGGCGCGCGGCCACCCCGGCCTCTTCGGCCAGCCCGATCAGCAGGGCGCGGGTTTCGGCGTCGATATTGGTCTTGGAATAGTCAAAGACCATCCCGTCGAAACCGGCCGAAAACGCCCCGGCCCGGCCCGGATCATCGAACAGGTCTTTGATGCGGCGCGCTTTCACGGCCTCGGCTTTCGAGCACAGATCAGCCCAGAAAGTCATCAATCACTCCGCCCAATGAATGGTTGCACTCGCCAATATCGCGACAACCGGCGCTACGGCAGGCATACCGAGCCTGACCGCCTCGTCAAGGGCGGCCCGCTTTTCGGGGCCGGTTATCAGCACATGTGTTGTCATGGCGCCCTGCAGCACGGGGGCGGTCAGGGTCACCCGCGGCTCGGGCGCGCCGGGGGCGCGCATGGGCATCAGGATGGGGGCGTCCTCGTCCAGCGCCTCGCGCAGACGGTCGGCGCCGGGGAAGAGCGAGGCGGTGTGCATATCCGCCCCCATGCCCAGCAGCAGCACGTCGATGGGCAGCGCCGGCGCGATGGTCGCGGCCAGCGCATCGATCGCCTGCTCGGGCTCGGGCGTGGGGGCGTAAAGCGGCAGCAGCCGCGCCTTGGCGGCGCGCCCCACCA
>ENA-ORCT01001046-ORCT01001046.1-marine-metagenome-genome-assembly--contig:-NODE-1046-length-11488-cov-3.499343_pt1 | contig 11488 bp, 11 predicted proteins | sample MGYA00248632_ERZ508511 | MGnify/ENA primary metagenome ERZ508511 (study PRJEB26182, sample SAMN06268839) | marine metagenome | isolation source: Tt an P1-techrep anaerobic enrichment on pine from...
AGCCCTTGCCGGCTAAGATCGGCCGAAGGAATGTTCTTCAAATGCTTGAGAGCGCTTTTCGGAGCACCGCCCTCAATGGCTTCAAGTGCCGCCAGAAAACGGGTAGAAGTCTGTTTAAAGCCGAATCGGGGAAGAACAGGTACGGTTAGTTTGACCGGCAATTTCATTCGCAGGGGAGTACTGTACTCACTGAAGAATTTTTGCCACTGGCCATTGTATTTCGATTTGAGGAGAGGTTGGCTGCTACTGGTGCGAACTTGGCGCGAAGGAAGACCACTGATTCGAAATGCCACTGCGGGGCGGCTGCCCCCGGCCTGCTGCCAGAAAAGTTCCAGTTCGACGGTGGCAGTTGTCTCGACCGTCGTAACGGTAATGTTTGCCGGTACCTGACGGAGTAGCAAAGACACCATCAATTCTTTGCTCGATTTGGCGATCAGAGTTTTTACGATTTTATCGTCTTCGGGCAATAGATGCAGGGTTGACGCTGCAGAAGCGTCGCTGAAAAAGAGGTCGACCCGCTGTCCCGAAGGCTCGATACGGTATTCAGGGAATGCAGAAAACTCCAGGGAAATTCGGCTGCTGACGAGATTATCCTCTTTGGCCATTCTGTTTAACAAAGGGGTTGTAGCGGCCAGGGATTGTTGGGCCAGTGCGACCAGAATCAGCCAGGGAAAAAGATATGTGGCATAGCGAAGCAGCATGGAGTTTACCAATTAATTTATAAATCAGAAGTTCGGCAGCCTGATGCGGGCCGAGTCGCGTTCTTGAAATGCCAATAATGTGCCAAAGCATAAGTTGCTGTTTCTGAATATTTTTTTAAATCTATCGGGAAAGGGATGAACGGGAGGGACAAGTTTTTGACAGCAGGTTTCGGAAAAGAGGGGACTCTGTGGGGCATGCGGTGGGACACAAATGTGGCAAAAGTGTGGCATCGTGACAACTATTCCCCAAGTATTCAGTTTGGTGGTGACAGGATTGCCTCTTTTGCAGGTTGTTTTTATAAGAGCCACATGGCGGTGGGTCAGCTCAATCAAAGCTCTTTGGGAGGGACTAATGGTTTACCGCAAAAGGTGCGGCATGGCCTTGCGGGAAAAGTGGTGCGGAATTTGTATGCTAACAGGTAGCATTTGCACCAGCGATTGCCGGTGCCCTGCTACCAGATAGCAATTTTTGGTGTTTAGAATAATAAATCAATCCATTTTGAGAGGGACTGATGAGCAGCGATATTTCTTCAGAACAGGCCGAAATTATTAATGAATTTCTCCAAGAGAGTCGCGACATGCTGGACCAGCTGGAGCCGACCATCATCGAGCTGGGGCAAAGCTGTCAAAATATCGACTGCTGGGAGGCCATGTCCTGCAACAATTCCGAATGTCAGCGCCACGATCAGAATGTTGACCACCCTTGCTGGCTGCATACCGGTTTTCTTGAAAACGGCCAACAGAGCTGCATTCATTGCTCTTCGGCAGAAGACTGCCGTTCTTGTGCAGTTTTCCAGGCGATAAACGGCAGCGGCGAAACGATGAATGCCATCTTTCGCCTGTTCCACTCCATGAAAGGCAGCGCCGGTTTTCTCGAACTGGACAATATATCCCGGGTAGCCCACGCCGCTGAAAGTCTGCTCGACCTGATCCGGGCTGGCAAGGTCAAGATGCAGGCGGAGCATGTAAGCCATCTTTGCAATGCTTGTGATTTTGCCCGTGATGCGATGGAAACCGTTGAGGCGGACCTGAACGATCAGGCAATGGCAGATGCCGCCGATGACATTGCAGCTGTTCTGGAGCAGGCTGCCAACGAGGCGCTGGCCTTGGCTGCCGCAGAACCGAAGGTGGAGACCGAGGCGGCAGAGGCCGTAACTCCATCCGAGGCTCCCTCTATAGATGATGAACTGGCCATGCTGATCGGCCCCGAGATGGTGGAAAAATTCGTTCAGGAAGCCGATGAACTGTTGCAGAGTGTCGAAGAGGGGTTGTTGGCATGGAACGAAGCTCCTCTTGATGAAGAGGCGATCGGTGCCCTGTTCCGAAATACTCACAGCTTCAAAGGGAATTGCGGTTTCTTCGGTTATCGGCATATGGAACAGCTCAGCCACCAGATGGAGACCGTCCTTGAAGTTGTCAAGGGAGGCGGCACCCTGCACGGTGAGGCGCCGGCCGATCATCTGCTGGAGAGCCTCGATTTGCTGCGTTCGGCAGTAGCCGACATCTCGCAGGGCGGCCAGGGTGAAATCGAAGGCCTGGATAAGGAGTTGGCCAAGCTCGAAGGACTGATGACCGGCGAGATGCCTCCAGAGGATGAAGCGCCCTTGCTGGGGCAGATTCTGGTCGAACAGGGGGTTGTGGACGAAGAAACGATCGATGAGGCACTGCAGCAACAGGGAAAACCGATCGGTGAAATCCTGGTCGAGCAGGGGGTTGCTTCCGAAGAGGCGGTTCAGGGAGCGCTGGATTCGCAGCGCAAGCCTCTCGGAGAGGTACTGGTCGATATGGGCAAGGCCGATGCCAAGGCGGTGGACCAGGCGCTGAAGGTACAGGAGAAGGCGGCACCCCAAAAAGCTGCCAAGGCCAAGCAGCAGGCGGTGGTACGGCAGGATATCCGTGTCGATCTGCGCAAGCTGGACGATTTGATCAACCTCATCGGCGAGATGGTTATTGCCGAAAACATGCTGGTACGCAGCCCCGACCTGGAAGGTCTGGAGCTGGACAACTTCAACAAAGCCTCTCAGCACCTGAGCAAGATCGTGCGTGATCTGCAGGAAATGGCCATGATCATTCGCATGATTCCGGTCTCCGGGTTGTTCCGGCGCATGATCCGTCTGGTTCACGATTTGTCCGTGAAGTCGGGCAAAAAGGTTGACCTGCAGTTGTTTGGCCAGGAAACCGAGGTCGACAAGACTGTTATCGAGCAGATTTCCGACCCGCTGGTGCATCTGTTACGCAACTCCCTGGACCACGGTCTGGAGACACCGGATGAGCGTGTGGCTGCCGGCAAACCTGAAAAAGGAGTGGTCAAGCTCACCGCCAAGCATCAGGAGGGCGAGGTCTGGATTATTGTCGAGGACGACGGGCGCGGGCTGAACCGGGAAAAGATCCTTAATAAGGCCCTTAGTAAAGGGCTGGTGGCCGGCGACGGCTCGCAGTTGAGCGACAAGGAAGTCTACAATCTGATCTTCCATGCCGGGTTTTCCACGGCTGACAAAATTACCGATGTCTCTGGCCGCGGGGTCGGCATGGACGTGGTCAAGCAGAACCTGGAGAAGATCAAGGGCAAGATCGAGGTGACCAGCAAGCCTGGCCAGGGAACCCGGATTACCTTGCGCATTCCTCTGACTCTGGCCATCATCGACGGCATGCTGGTACGGGTCGGCGAAACCAAGTGCATTCTGCCGCTGCTTGCCATTCGGGAAATCTTCCGCCCGACCCCCGATGCGCTGACGGTCATGCCGGACGGTCTGGAACTGGTGCGGGTTCGGGACAGCTTCTTCCCGATCAAGCATCTGCACAAAATTCTGCAGGACAAGCCCGATTCTGAGGAAATCGTCGATGGGGTGCTGGTAGTACTGGAGTATCAGGACAACAACATCTGTCTCTTGGTCGATGAAATTCTCGGTCAGCAGCAAACGGTCATCAAGGGGCTGACCGAGTATATCGGCAATGTCAGCGTCGCTTCCGGCTGCACTATCCTTGGCAACGGCGAAGTCTGCCTGATCCTTGATGTGGCTCATTTGACCGAAGGTGCTGGACGCGCCCGCCAAGTGGCGCCGCAAGAGGCTTGAGCAGACCAGGCGTGTTGTCCAAAGATTTCAAACCAGGGAGGTTGAATGACCAGTAGCAGTGCGGATTGTGCGGCCCTGATGCCGATTTCCGATGAGGAATTTGAGCTGCTGAGACAACTGATTTATCAGCGGTTTGGCATCAATCTTACGGATCAGAAGAAGTCGCTGTTGGTGGGGCGGCTGCAGAAACTGTTACGCAAGGCGGGATATGGGAATTTCAAGTCCTATTACGAGGACCTGCTCAACGATAAATCGGAGCAGAAACTCAGCGAACTGGTGGATCGCATTTCCACCAACCATACCTATTTCAACCGGGAGCGCACACACTTCGAGTATTTTTTCCAGACTGCCTTGCCGGCCGTCGTTCAACGGCTGAGGCAGGCAGGGGAAAAGGATCTGCGTATCTGGTGCGCCGGTTGTTCTACAGGCGAAGAAGCCTACATGCTGTTGATGCTTATGCAGGAATTCTTCGGCAGTGAGTATTCCCAGTGGAATTGCGGTCTGTTGGCGACCGATATTTCGTCGCGGGTGCTGGAAATTGCCGGTAAAGGGGTTTATCCCGAAGAGAAGATTCAAGCCCTGCCGCAGAATTTGCAGAATAAGTACCTGAAGAATACAGGCGGCGGGAATTTCGCTTTTAGCGAGGCGCTGCGAAAAGAGGCCGTTTTCCGACGTTTTAACCTGATGAACGAGAGATTCCCGTTTAAAAAACCCTTTCACATTATTTTTTGTCGCAATGTCATGATATATTTCGATGCGCCGACGCGTTTGAACCTGGTTAAAAAATTTCACCAGTTCACTCAACCCGGCGGCTATTTGTTCATCGGTCATTCGGAAACCCTCGGTCGCCAGCAGAATCTCTATAAATATCTGGTGCCCGCGGTTTACCAGAAGGGACTTTCTTGATGAGTCAAAAAGTTCGCGTCCTGATAGTCGATGATTCTGCGCTGGTTCGTCAGCTTCTTGCCAAGGGGCTGGCAATGGATCCCGAGATCGAGGTGGTCGGTACCGCCTCCGATCCCTACGCCGCTCGTGACAAGATTGTTCAGCTGAAACCCGACGTGCTGACTCTGGATGTGGAGATGCCGCGCATGGACGGAGTCGATTTTTTGCGTCGTCTGATGCCGCAATATCCGATTCCGGTACTGATGGTCAGTTCTCTGACTCAGCGCGGCAAGCAGATCACCCTCGATGCGCTGGATGCCGGAGCGGTCGATTTCGTTGCCAAACCCACCACTGACCTGGCCCGAGGGCTGGCCGGCATGCTGAATGATCTGCGGGCCAAGGTTAAACAGACCGCCAAGGCCAATGTTTCCCACTGGAAAAACAAGCCCATGACGAAGCCGGCGCCTACCCAGAGAGTTTCTCACGGGGCGCTGGCCGAGTCGACGGACAAGGTCATCGCCATTGGTGCCTCGACCGGCGGCACGGAAGCAATCCGCAAAATGGTTACCCACTTTCCGGTGACCATGCCGGGAGTGGTCATTGTGCAGCACATGCCTGCCGGTTTCACCAAAATGTTCGCTGATCGCCTCAATCAGTTGTGCGCCATGGAGGTCAAGGAGGCCGAAAACGGGGACCGGGTTATGCCCGGCCGCATTCTGGTCGGCCCGGGTGGTCTGCATATGCGGGTAGTTCGTTCCGGTGGTATCTACCAGGTGAAGTGTGAACCGGGCGAGAACGTCAGCGGCCACTGTCCGTCCGTCGACGTACTTATGCATTCCGTGGCGCAGAACGTAGGCAGCAACGCCATTGGTGTTATGCTGACCGGCATGGGCTCCGACGGTGCCGACGGTATGCTGGCCATGCGCCAGGCAGGGGCAAGGAATCTGGCTCAGGACGAAGCCACTTCTGTCGTTTTCGGCATGCCGAAGGTGGCCTATGAGCGTGGTGGAGCAGAGCGCCTGCTTCCTTTGGAGCGTATTGCTCCTGCTGTTATCGATTTACTTTCAGAGCGGAAATCATGAGTGAAATTGTCTTGGGAATAGGTGATTACGGAGCGGCCAAACATCCGGGAGGGCTGGTAAAAACTTTTGCCCTCGGCTCGTGCGTGGCGGCGATTCTGCTTGACCCTCGAACCAATGCCGTCGGCATGGTGCATGTAGCTCTGCCCGATTCGAGTATCAATGAAGCCAAGGCCCGTCAGCGCCCGGGTTATTTTGCCGATCTCGGCTTGCCCCTTCTGATGCAGGAGATGGCCAAGCTCGGTTCTCCGGCCAATGGCCGAGGTCTGGTCGTGAAGTTGGTCGGCGGCGCATCGATCATGGATCATAACGAAACCTTCAATATCGGCAAACGCAATGTGTTGGCGATTAAAAAGTATCTCTGGGCCTATGGCCTGGGGCCCTTGGCCGAAGATGTCGGCGGCAATCACAGCCGAACTGTTTCCGTCGCAGTCGATACCGGTAAAGTCATCGTTTCCTGTCCAGGTCGCGGACAGTGGGAATTGTAAAGAGGGCATTATGACCAAAGTCGTGAACTCCGAAGCGGTTCGTCAGGCAATTGAGAAGCTGCCCCTTTTTTCCTCAAGTGCCCTGCAGTTGCTGCAGGTGATTGCTGAGCCTGATCACGAGTTGGAAGATGTGGTCAATATCGTCAAGTACGATTCCGCGCTGACGATGCGGGTTTTAAAAGCGGTCAATTCGCCGGTTTATGGTCTGGCGAACGAAATCACTTCCATCGATCGGGCCCTTTCCTACATCGGCGAACGGTCGGTTGTCAGTATCGCCGTTCAGGAAAATACCGGGCAACTGTTCAGCAAGCCTCTTGAAGGTTACCAGGGCGAAGCCGGCGACCTCTGGCGCCACGATTTGTTCAGCGCCATTGCTTCGCGGGAAGTGGCCCGCTATGCCAAGGGAGACTTCGATCTTGACCTCGCTTTCACCGGCGGTTTGCTGCACGATATCGGCAAGTCGATCTTTGCGGCTTTCTGGAAAGAGTTTTCTCAAGAGGCTTTGAGTCAGATCGATCAGGGAGAAGTGAACGATTATCTGATGGCGGAACAAGACCTGGCCGGTCTTGACCACACCGAAGTCGGTTACGAAATGGCTTGCCATTGGCAGCTTCCCGAGTCGTTGAAGGCGGTAATCCTTCATCATCACCATCCGGCTGAAGCGATTGAATGCCTGCAGCCCCTGGTATATGCGGTGCACCTTGGTGATGTGGTCTCAATGATGGCTGGCTGCTCTACAGGTAGTGACGGTCTGCAATATCAGCTCGACCCAGGATATAGTGAGTACTTTGATTTGACGCCAGCAAATCTTGCCGAGATGGTGTTAAACACCGAAGAGGAATTCACCAAGGCGGAAGCGTCGTTGGTAAGCTAACAGGAGGAATTAGGAATGAATCGGATCGTCATAGCAGATGACTCAGCAACGGCACGCATGTTCATCTGTCGTTGTCTGGAGATAATCGGTCTGGGCGAGGCCACGCTGGTCCAAGCGGAAAACGGTCGTGAGGCCCTTTCCATGGTCAAGGAGGAAGAGACCGATCTGCTGCTGACCGACCTGAACATGCCGGTTATGGACGGTGCGACTTTGCTCAAATGGGTCAAAAGCAGCCCTCGATTACACGATCTGCCGGTGCTGGTTATAACCAGTGCCGGCAACCCGGCCAAGGAGCAGGAGTTGACCTCTCTCGGAGCTTTCGGCGTTCTGAACAAGCCCGTTTCGCCGGCCGTCCTGATGGATGCTCTCAAGCCGTTAATGTCATGACCAGGGGAGAAAAAATGTCGGAAAAGTTGGAACAGGATATTTATAGCGCCATTTCTTCGACTCTCGAAAACATGGCATTTATGGAGGTCGGCAAAGAGGTGGCGGAGGCCGTTCGCTACCCTGATGAGGATATCGTTGTCAGCCGATTGTTGATACACGATCCCTTGCCGGGTGAACTCTATCTGTCGATGCCCAAGTTATTGTTGGGTAAAATTGCCTCCTCGGTATATATTATGCCGGCTGAAGAACTCTCCGAGCAGATGCTGCTCGACATGCTGGGCGAATTGATCAATACTGTTGCCGGGCTGTTTTTGAACGCCTATCTGCCGGAGGACCAGGCTTATAATCTGGGGTTGCCTGAAAATGTACCTGTTGGCGAGAATGACAGCCCCTTTGAAATGAAAACCTGGGATTTTCATGTTGATAACGACCTGTTTTCCCTGACCCTGGCCGGGGACGGATATTTTCAGGAAGAAGAAGCTTAAAGCGGTTTAGATTGTCAACTTCAACAACAGTTATTCTGAGAGGGAAAAGACAATGGGTAAAAAAGTTCTTATCATCGACGACTCCAACACCATGCGAAAAATAGTTACCCGTTCGTTGCGCCAGGCGGGACTCGACTTCGACACCATTCTTGAAGCCGGTGACGGACAGGCTGCACTTGATGTACTTGCCGGAGAGACGGTCGATATTATTCTCAGCGATATCAACATGCCGAACATGGACGGCATCGAGTTCTTGCGCCAGAAACAGGCCGATGCCAAGATTAAGGACATTCCGGTTGTGATGATTACCACTGAAGCAGGTGCCGATATTCTTGATGAAGCCAAGAGCCTCGGCGCCGCCGGTAGTATCAAAAAACCTTTCACCCCCGACCAGATTCAGGAGACCCTGGGCAGCCTTCTGTAAAAAAGGAGTTGAACTGTGGACTTGAGCAATAGCATTAGCCAGGCAACCCAGGAAATCTTTCAGACTATGCTGATGATGGAAGCGAGTCCGGGGCAGGCTTTGACCGAACGATCCAATAAGTTTTCGAATTCCGTTTCCGCCATCGTCGGCATGGCCGGCCCCAGCAAGGCGATGCTGGCGATTCACCTGCCGGAACCGACCGCACTGGCGGTCACCAGTAGCTTTCTGATGATGGAGGTTGAGGAGGTTGATGAGGACGTAAAGGATGCGATCGGCGAATTGGCCAATATGGTGGCCGGGAGCATCAAGACCGACCTTAACGAGCAGGGCATGGATTTCAAACTGTCGATTCCTTCGGTAATATGCGGGGAAGAGTACGAAATCGACTGTCTTGCTGACAGTGAGGGGGCCATTATGCCCTTTGCCATCGACGGTGGAGATTTCCTGGTAGAGTTTCAGCTGCAAAAGTAAATCCGTAAGTAGCAAGCAAACTGGATTTTGACAAACCAGGGCCGGGTGATTTGGCATGCGATAACGCTGCCCCGGCCCTGCTGATTACGCTTGGTCGTCGGAAAACGCACAATCGGTTGCCGCCATTAAAATTGGGTGCTTAATCGCTGTTGCCGGATATGCGACAACGTAGCGCGGTTTTTGGGTAGTTTACTTTCATATTTGAATGGATCGCTTGATCGAAGTGTCGCCATGGAAATAGATCCGATCATTACAGATGTCCTGGAAGAGGTGGGGAACAAGGCCGCAGCGGGCCTGGGTGGAATGCTCGGCTGCGACTTGAGCCTGCCCGCTCCGGCGATCAGCGTTGTCAGTAAAAAGGAGTTCTTCAAAACCACCCGCAAGAAGCAGGTCATGGTGCGCATGACCGTGAGTGGCGAGCGCGAAGGCGATATGTTCGTCTTCTGCCGGCTCAAGGATGCCGTGCAACTTGGCGGCATTCTAATTATGCTGCCGCCGGACGAATTGGAAGATCGAGTCAAAAATGAAACCTTTGGCGAGGAGGAATCCGATTCTTTTGGCGAAATCGCCAATATCATTTCCGGAGAGCTTTGCTCCTCTTTCGACGAATACTATCCCGAGAAAATTCATTTCAAAATGGCCGGCATGGAGCCGCTTGTACCCTCCAAGGTCAAGGCTGCTGCTCCGGAGCCTTTTCCGCCGGGCCATTACCTGAAGGCCTCCTATACCGGGACCCTTGACGGCCAGGAGCTGGACGAGCTGATCCTGCTCTTCCCTGCTGCGATGCTCGGCATAGAGGTCCCTGAAGAGTCAACCGAACCGGAACCTGTTGCCCCTTCCTCCGAGGCTGCTGGCCCCTCGACTGCCGGTCGGCTCGTGGACCCTGAAGAGGCTGCGGCTCTGCTGGGTGAAAGCCCTTCGACCGCTGATGCACCGAGCGGTGTTTCTGTTGAGACGACCCCCGAGGCGGGGCCGGCTCAGGGCGGCCAAGCGGTCGCTACCATTAAAGAGAGCGGTCAGCCGGCCGAGCCGGTTATCCTGGTGGTGGCTATCGATGGCAATAACGGTCAGGCCATAAGTGCGGTTATCAACGAACATGGCTATAAGGCTACCCTGGTCGATCGCAAGGAAAACTTTACCGATCTGTCAAGCACTCTGGCCGGTCAGGTTAAAGGGCTGGTTCTGGCCATGGACGAGATCGGTGACCAGAGTTTTTCCGTCGCCATTAAGGTGCGTACCGCGTTCGGCAACTCGGTGCCTTTGATGGCGGCCGGCAGCCAATGGACCCGCAGCAAGGTGTTGCAGGCGGTGAAATACGGGGTCTGCGATATTCTGGTGACTCCGGCTAGCGCCGAGGAAGTTGTGGAGAAGGTAAAAGAGAATTTCAGTGCGGCTCAAAGAGTCGCTGTTTGATCACTGGGAATAAAGCGGGGAAGGGTCAGAAAAGCATCTCGTTCAGCGAGCTGTCCTCCTCTTTTTTGCGTTTGATCTTTTCAATCAGTGTGGTGCGTTTCAGGTTGAGAAGTTTGGCCGCCTCGCGCTTGTTGCCGCCGGTGAGCGTCAGAGCGTGGTGGATCAACTTGTTCTCAAAGCGACTTACCGTGGAATTGAAGTCGATGCCTTCACTGCTGAAGGTCACCTGTTCCTCGGCGAAGTCGACCACATCGGCCTGCGAGGCCTCCTGCCTGCCCTGTCGGTATTTTTCCGGCAAATCCTTTAAGCCTACATTATTTCCGGCGCAGAAAATGGCCATGCGCTGTACAAGGTTTTCCAGCTCGCGGACATTTCCGGGCCATGCATAGCTGAGGAGGGCTTCAATGGCGCCGGCGTCAAATCCTTTCAGCACCTGCTTTTTGTTCCGGTTGGCGATGGCGACGAATCGCTCTGTCAATAACGGAATATCCTCCTTGCGTTCGCGCAGCGGCGGAATATTGAGAGGCACGACATTCAACCGGTAATAGAGGTCCTCGCGAAACAGACCGTCCTCGACGGCTTTTTCCAGGTCGCGATGGGTCGCTGCTACGATACGAACATCGACCGGCACCGGCTTGATCCCTCCCACGGGTTCAAATTCTTTTTCCTGAATAACCCGCAGTAACTTCGCCTGCAACGACGGTTTCATGTCGCCGATTTCGTCAAGAAACAGGGTGCCGCCGTCGCTGTACTGAATCCGTCCCATCTTCGATTGCGCAGCGCCGGTAAATGCCCCCTTGACATAGCCGAACAGTTCGCTTTCCAGCAGATCCTCGGGAATCGCTGCACAATTGACCGGGACGAAGTTCTTACCCCGCCGTGGACCGTGGGCATGGATGGCCCGGGCTACCAGCTCCTTGCCGGTACCGCTTTCCCCCAAAATCAGCACGGAAGTGCTTCCTTCTCTGGCCACCTGTTCGATGCATTTGAACAGGTGATGCATTTTCCCTGAGTTGCCGATAATGCCATGGAAGCCTTCGGTTTTGCGAATCTTTCGTCCCTGGGGTTCGCCGTCGGTCAACAGTTCGTAATGACTTAATGCCCGGGACGCGGCAATAACAGCCTCTTCGGGATTGTAGGGGGTGTTAATGCAGAAAAAGGCGCCGGCCTTGAGTGCCTCAACCTGAGTGGCGCGATCATCGGCGGG
>ENA-ORCT01001048-ORCT01001048.1-marine-metagenome-genome-assembly--contig:-NODE-1048-length-11455-cov-2.226578_pt1 | contig 11455 bp, 8 predicted proteins | sample MGYA00248632_ERZ508511 | MGnify/ENA primary metagenome ERZ508511 (study PRJEB26182, sample SAMN06268839) | marine metagenome | isolation source: Tt an P1-techrep anaerobic enrichment on pine from sediment...
GCCTTGCCCCAGTCCGACAACAGCGCATTGGCCGCGACCCATTCCGGGGAATAGGTCGTGCGCCAGACACCGGCGCCCGAATGCGCCCCGCGCGCAGCCAAAGCCATGATCATTTCTTCGGCTCGGGCGGAATCGATTTCAGGCAGTGTGGCTTCGGTCATGACTCACCATTTCCCAGACTTGGGATACAAAGTTCACGCACCCATCCCGACTGTCCAGAAGAAGCTGCGCGGAACGCCCCTCCCCCCGCATTACCCTCCATGCGCGCCCAAATTTTGCGCACCAACGGCGCCTACCCCGGCAGGATTACAAAACCATGCAGCTACATGCGATGAAGTTTTGCCCACCGGTGGGCACCCCTGTCGAAATTGAGGGCGCTGATAGAAATTCTTTCGCGCCACCATCACGGGCGACTTGCGGATCTTACCTGCTTTCTGGATTCATGATGCAAATGTATCTGACAAGGAGAGTCGACATGAAGATGATCGGCGTCGATGTCGGGGGCACCTTCACCGACCTGGTGCTCAGCGACATGACCAGCGGCAAGCTCGCGATCCACAAGGTTTCGACCACCCCGGACGACCCGTCGCGGGGCGTCATGCAGGGCATCGTGGAGATCTGTGAGCAGAACGCCGTGGCCCCGTCCGAGATCGAATACGTGCTGCACGGCACGACCACCGCGACCAACGCCGTGCTGGAAGGCAAGGGCGCCACCTGCGGGATGATCACCAATGACGGCTTTCGCGACATCATCCACATCGGGCGCCACCAGCGCCCCGAGCACTACTCCATCCAGCAGGACATCCCCTGGCAGGCCCGCCCTCTGGTCCAGCGCCGCAATCGCAAGACGGTGCCGGGCCGGATCGTGCCTCCCACCGGCGAAGAGCTGGTTCCGCTCGACGAAGACGCCGTGCGCAAGGCCGCCCGAGAGCTGCGCGCCGAGGGCGTGGAGTCGGTCGCCGTCTGCTTTCTGTTCTCCTTTCTCAACCCGGCGCATGAAAACCGCGCCAGGGAGATCGTCGCCGAAGAGATGCCTGGCGCCTTCGTCACCACCTCGTCCTTCATCTCGCCGCAGTTCCGCGAGTTCGAACGCTTCACCACCGCCGCGCTGACCGCGTTCATCGGCCCCAAGGTGGACACCTATATCGAGCATCTCGACAGCGCGCTGCGCAACCTGGGCATGAGCGCCGAGCTGCGGATCATGGCCTCGAACGGCGGCGTGGCCACGCCCAAGATGGTGGTCGAGAAGCCGGCGCTGACGCTGCAGTCGGGCCTTGCGGCCGGGGTTCTGGGCGGCGGCTGGATCGGCGAACAAGATGGACGCAACCGCCTGATCACGCTGGATATCGGCGGCACCTCGGCCGATATCGGCATCATTGTCGACGGCAAGTTCACGGAAACCGACGCGCGCTCGACCTCGATTGCCGGCTTCCCGTTGATGATGCCCATGCTGGATATCCATACGATCGGCGCGGGCGGCGGCTCTATCGCGCACCAGGACCGCGGCGGCGCCTTCCGCGTCGGTCCGCAAAGCGCGGGCGCACAGCCCGGCCCGGCCGCCTATGGCCGTGGCGGCACCGACCCCACCGTGACCGACGCCAACGTCGTCCTGGGACGCCTTGCGCCGCAGGATTTCCTGGGGGGCGAGATGGGGCTGGATGTGGCCGCCTCGAAAGCCGTGGTCGGCGCGCTGGCCGGGCAACTGAACCTGCCGCCCGAAGAGGCCGCCGAGGGCGTGCTCACGATCCTCAACGCCAACATGGCCAACGCCATCCGCTCGCGCACGATCCAGAAAGGCATCGACCCGCGCGGCTTCGCGCTGGTGGCGATGGGCGGGGCCGGCCCGCTGCACGGGGCCGAGGTGGCCCGGATGCTGTCGATCCCCGAGGTCCTGGTGCCGCCTTACCCCGGCATCACCTCGGCGATGGGCCTGCTGACCACCGACCTGAAATACGACCTGACGCGAACCCAGTTCCAGCTGTCGACCGCGGTCGACATCGGGCGGATCAATGCCGACCTGGCCGCGATGGAAACGGCGCTGACCGAGCAGTTCGCAGAGGATCACATCCCGCCCGAGGAGATCGCCTTCACCCGGATGGCCGACATGCGCTATCAGGGGCAGGGCTACGAACTGACGGTGCAGATCCCCGCTGGCGAGATCGACACCGCCGCGCTCGAGACAGTGTGGGACAGCTTCCATGCCGCCCATGCTGCCGAGTACGGCCACGCCTTCACCGAGAACCCGATCGAGATCGTCAACCTGCGCGTCGTCGCCCGGGCACAGCTGCCCAAGCTGGCACCTCTCTCGGCCGCCGAAGGCGGCTCTCGCGAGGCTGCCTTCGAGCGCAGCGTGGACACCATGTTCCGCATCGACGGAACGCTGCAGAGCTTCGAGACCGCCGTCTACCGCCGTGCGGATCTGCCGGTGGACGAGGCCATCCCCGGCCCGGCGATCGTCACACAAAAGGACAGCACCACCGTCGTGCCACCCGACGCCACCTTCCGCCTGCTGCCTTCGGGCAGCCTGCTGATCACCTTGGGAGAGCCGAAATGAGCCAACGTATCGATCCCGTCACCGCCGCCGTCATCCAGGGCGCGCTGGACAACATCGCCATCGAGATGGGCCACAAGCTGATGCGGATGTCCTATTCCTCGATCATCCGGGAATCCGAGGATTTCGGCGCCGCGCTGACCGATGAGACCGGCCGCCAGCTATGTGAATGCACCTTCTCGACGCCGCTGCAGTCGGGTCCGATCCCGGGCTATATCCGCAACATCATCAAGGTCACTGCAGAACGCGGCGACGTGCTGCGCGAGGGCGACGTGATCATGCACAACGACCCGTATGGCGGGGCCTCGCACGGGCCCGACGTGGCCTTCGCCATTCCGGTCTTCGCGCATGGCAAACTGATCGGCTTCTCCGCCACCACGGCGCACCACCTCGATATCGGCGCACAGACACCGGGCAGCTGCGGCATCGTCGAGGCGGTCGATACCTTTTCCGAAGGTCTCCAGTTCAAGGCCATCAAGGTCTACGATGCCGGCAAGCGCAACGAGCCGGTCTGGCATATGCTCAAGGCCAACATCCGCGCGCCGCAGCTGGTGGTGGGCGACATGGAGGCCCAGATCAAGGCCGCGCAGATCGGCGCCGAACGCTACAAGCTGTTGTTCGAGGACTACGGCGAGGACACCTTCCGCGCAGCCTGCGAAGACCTGATGGACTACTCCGAAAAGCTGTTGCGCGACGCCATCGCGGCGCTGCCCGACGGGGAATACAGCGCCACCACCCATATCGACGGCTATCTCGACGATGCCGATCCCTCGCGCCATCACCTGCCGATCTGCGCCACGGTCAGGATCAAGGGCGACCAGATGACGGTCGACCTGACAGGCACCGCGCCGCAGGTCGACGACCGGCCGATCAACATGCCCTTCGTGGGCACCGTGGATTGCGCGGTCTGGCTGACGGTGCGCTCGATCCTGCTCGATGCCGTCGAATACGGCGCCATCCCGCAAAACGCCGGGCTGACCCGCCCGATCGAGATCGTCGCCCCCAAGGGCTGCCTGGCCAACCCGATCTTCCCGGCGCCGGTCATCGCCCGCTTCTGCCCCGGCAACCAGCTGGCCGACACCGTGATGAAGGCCCTGGCGCCGATCGTGCCCGAAAAGGTCTCGGCCGGGATCGGCAACCTGCGGATCGTCGCATTGTCGGGGCTGGATCACTCCAACCACTGGGTCCACATGGAGATCATGGAGGGCGCCTATGGCGGGCGCTACCGCAAGGACGGGATGGACGCTGTGGACACGCTCTATGCCAATACCCGCAACAACCCGATCGAGGACATCGAAAGCCACATTCCGGTGCGCTGCGACCGCTATGAACTGCATGACAACCGCTGCGTGCCGGGCAAATGGCGCGGCGGCGTCGGCGCGGTGCGCGAGTTCACCTTCCTGTCGGATGCCGGTTTCTCGATCGAGGGCGAAGGCCATGACGTCAAACCCTGGGGGTTCGACGGCGGGGCCGAGGGCATCCCGGCCTCCATGACGCTGCACAACACCAGCGGGACCGGGGTCGAGCTGCCCTCCAAGGTGCCCTATTTCAAGGTCCGCGTCGGCGAACGGCTGGTCTGCGAGGGCCCCTGCGGCGGCGGCTATGGCGATCCCTATCAGCGCGCGCCGGAGGCGGTTCTGGACGATGTGCTGGACGGGCTGCTGACGCCCGAGATGGCCCTGTCCGACTACGGCGTGGTGATCCGCGACGGCGCGGTCGACATGGCCGCGACCGACAGGGCCCGCGCCGCGGCCTGACGCCTGAACACCCTGTCGGCCTCTTCAGGCCGACAGGAACTCTCCCCAGCGGCGGGTGATATGGGTGTGTTCATCCATGAAGGTGTTCCAGACCCGCGCGCTGGACATCCGCTCGCGGTAGGAACCGCCCTCGCGCCGGTGCCCCTCGTGAATGGTGATTTCCCCGCTCAGGCCGGGCAAGGCACGGGCCGCTGGCTGCCCGTCATACCAGTAATCCCACTCCTCCGGTGCCAAGTGCCCGCGCACCAGTTCCGGGAAGATGAAGTAATACCCCTGGCGCGACAGGCAGGCCCCGGCCCAGCCGTTCGACCACCAGTTCAGATAGTCATAGGCCGCGTCCAGCGCGTCGCCCTCGGCCGCGGCCGAGATGCAGATGTCGGAATGCCATCCGCGGCAGCCTTCGGCCGGGCTGGCCACGGTCAGCTCCATCCCCTGGGCGCGCAGCTGCGAAACCGCGGGGGAAAACAGGCTCTGGATCGTGACCGAGCCACGCTGCATCAGCCGGATCGCCTCGGCCTGCGAGTTCCAGAAGCCTTTGAAATGCCCGATCTTCTTCTTGTGGATCAGGAAGTCGGTGATGGTGTCGACCTCCTCGATGGTCAGGTTTCCGATGTCGCCGAAGGGCTCGCCCAGCTGCACCTCGGTCGCCATCGCGGCCTCGATCATGCCCAGCACCGGGTCGGCGATCAGCCCGACATGCCCGGCCCAGCGCGGATCCAGCAACCAGCCCCAGCTTTCCGCCTCGCCGCGCCTGAGCGCGGGGGCCCGTTCCGGGCGCCAGACGAAGCCATCCACCCCGTGCAGCGCGGGCATCACCGCGATCGTGTCCGTCGGCGCGGCCCCAAGGCGGCCATCGCCCTGCACGAACAGCCTGTCGAATATCGTGTGCATGCTGCGCCCCGCCCCGGTGCCCGCCAAGGCCGCCGCCCTGATCCGGGCGCCGGCATCGAGCCGGTTGAGGTCGATCCCCTGGATGCACCGCGCAGTCCAGATCAGGTCAGAGGTGTGCCATTGGTGATAGATATCGAAGCTTTCGGGACGGGTGACGACCCGCTGCAGCCCCTGCGTGCTGTCGAGCACCACGAACTCGATCTCGAAGCCCAGATCCTTCTGCACCCGGTCGCGGACCTGCGGCACCATGAACTCGCCTCGCGAGATCACCCGCAGCCGCGGCCGTTCTGTCGTTGTCCGTTTCACCATCAGACCACCCGTGTCAAATAGGGGGCGGTCTCCCCGTCGGGGCCGCCAAAGACCGAAAGCACCTTGAGCCGCTCACGCGCGCGCGCGTGATCCGCATCAAGGTGGAACCTCAGCGCCGCGGCCGCGCCATCGGCATCGCCGGCGATCAGGTGATCCAGAACCAGCCGGTGCTCGGTCAGCAAGGCGCCTTCCTGGTGGCGCGCGACATGGCGGGTGAACTGCCGGTTGATCACGATCGACAGCCGCAGCGCAGGCAGCGCCGCCGCCAGCCGCTGGTTCGGCTGCGGCGCGACGCAGGTTTCGTGCAGGTCAGTTTCGATCGCGTCCAGTTCGTCCGGCGCCGGCTGCCCGCCCGCGTCCAGCGCCGCCTGCACCCGGTCGCGCATGTCCAGCAGGCGCCGGTGCTCCCGCTGTTTCGCCGCCCGCCGCAGCGCCAGCGGCTCCATCAGGCGGCGCAGGTCATGCAACTCGTCCAGCATCTGCGCCGACAGCGGACCCGCGATCCAGTGCGAGGCGCGGCTCTTGGCGATCAGCCCGCGTTCGTGCAACCGGGTCAGAACCTCGCGCGTCACCGTGCGACTGACGCCGAAGTGCTTGCACAACTCGGTTTCCGAGATCTTCCAGATCCCGAAGGGAATGCAATCGGTCAGCTCGTCAGCAACGGTTTGCAGGATCCGCTCCCATCCCGGCTTGGTCAGAGTCGCTGTCGGGCAGATCGAGGTCAATCAGATGCAGGTTGGGCCTGGTGTCGTCTGCGGGCGCGTCGCCGACGACCCAGCCCATCCCGCCATCGCGCCGGATCAGCCCATCGCCTTCGAGGATGTCGAGCGCCCGCTTCACCGGCGAGCGGCTGACCCCCAGGCGGTCCGCCAATGCCGAGACATAGAGCCGGGTTCCGCCCGGCAGAGCGCCGCTGCGGATGTTGCGCTCCAACACCTGGCGGACGAGTTGATAGTAGGCCGCGGTCGTGGTCACGATCGCGCGCCCTCCTCTGCGCCGCATTGCGAAGGCGCGCGGGCCGAACGCGGCGGCCATCGGCAGGGATCAGGACCGGTCACGGTACACCTCCAGTTCTTCCAGGTCTTCGCGCAGCGCCTCAACCGTGTTCAGGTGGCGGCGCCCGCCCTCGCCCAGCGCCTTGCCGCATTCGATGGCCAGCAACCGCAAGATGGCCAGCGCGCCGACATAGGAATCGAGGGCCAGGTGGGTTTCGACGGCGCATTCCAGTGTCCAGGTGGCGCAGTCCAGGGCCTCGCGCAGGCTACTGTCGGCCAGTATGACGATCCGCGCCTGCCGCCCCGCGATCAGCCTTACCATCCGCGAGAACCCCGCGGGGCGGCGGCGCAGCCCGACAATCAGCACGACATCACCCGGCCCCAGTCCGGCAATCCCCTCGGCGACGGTTTGCCCGTCCTGCACCAGCGGCGCGACGCCGCCGCGCATCTGTGACAGCTGGGCGGAGAAGTAATCGGCCAGGAAACGGCTGTTCCGAAACCCCAGGGTGCGCAGCCGACGTGCCCCGGCCATCGCCTCGGCGGCCTCTTGCACGATACCCACGGGCAAGCGGGACAGCGTCGCCTCAATGATCTCGGCCTCGGATTGTGCGAGCCTGGAATAGCGGCCGCTCTCGGGGTCCACGTCCAGCCGGTGGCGAATGAACAGCGGAGAACCGACTTCGCGCAGCTTGCGCGCATCCTGCCGGGCCTGTTCGAAGCTGCGGTAGCCAAGGCGCTGGACAATGCGGCTGACCGTGGCGTTCGAGACCCCGGCATGCCCGGCCAGTTCCGATGCTGTCCACACCGCCATCTCGGCAGGGGCGTTCAGAATGGCATCCGCGACCTTGCGCTCGCCCGGCGGCAACGCGCCATAGGCTTCGTAGATCCGCTTGAGAAGCGAACCCGTCCGGTCGTTTTGCACCTGTTCCCGCACTCGCCGCCTCCCGGTGGAAAATGGATTTTCTTCAAACGCCGCCGCGCCCGCCATGCGCGACAGCATCTCTGGTCATTTGCCGCAAGCCTAGAGCCGATTCCACAGGAACGACAAGGCACTGGCGCACCGTGCGGCGGGAAAGCACCGAGCTGCCCGATTTTCATGCTTTTGCCGATTCAGCGCACCGATGCCGCGCAGTGACCAGGCAGCTGGCGGCCTGTCCCTCCCCAGAGCTTCCTCGGGCACCCGAATATTTCGCATAGCCCGCCACGGCGCCCACCCGATACGCGCCCGGCGCCGGGCAGATCGGCGAGAATGTGTTTTCTCGCCTCTGCGGTTTGCCAAGACACCGTCTGCGGGCCGTTTCGGAGAGGGGTCTCCGTCCGCGGCTTGGGAAAGCGGTAGGCGCAACGCCGACGAACAGGAAGCAAGACGTTCCGCATGGGGACATTCCGAAACACGCCAGGGCAGGACACAGAGACAGAGCTGCCTCTCGTCCCCCTTCATTCCCAGGGCGCGGCCTACGGCACCTCGCAGGCCGAGAGTCTGAGCGGAACGACTTGTGATCGTGCCTTCGAAACCGTCAGCGCCTGGCCTGGCTGCGCCTGGATGTCTCTGGGCGATCTTTCCGCCCTGGCCGAACAGGCCGGCATGGCCTCGCTGCACTCCCAGGACGAAACCGGCGCGCTGTTGGCGGACAAGGGCATGGGCGGATCTCCGCGGCGCTGGCGGGCACGCCAGCTGATCCGGGCAAAGGGCATCGGCGGCAATTGGATGACGATCCGTTGTCCGCTGCTGTTGCGGGCCGCTTCATGCGGCGCCAGGGGAGCGATTCCCGACAGGAGATATGCGCATACAGAGTGCAGAAGCATTCTCTGTTCGCGCATTGCGCATCCCCCTTGGTCTGCGCGCAAATTTCCGGCGTATGGGGGATTTCCCTGCTTTGACGCCCGCCGGGCTCGCCCGGGCGAAGCTTCTGTGAAATAAGGGAAAGATAGCAAAGGCGCCTCGCGCCTGAGCGTGGCGGAACGGCAGGCCAGCCCGCCAATTTCCCATTTCGGCGGCGACCATGACGAGCTGCGGAAAGAGCAATTCTGGATCAAGAGTGCACAATGAAAGGGAGCCTCTCATGCGCATCAAGGTGATCAACCCCAACACCACCCTGTCCATGACCGACAAGATCGGCGCCTCGGCCCGCGCCGTCGCCGCCGCCGGCACCGAGATCGTCGCGGTCTCGCCCGAGATGGGGCCGGTATCGATCGAGGGGTTCTACGACGAGGCATTCGCCGCCATCGGTGTGATCGACGAGGTCATCAAGGGCGAGGCCGAGGGGTTCGATGGCTATGTCATCGCCTGTTTCGGCGACCCCGGCCTGCACGCCGCGCGCGAGATCGCCAGGGGGCCGGTCGTGGGCATCGCCGAGGCCGCGATGCACATGGCCACGCTGATCGGCACCGGCTTCTCGATCATCTCGCTGATCGAGCGGATGCTGCCGGTGATGGACCACCTGGTGCATGGCTACGGGATGCAGGACAAGTGCCGCTCGATCCGCAAGACCGATCTCGAGGTGCTGCAACTCGAAGACAAGTGCAGCAACGCCAGCGAGATCGTGGTGCGCGAATGCCGCCGCGCCATAGAAGAAGATGGCGCCGACAGCGTGCTGCTGGGCTGCGCGGGCATGACCGATCTCATGGAGCATGTCTCGGATCAGATCGGCGCGCCGGCCATCGACGGCGTCGCCGCGGCGGTGAAGATGGTCGAGGGCGCGGTCAGCCTTGGCCTGCAGACCTCGAAACGCCACGGATATGCCTATCCGCTGAAAAAGCCCTACACCGGCAGCTTCGAACGTTTCGGCCCGAAATAGGCCCGAGGCGTGCCGCGTTGCAGTTCAGGGAAGACCCATGCCCACGTCACGATGATCCCCACCGGCGGCACGATTGCCCCGCGCCGCGTCCCCGGAACCGCCCGTCGAGAGGGTGACCTGCCGCCGGAAAGCAGACCAGCTGTGGAACCATCTCACAGCGCGTTGACGATGGCGCGGGTTACGGCCTGAGTGGTCGCCGTCCCGCCCAGATCCGGGGTGTGGTGCGCGGCATCTGCCGTCACTTCCTCGATCGCCGTCATCAGCCGCGCGGCCGCTTCCGTTTCCCCCAAATGGTCGAGCATCATGCTGGCCGTCCAGAAGGTGGCAATCGGGTTGGCCACGCCCCGGCCCGCGATATCGAAGGCCGATCCGTGGATCGGCTCGAACATCGACGGCGTCGTGCGCGCGGGGTTCAGATTGGCGGTCGGGCCAACGCCGATCGATCCGGCGAGCGCGGCCGCCAGGTCCGACAGGATGTCGGCGTGGAGGTTGGACGCGACGATGGTGTCCAGCGAGGCCGGGTCAAGCGTCATGCGCACGGTCATGGCGTCGACCAGCATCTTGTCCCATTCGACGTCCGGGAAATCCTCCGCGACCTCGGCGGCGATCTCGTCCCACAGAACCATCCCGTAGCGCTGAGCGTTGGACTTCGTCACGACGGTCAGTTTCCGCCGCGGGCGGGAGCGGGCGAGGTCGAAGGCAAAGCGCATGATCCGCTCGACCCCGGCCCGGGTGAACACGGACAGCTCCGTGGCCACCTCGTGGGGCAGCCCCCTGTGACTGCGCCCGCCCTGTCCGGAATATTCGCCCTCGGAATTCTCGCGCACGATGACCCAGTCCAGATCACCGGGCCCGATGTCCCGCAGCGGGCTGCTGATGCCCGGCAGGATGCGCGTGGGCCGGACATTGGCGAACTGGTCGAGAGGCTGGCAGATCGCCAGGCGCAGCCCCCAGAGGCTCAGGTGATCGGGCACGTCCGGCGCGCCCACGGCGCCGAACAGGATCGCATCGAAGGCGCGCAGCCGGTCGGCGCCGTCCTCGGGCATGAAGCGCCCCTCGCGCCGGTACCTTTCCGAGCCCCAGTCGAAATGTTCGACATCCAGCGCGAAGGTGCCCAGGCGCCCCGACAGGGCCTCAAGCACTTCCAGCGCGGCCTCGATGACCTCGACCCCGATGCCATCGCCGGGGATTGCTGCGATCTTGAAAGCGTTCTTCATCATCCGTTCCTGCATATCCTGGGGCCCGTCACAGGCCCTGCGTATCGAAGGGGAGCGCGGCCCCGGTCTCCGCCGAGAGCTCTTCCATATTGGCGACCGTGTCCGGGTCGAGCGGAACGCCATTGGCGCGCCGGCGTGCGGCTTCGGCCCATTCCCGGTCTCCCGGCGCCATCACGCGGGTCCCGGGCTGCGCCGGTGACGAGCGCAACATCTCAAGGTATCTCTGCATGCCTGCCTTGACGAGTTCCGCGCCGACGAAAGCGTCGGGATCCAGCACCATCACGAAGGCCCCCAATTCGCGCGGCGCCGACAGATCCGGCCCCCCCATGGGGAGGATCTCCGGGCTGAGCCTCATCCCGGTCAGCACGGCCGAGAAAATCTCGGCCACGCCGGCAAGGCCCGCGCCCTTGAACCCGAAACCGCCTCCAACCGGCGCCAGCATTTCGGCGGCATGCGGGTCTTGGGTATCCCGTCCCGTATGGTCCGAAGCGACCCCTTCGGGCAGCGCCTGGTCCAGCGACCGGTAGAGCAAGACGCGGTTGAACGGCACGGCGCTGGTCGCCATGTCCAGCAGCCAGGGGTCCCGCCCGCCGGTGGGGACCGCCATCGAGATGGGATTGGTCCCGTGGAACCGCGCGGCCCCGTCATGCAGCCGGACGAAGCTGTCGGAATTGCAAAACGCCAGGGCGACCATGCCGCGCCCCGCCGCCGCCAGCGTGTATGCGCCGGCCGGGCCGAAATGCGAACTGTTTCGGATGCCGACCGCGGCGATCCCGCACTCCCCCGCCATTTCGCAGGCATGGTCCACGGCGGCATAGGTCGCGCGGGCGCCGTGGCCGTGATCGGCATCCAGCATGGCACTGCCGCTGCGGCGACGTTCCAGCCTGAGATCGGGCGTTTTATTCAGCCGCCCGCCCTGGAAGGCCCGCACATAGTG
>ENA-ORCT01001050-ORCT01001050.1-marine-metagenome-genome-assembly--contig:-NODE-1050-length-11445-cov-3.411418_pt1 | contig 11445 bp, 9 predicted proteins | sample MGYA00248632_ERZ508511 | MGnify/ENA primary metagenome ERZ508511 (study PRJEB26182, sample SAMN06268839) | marine metagenome | isolation source: Tt an P1-techrep anaerobic enrichment on pine from sediment...
TGAATGCCCCCCGGGACGGCCGTCAAGGGCGTCCACGGCAAGACCGGAATCGTCGGCAAGTGCCGGGTACCCCAGCACCCGGGCGGTAAAACTTGCCTTGCGGTAGGCATTTTCGTCAAACGTGTCGCCGTCTTCCTGCACCGGCGGGATAGGGCCGAAATCATCCAGATTTTTAACGGTTATGGGAAAATCGCTCAACAAGGCTTCAATTTCGGCGATTTTCCCGCGGTTGCGAGTCGCGATGACAAGGGTGATTGGTGTGTCCACGTTGCCCTCAATTGAATTACTGTCCGGGATGTATACAACCCGGTCGGTTGGATCGGGTGGGAAATTGGCGGAGAATCCGCGTAAAATCAACGTTTCCCTATAGTTCATGAAATTTCGTTTGTAAAGCCTTTTCCGAGGGTTGAGGCCCAGAAAATCCTTTACACCGGGAAGAGGGCTGGTATATGAAAGGCTCTGAATTTTAACGTCAAAAAACGCTTGGCTTTTTGCCGCATGCATCCGAAACAGCGACGGTTGCAAACCGCCTGACCGCACGGTACTGCTGCCATCGATATCGGGTGCAGGATACGCGTGAAACCGAAACTTAGTAGCGAGTGTAAACTTCAAGGGTATTGACCGCCATGCACAAATTACTGACAGATCATCCGGGGCAGAAAATGCTGCTGCTGGGAAACGAAGCGATCGCCCGAGGGGCGATTGAGGCCGGCGTGGGGGTGGCGACCACCTATCCGGGCACGCCATCTTCAGAGATTTCATTGAATTTTTTTAAAATTTCCCAGGAAAGCGACCTGTATTTCGAGTACAGCACCAATGAGAAGGTCTCGCTGGAAGTGGCCGCCGCTGCCGCCAACAGTGGCGTGCGGAGCATGTGCGTGATGAAGCATGTCGGGCTCAATGTGGCGGCCGACGCCCTGATGACGCTTGCCTATGTGGGAGTCAAGGGCGGGTTGGTGATCGTAACCGCCGATGACCCGTATATGTTTTCAAGCCAGAATGAACAGGACAACCGGTACTATGGGAAGCTGGCCGGGCTTCCGGTACTGGAGCCCTCCTCGGTCGAAGAGGCCAAGGACATGGTGGCCTATGCCTTTGAGCTTTCCGAAACACTGAAAGAGCCTGTTTTGTTCCGGACCACCACGCGGATCAACCATTCCACCGCGGTCGTGGAATTCGGGAAATTGAATCCGCGGATAACCCGGGGGGATTTTCAGAAGGATCCGTTTAATTACGTAGCCGTTCCGGCTGTCTCCCGAAAGCTCCATGTGCGGTTGCTGGAGAATCTGGATGCGGCCCGGCAGATTTCCGAGACCTCGGATTTTAACACAGTGACCGGAAATGGCCGCTGGGGCATCATCTGCAATGGCATCAGTTATGCCTATGTGACCGATGCGATTCAGGATCTTGGCATCGAGGAGCAAAGCCGTATTTTGCGGATCGGGTTCTCCAACCCCATGCCGGAGGAGCTGATCAAGACCTTTCTTGCCGACTGTGAGAAGGTGCTGGTCGTTGAGGAAGGCGAACCCGTCATGGAGGAGGCCGTAAAAGCCGTTGCCCAGGAGGCCGGTCTGACGCTTTCCATCCGGGGCAAGGGCGACAAATTGTTCTCCCGCCTGTATGAATTTGATCCCGGTATGGTCCGTCGCTGCGTTGCCGGATATTTTGGGGTAGATTGCACGGATAAATCCGGTGTCGAGCTCTCCGGTATTCCGGAGGTGCCGCAGCGGCCACCGAATCTGTGTGCGGGATGCTCCCATCGGGCAAGTTTTTACGTGGTGAAAAAGGCCGCAGAAGGTATGGAGACCATCTTTCCGACGGATATCGGATGTTACACGCTGGGATTTCTGCCGCCCCTGGGCATGGGGGATTTTCTGGTCTGCATGGGATCCTCGGTCGGAACATCCTGCGGATTTTCCACGGTGACGGATAAAAAGGTGATTTCCTTCATCGGGGATTCCACGTTTTTCCATTCCGGGATTCCCGGTCTTGTCAATGCGGTGTTCAATCAGCACAATTTTACCCTCGTGATTCTGGATAACGGCACGACCGCCATGACCGGCCACCAGCCGCATCCCGGAGTTGACATGGATCAGCTCAACCTGAGCGGATACGGGAGGGTATCCATCGAGAATGTGGTTCGGGCCGTGGGCGTCTCCCATGTAACGGTGATCGAGCCGTTCAAGGTGAAAAAAAGCATCGCTGCGGTCAAAGAGGCGCTGGACTTTCAGGGCGTTTCGGTGGTGATTTCCAGAGAAGAATGCCCGCTGTACTCCAAGGCGCTTGCGCGACCCCGGAAACGGGCCTTTGCCGTTACAGACAAGTGCTGCAATCACCGCCAGTGCGTGAATGAGCTGGCCTGTCCGGCTTTTTTCATTGAGAATGACCGGGTGAATATCGATGCGGATCTGTGTGTGGGGTGCGCGGTATGTGCACAGATCTGCCCGGAAAATGCCATTTTGCCGGTGAAAGGATAGGTCTCGCCAATGCATTTGGAATTCGCATTGATGAGGTGAGATCGGCTGAAACGGTTTGATGCAAATTTCGACATGATTCAGGAATACCAGGAATGAATCCGACACGATTGATTATTGTGGCTGTAGGGGGCCAGGGAAATCTTCTGGCCTCAAAGGTACTGGGGGAAGCCGCCCTTTTGGCCGGCGTTCCCGTTCGAATGAGTGAGATTCACGGCATGGCCCAGCGAGGCGGCGTCGTTGAATCGGCCATTGTTTTTGGTGATGCCCGAAGCCCGATCATCTCCGACGGCGAGTCGGATGTGCTGGTGGGCTTTGAACCCTCCGAAACGTTGCGGGCCATGAATAAATGCAACTCCGAGACGGTGGTGATCACAAATCTGAGTCCCATTCCCCCGTTTACCGTGGCGATGGGCAGTGGGGTCTATCCGGATCTTGATCAGTTGCAGGATCTGATCCGCGGCCGGGTGAAAAATCTCGTGGCCTTTGATGCGGTGGAACTGGCCCGGGAGGCGGGAAATGTAATGGCCGTCAACATGGTGCTGCTCGGTGCGATGATCCAGGCCGGCATCCTTCCCCTAACCGCCGACCACGTAAGGGAAGCCGTCCGTACACGGACCAAAAAGGCTTTTGTGGAGATGAATCTGAAAGCCTTTGCTCTGGGGTTTTCCGCAGCGGCAAGTCACGGTTGAACACCCCCTTTCCAGCGGGCTTTTTAAAGAAACTGTGCCGGGCGGCCGGCGTGTGAATGGCCGCCCGGGGAACTGGCAAATCCCGACTGACAGCGACCTGATTCGGCCATGCTTCGTGAATTATCCATCCGAAATTTCGCGATCATCGATGACCTTCGGATTTCGTTTTCCGGTGGGCTGACCGTGTTGAGCGGTGAGACCGGTGCCGGCAAGTCCATAATTATCAATGCGGTCAATCTGCTGCTGGGAAGCCGCGCCACCTCGCGGATGATACGCACCGGCGCGGATAACGCCGAGCTTGAAGCATTTTTCGATGTTGGCAGCGGCAGCTCCGTGGCCCTCGCCATGGCCGGCCATGATATCGATCCCGCCGACGGGCTGTTGATCCGGCGAATTATTTCTCGAAATGACCGGCACCGGATCTACTTGAACGGCCGGCTGGCCACCAGCCAGATGCTCAATGTCATCACCGGCAGTCTGGCGAGTATTTCCGGGCAGCACGCCCATCAGGGGCTGCTACGCGAAGAACAGCACCTGCTGCTTCTGGACCAGTTTGCCGGGCTGATGCCGTTGCGGGAATCGGTGACCGACCGGCATCGGGCTATTCAACCCCTGATTCGAAAGCTCAATGACCTTCGATCGCTTCAGAATCGGCAGACCGAGCAGATTGCATATCTGGAGTTTCAAAAAAATGAGATTGAATCGGCGGCGGTCGAACCTGGCGAAGATGACGCTCTGGAAGGAGAAAAGATCCGGCTGAAAAATGCCCGGACGCTTTATCAGACCGTTCACGAGAGCATCGAATCGCTTTATGGGGCTCCCGGCGCTGCCGCCGAACAGCTGGCAGGTTCCCACAAGGCGCTGGACGCCGCCGGCCGGTTGGACCCGCAGCTGGCGCAAATCGCGGGGCGGACCGGAGAGGCGGTAATACAGCTTGAGGATATTGTCGCTGAACTCAGAACCTATCTCCAGGCCCTTGAGGCCGATGATGGCCGGCTGGAGAGCGTGGAAGAGCGCCTGGACCTGCTAAACAGGCTGAAACGCAAATACGGCGGGTCTCTGGATGCGGTTATCGAACGTAAGCACCAGATCGATCGCGAACTTGCTGACATCGAGCAGCTGACCGATACGATCCGCGATACGGAACATGAGCTGAGTGGCCGGCACCGGGAGCTTGCCGCGCTTGCCGAGGAGTTGTCCGGAAAGCGAAAAGAGGCTGCCGCCGTTTTTTCCCGGAAAGTCATTGAGGAGCTGGCCGGCCTGAACATGGCCGACACCGAATTTCAAGTGGCCCTGAAGCCGGTTCCTGTCGATGCTGCCGCGGATCCGTTCCTTTCCGCCGACGAGGGCCGACTGATCACCGAAAGCGGCCTGGACCGGGCGCAGTTCATGATTGCCCCCAATGTGGGCGAAGCACTCAAACCGCTGGCAAGCATTGCATCCGGCGGTGAGTTGTCCCGCGTGGTGCTTGCTCTGAAAGCTATACTGGCACAGAATGAATCCGTTGAGACCGTGGTGTTTGACGAGGTGGACACGGGCATCGGCGGGGGTACGGCTGAAATGGTCGGCCGAAAACTTCTTGATCTGGCCGGACACCACCAGATCATCTGCATTACCCATTTGCCTCAGATTGCCAAGTTCGGACGCCATCATTTCCGAATTGAAAAACACGTGACCAACGGTCGGACCCGAACCACCATCAGCCCCCTGTCTGACGACGAGCGGGTCCGCGAACTGGCCCGGATGCTTGGCGGTGAAAACCTCACGACGGCCACCTTGAACCATGCCCGCGAGATGCTTGGTCCGCCATCAGCGTAGCAATTGATTGTCGACCGGCATTTTTTTCGATAAGGAGCGCGGATGGATTCAATTCGGGTTTCTAAACGATTCATCCCGGCCCGAAGAGGTGGCCTGTTGACATGTTTCAGGCTCAGAACTTAATATTCGGCCTGTTTTATTTTAAGGAGCCTGCATGCGACCCATTCATCATCAGGAAAGAGAACAGTTCAAGGAGCTTTTCGAGCAGGAAGACATCGGGGATTTTGACCGGCGATTTACGATTCTTGAGGTTTTTCTCCAGACCGAGCGACACGTTACCGTGGCTGAGCTGACGGATATGCTCCGGCAAAGCGGCCACGATTTTTCTCCCGAGCTGATCCGGGAGACCCTGCGGTTGATGTGCCATTTCGGTTTTGCCCAGAAGCTGGAGTTCAACGATGGGCCGGTGCGCTACGAGCATCTGCATCTGGGCCAGCACCACGATCATCTGATCTGTACCCGGTGCAGGCGTATCATCGAGTTTTACGACCAGCGGTTGGAATCTCTCCAGGCCCAGGTCGCTTCGGCCAATGGTTTCCATATGCTTCAGCATAAAATGGAAATTTACGGGATCTGTGACGAGTGCCTGAAAAGCGGCCGGAAACTCCGACCATTGACAACGGCCAGACAAGGTGAGCGGCTGATTATCAAGGATGTTTTCGGGGGAACCGGTACGCGGCTGCGGCTGACCTCCATGGGGCTTCGGATCGGTGATGAAATCGAGGTGATAACCAACCCTGGCAAAGGGCAGCTTGTGATTGCGGTAGATTTAAAGCGATATGTTCTTGGCCGCGGCCAGGCTCAGAAAATAATGGTCATGCCGGCAGATGACGGACAGCTTGATTAGCCGGCCGAGGAACCTGAATGTATTTGAACCTGCCTTTTTTCATTGGTGGTGACGGTTGATGCGGGTTCGGAAGGCGGAAACAGTCTCATTGATTATGATGGTGACAACGCAACACAATACACTACCTCTGGCACGAATGATTGCCGTTATCGGGGTGGCTGTCCTGATGATTCTCTTAGGCGGCATGCCCGCCTGCGCCGAGCGGTTGACTGTGGACGTCCCTGTGGCCAAGATTCGCTCCGGACCGGGGAAAAACTACGCTCTCCTCTGGAAGGTTGAGCGCTACTATCCGGTATCGGTCCTGAAACAATCCGGCGAATGGTATTATTTCACGGATTTTGAGGGCGATGAAGGCTGGATTCACCAGTCAGTTGTCCGGAGAAAGCTGCCCGCTGTGATCACTGCCCGGGACAATTGCAATGTCCGGTCCGGACCCGGCACACGGTTTGATATCCTGTTTACCGTTGAGAAAGGAATTCCGTTTAAAGTGATCCGACAAAAGGGTGACTGGATCCGCATCGAGCATGCCGACGGAGACAAAGGGTGGATCTATAAATCTCTGGTCTGGTGAAGAGCGTCGCCTGCCAGTGTCTTGAAAAAACCGCTCGGGGGTCAGTTTATAATACCGCCTCTGGTGACTGTTCGTATGCTCGGCGTTTGATTCTCTGCTGAAGTTCTTCTGAAAGGAAATCAATGGTAAAATCGGAGTGTGCTGAGACTGGAAAAAATCTGGTTGTGGGAGTGGGATCGGCGCTTGTGGATTTGCTGGCTCATGAAGATGATGCATTTATTGAAAAAACCGGTGCTGTAAAGGGCGGGATGACCCTTGTCGATAAGGCCTTTATCGATCAGACACTGGCAATGACCAGTCGAAAACCGCAAATTGTCCCCGGCGGCTCTGCCTGCAATACCGTTATCGGAATCGGTAAGCTTGGAGGCGCTGCCCGGTTCGTTGGAAAAAGGGGGGCAGGGCAGTGGGGCGCCATGTTCGAAAAGGACCTGATCGACAACAATGTCGAACCGGCTCTGTTTCAATCGGATTCCCCCACCGGCCGGGTTCTGTCCATCATCACCCCGGATACCCAGCGATCGATGTTTACGTTTCTCGGCGCCTCTTCCGAAGCTGATCCGAAAGATCTTGGTGAATCGTGCTTTGCGGGAGCCTCCGTTGTTCATGTGGAAGGGTATCTGTTGTTCAATCCGGAATTGATCCTGGCGGCCCTCAAATCCGCCAAGGCGGCCGGTGCCCGGGTGAGTCTGGATCTTGCCAGTTTTAACGTGGTTGAAGAGTCAAAGGGTTTTCTGGGTGAGATCGTTTCGGACTATGTGGATATTCTCATTGCAAACGAGGATGAGGCCCGGGCGTATACAGGGTGTTCGGATGAGCAGCAGGCCATTGAGAAACTTGCGGAGGAAGCCGATATCGCGGTACTGAAGGTCGGGGAGCGGGGAAGTTTTATCGGTCAGAACGGAAACGTGGTTGCCATTGACCCGGTCAACCCCGGCAGAGCTGTTGACACCACCGGTGCCGGCGATTTGTGGGCTTCCGGTTTTTTGTATGGGCTGGTAAACGGCTATTCGCTGGAAAAGTGCGGTGAAATTGGCTCTGCCTGCGGGTATGAGGTGTGCCAGGTCATCGGGGCTGCTATACCGGATGAAGGCTGGGAACGGATTAAACGGCGGCTTCCCTGATACCACTGATCAATGAAACTGCCCGCCGGCAATAAATCCGCACGGCGGTGCGGGAATAGAGAAAAAGCAAACGGAGGACCCATGGCAACAGGCAAAATTACACGGAAACAGCTGTTAAAGGAACCGGATGAATTTATAACGTTTTCGGCCCGAATGATCAATCTGGCAACCGAATATCGGTTGCAGATTGCCGTTGCCGTTTGTGTTTTCATTGGGGTGATTCTACTCACCGTGGGAATCCGGTTTTTCTCCGAGCGTGCCGAAGCCCGCGCCTTTGCCAAACTGGATCAGCATGTGGCTGCCTATGAGCGAATTCGGCAATCGGACGGGGCGCAGAAGGCCTATGAGGACGTTTCCGATGACTTTCACCAGCTGATTGATAACTATTCAGGCAAGGTCGGAGGGAAACTGGCCAGACTGATCTTCGCCAATATCAGCTTTGATGGTGGAAACGCGGAACAGGCGATTGCTCTGTATACGGCATCTTTAAAAGACTTTGATGACCATCCGAGTCTGCGGCATGTGGCACTGAGCGGACTTGCGTATTCGCATCGGGCGAAAAATGATCTGACGGCCTCGGCCAGGTTTTTTGAAACCATCGCCGAGTCTCCGGATTCCATCATGAAGGACGAGGCCCTGTTCAACCTAGGCAGCATATACGCAGAAATGGGCGATGCCGGGAAAAGTCTGAATGCCTTTGAGAAGATCGTTTCGGACTATGACGATTCACCCTATTATGAGATTGCCAAGGAGAAAATAGCGGGCTGAGGGCTCGCTCAAAAATAACTTCACATTTTGGATGCCGATCCAACCCGCCTGACGTCGTTGCGAAAACTCGGAATATGCTCGATATTCCTGCGTTTTCGCGCCTTGTCAGTCGGGCGCCTCGATACCCAAAATTGCGAATTTATTTTTTCGCGAACCCTAATGCCGGCTTTGAATGTCGAGTTTGTATTTTTTTATTTTTTGATTCAGGCCGCTTTTTCCAATGCCAAGCAACTCTGCCGCGTGGGCCTGAACGCCACCGCTTATTTTCAGTGCGCGCTCGATCAGTGCGCGCTCGACACTGGCCATTGTCTCATAGAGCTTGGCATTGGCAGGAATTTCGCCAAGTTCAAGTGCGCTGTCGACGTGGCGCTGGTAATCCTTTGGCAGATCGGCCATGCAGATGGTGTCACCCGTGCACAGGATCAGCGCCCGCTCGATCACATTTTCCAGTTCCCGGACATTTCCGGGCCAGTTGTAATTGTAAAAAAAACGTTCCACCTCCGGATCGATACCGGTCAGCGGGGTGGATGCGCGGCGCTCATCGGCGTATTTGTTGATGAAATGATTCACCAGCAGGCGTATGTCCTCCGGTCGGTCTTTCAGTGGAGGAAGCGAGAGGTGAACAACATTGAGCCGGTAATACAGATCCTCTCGAAATCGGCCCTCCTGCATTTCCGCCTTCAAGGTTTTGTTTGTGGCGGCAACCACGCGAATATCAACGGGAATCGGTTTGACTCCGCCAACGCGTTCAATGACCCGTTCCTGAAGAACCCGCAGAAGTTTAACCTGGAGATTGGCGGTGAGCTCGCCGATTTCATCTAAAAAGAGAGTCCCCCCATCGGCCAGTTCAAATCGGCCTTTTTTCATGCTCACCGCACCGGTGAAGGCGCCTTTTTCATGACCGAACAGCTCGCTTTCCAGGAGCGTTTCAGTCAGGGCCGAGCAGTTCACGGCAATGATCGGACGATCGCGTCGGGTGCTGTTGTAATGGATCGCTTTGGCGGCCAGTTCTTTTCCCGTTCCGCTTTCCCCCTCGATGAGCACGGTGGCCGAGCTGGGCGCCACTTTTTGAATGGTCTCGAAAACATCCTGCATGGCCTTGCTTTTTCCAATGATGTTTCCAAAGCTGTACCGGCTTTCAACGGCGCTTTGAAGCCGGCGATTTTCTTTGGCCATTCGGTAAACGGCCAGCGCTTTTTTAACATAGATGACGAGGCTTTCGTTGTCGAAAGGCTTCAGGATGTAATTGTAGGCGCCGAGCTGCATCGCCTTGACGGCTTTTTCAACCGTGCCATGTGCCGTCATCATGATAACCGGCAGGTCCGGATCCTTGGTTTTGATCCGTTCAAGCAGTTCGATCCCGTCCATGGCGGGCATTTTCATGTCGGTCAGAACAATGTCCACATCCGAGTGATTGAGAATTTTCAGCGCGTCCTGTCCACTGTTGGCTGTCAGGGTCTCAAAGCCCTCCTCATCCAGCACCGCGCTAAGAATCAACGGGTAGTTTTTTTCATCGTCAACAATCAGGACGGTTTCCATGGTTAATCCTCCTGCCTGACCGGCAGCTTGACCGTAACCCGGGCTCCGCTTACGGGTCGATTGTGAATCTGGATGCTGCCTCCGTGTCCTTCAATGATATTTTTAACGATGCCCAGTCCCAGTCCGGTTCCTTTTTCCTTGGTGGTAAAAAAAGGATTCCATATTTGTTCCATCAGATCCTCAGGGATGCCGAGTCCCTCGTCTTCGAAAAAGATAGTTACTGTATGATCGTTGGACAGAATCTCGATAGATACTGTTCCGCCATCGGGCATGGCCTGCATGGCATTGATAAACAGGTTCAGAAATGCCTGATACAGCATGGAGGCATCGGCATTGATTTCAGGAAGATACTTGCTGTGTCGTTTTTTGATCGTGTATCCCTGCTCGTCCAGTTGCGCGGACAGAAATGATATATTTCGTTCAATGATTTCTTCGATCCGACAGGGATTGCGCTCCGGATTTTTGGGTCTGGCAAATGCCAGAAAATCGGTGATGATGTTGTTCAGCCGATTGGCCTCCTGGACAATGATGTCAGGTATCGCGCCGCTCGATGGATCGACGGCGGTCATTTTTTTCTTCAGCAATTCGGCCGAACTGCGGATGATTCCAAGAGGGTTGCGAATTTCGTGAGATACCCCGGCCACCATTTCACCGATTGACGAGAGATGTTTGGCCCGGCTCAGCTGCTCCTTGAGCTTCATGCGCTCCATGGTCCGCTGCTCGATTATACCTTCACCTCGCTTGACCAGAGCGAGGAGAACCAGAAAGAGGAGGCCCATAATCACTGTGATGGTTAGAATGACCATGATCTGGAACCGGTAAATCAGCCGGTATTCATCAGAGAGATCCTGGACGATTTCCACAACCCCGAGAACCGGGCCGGATATTCTCGACAGGGGCTTTTCCGCTCGCAGAGGTGCGAACGTGACCAGTCGGGTGTCTTTGGGAAATCCCAGCAGAATCTCCCAGAAATTTCCTCGCTGAAGCCGTTTGGAGGTGGTTTTACCCTCAAGAGCGTCCAAGTACCCCTTTCCGCCCGCATCTTTTTTCCCGATCAGATCGACCTCAAAGCTGTATGAAATTGTATTGTTTTTATCGTAAATATTAACCGATTCCACATTGAAGCTGTGAAGGGTGCTTCGAACAATTTTTTCCATCCGGTCGAATTGTTCCTGCTCGCGAAGCTGGATTTTTCCAAATTTTAAAGCCACCGGTATAATAAATTGCAGAAAAATCTGGTGGTTCAGGTTTTCGACCAAAAGCACGGCAAATTCTTCACTTTTTTTTTCCTGCAGGGCGCGGGTCCAGTGTGAATTGAGAAGGGAAAGCACGATGGTGCCAACGAAAATCACACTGAAGCTTGAAAGCGCAAAATATTTTACCAGCCTGAAGGGCTTGGCCTTATCTTCCGTCCGATGATCGGTCATAGTGCAATAACGGTAAGAGGTATCCCCCTCCGGGGGGATCGACTCTGTTTCCGTCCCTTTTCGATTCATACGGGAAAATACACAGAAATGGCTTTTTCCCTCGGTTGCTGCTAAGGAACGCGAATTTTATTAATTACAATTTCTTGCTTGCCTGGTGGCCCATCTTCGGCGTTGCGTCAGCGGCCTCA
>ENA-ORCT01001051-ORCT01001051.1-marine-metagenome-genome-assembly--contig:-NODE-1051-length-11444-cov-2.897158_pt1 | contig 11444 bp, 8 predicted proteins | sample MGYA00248632_ERZ508511 | MGnify/ENA primary metagenome ERZ508511 (study PRJEB26182, sample SAMN06268839) | marine metagenome | isolation source: Tt an P1-techrep anaerobic enrichment on pine from sediment...
CTTCTTTATAGGTATAACTGCGTATTCCTAAGAGGTTGTAAACCTCCTCGCCCGAAATTGAATCCAGGTAATTCCGTTCTTTTGTTGCATCGCCCTGAGCATATTCGCGGGCATCGCGTTCTACCTGCCTGGCTTTAAAGGTAAAAGTCAGCTGGTAAACGCAAACCAAAGCCAGTAAAATGGCAAAAGTTCTGATTAATCCTTTGTTTTGCATTTGTCTAAAATTTAGATTTTATGTGTTTGTTTATTTTTTTAATGAAATCGAAGTTTGGGCCGGAGCCGGCAACCGCATAAGCAGGCCAACGAATCGAAAAATTCGAACAAGCCTTACGACAGCGGCGCAGTGTCATCGGAGCTGGCGTGATGACAAATAATGAATTTACGGAAATGTACCGCGAGGTTTTGCGGTGAACGTACTTTTAACGACTCTGCCTTAAGCAAATGAAAGGCCTTTTGATTGTGGAAGGCCGACAAGAATTTATCCTGCCCGATCGTAAATAGTATTTTGGACAATAAGCGGTCGCAACCCGTACGTATTTTGAAGCTGCTTGCCGGATTATAGAAGAAAACATGCGACAGTTCAAACTGCGGTTCCGAAGCGTCCTGTTGGTGTTCTGCCAAACGTCCCGTAGGTTGGTCATGCACACTATCAAAGACCACTGCTCCCACCACCAGCACAACAAATGCCAGCAAGCGCAAAGCTACTTTTCTTGATATGTTAATTTTTTTCTTCAACCGTTTTTTCTTCAACAGGTCGCAAATATATTGATTTTTGTGAAACCAACATCAAATAGCCAGTCAAAACAACAGGGTATTTAAAAACAGTTTCTGTTATTTACGAGGTCTTGAGAATGAAATTGTTTCGTATTTGTAGTCAATCACGCATTGGTGCTTTTCCAACAGACCGCTGCCAAGCAAGCCACAAATCCGGACATCCCGGTACTTCCGGTAAATTTCGTTGACGTGATCCAAATTGATCAGTGCCACTTTTTGTGCTTTAACTTTTAATTTACCAAATGCCATGGAGTGTAACTCGCCTACCGCCGTTTCTACCATTCCTTCGCTGATTCCGGCACTTTGGTATTCTTCGTCGCTCGCAGGTTCAACAAGGGAATAATACTTTTCCAGACGTTTGTCAAATACCGTTTTTGAAGCTCCGGTATCAATAATCCAGTAGCCTTTTTCGCCGTCTTCAAACTTCCCCTGTACCAACAAGTGGTAATTATGGTGCTCCAACTCAATTAATTCGACCGGTATTTTTGCCATAAAAATAAAAAAATGCCCCTGCACATGCAGAGGCATTAAATATAGTGTTTAACTTCGAATTGCTATAGTTCAAGCAAATCATTCACTGCTTTAACCCCCTCGGCACTGGCTGCCAGTTTTTCTTTTTCGGCATCAGAAAGTGAAATCTCAACAATCTTTTCAATTCCGTTTTTGCCCAACACACAAGGAACACCCAAAGAGATGTCGTTCAATCCGTATTCACCTTCCAACAACGCTGAACAAGGGAACATCTTTTTAGAATCCAGGGCGATGGCTTTCACCAATTCAGAAACAGCAGCACCCGGAGCGTACCATGCACTTGTCCCCAGTAATTTTGTCAAAGTAGCACCACCAACTTTGGTTGCTTCAACTACTTCACTCATTTTTTCTTCGCTCAAAAATTCTGAAACAGGAACGCTGTTACGAACAGCTTTTTCAATCAATGGAACCATACCGGTGTCTGAGTGACCACCAATCACCATTCCTTCCACATCTGACTGAGGACAAGCCAATGCTTCAGCCAAACGGAATTTGAAACGGGCGCTATCCAGGGCACCACCCATACCGATGATCCGGTTTTTTGGAAGACCAGTTGCTTTGTGAGCCAGGTAAGCCATGGTATCCATTGGATTACTTACCACAATCAGAATCACGTTTGGAGAATGTTTGATCAGGTTTTCTGAAACGGTTTTAACAATACCTGCATTGATTCCAATCAATTCTTCACGAGTCATTCCTGGTTTCCGTGGAATTCCGCTGGTAATCACAGCTACATCGCTGCCTGCTGTTTTTGAATAATCGTTTGTTGTCCCGGTAATGGTTGAATCGAAACCATTCAATGAAGCTGTTTGCATCAAATCCATGGCCTTGCCCTCGGCAAATCCCTCTTTGATGTCAACCAAGACAATCTCGTCCGCAAAATCTTTAACTGCGATATATTCAGCACAACTAGCACCTACAGCACCTGCACCAACAACTGTTACTTTCATAATTTTATTTTTTGGTTTTATATAAAAATTGTAAACGTTGACAAAGATAAAATGTATTTTCAAAATGCCTAAAAATATTGAACCGCCTTAACAATTTAATAATTGATTGATAAAGGGTTCGAAGTCTTTCCCATTGCACATTTCAAGCAGGAAGCTTCTATTTATGCCGATCAGTTGTTCGAAACCACTTCTGTCATTAATTTTGTCAGCAAACCCTGATCTTTCGTTTATTTTTGTCTTGTTCTTTCCCCTTGTGCCAATTCACCACCAATACCTTTTTCAACGAATTTTTTCAATGGTGGCAAGCTGATTTTGGGAACGACTTGGATGCCAATCGCTCATAAAAAACAACTAAGGCATCCCGCTTAGCAAGGTCCCAATGGCCTCACTAATCTCACTGACCGTAAACGTGCAATGCCCATATCTTCCCCAAACCGGGACCGGAATAAATAATGGGTTTGCTCCCACTTTTTCAGCGTATTCTGCCTGGTGACTAAATAAGGCGACATGATCAAATTCAGTGTGCATTGACAACAACGGAGTATACAACAGACCTGTTGTTTCATACCTATTAATCTCCTCTTTTGCCTGCTCCCAGGTTTGACGGTATACACGCTCTATCGTCAAATTTAATTTGCGGTCGTCATCCGATCCCTCGTATTGGATAGGTGGATATTTATTGTTGTAAGGATTTCCTCGCAGTCTCATGATTGCATCATTGGTGGCCATGACCGGAAACCTCAGCACTTCAATAATCGATCGAATGACATCTTCCGGAGGCTGGACACCCATATTAACAGGGATGTTGGCACAGGCAATAAACTGCCTGATTTTATTGCCTCCATTATTCAGATAATCGTCTTGAAGAGCGGCTGCCAGGTACATCGGAAGATCCCCGTTCTCCCAGGCGAGCATCGTATTTTTTGAAACTCCTTTCGGACTTCCAATATTGATGCCTCCGAAGCTTGGTCCAAAGAAATACTTGAACAACACATGCGCATCGCCGTAATATTGCAGTTGGTCATAGAAATTACCAATAGGACAACAAGTTGCTATGGCAGCATCAAATAGTCCGGGATTCTGTTCAATGGTCAGAACTGTAATTAATCCACCTTCAGAAACACCGGCCAATATAACTGCAGATGGCGCATCATAGTCAGACTGATCGAAAAAAGCAGCGATCAGACTGCGAAGCTGTAAAATATCCTCAACAGCATCCAGAACAACCAAGCCGTTTGCCCGGTAGCTGGTCGAGGCATAGCCGACAGGCAATGTTTGCCCCATATAATCGATGCCATTGAGAAGAATGTCCTTGATCTCAATTCCCTGAATTTTATCGGCAGGTAAGTCTACCGTTTTTGTGACATCAACGTAGCCATGGGCATAAACAACCAGTACTTTAACAGGAAGCACATTCCAGGTTTCAGGTAGTGAAATTTCATAGCTTGCACCACCAGGTAAGGTACCCTCCATACCAACTTCCGTGATATGAGCATCTTTTAGCGAAAAGGTCAACTCCTCTTCTGTTTCCATGGTGTCCTGCTGACAGCCAAAAAGGAATACGGAAGCAAACAAGATGAAGAAGATTGTCTGCAATCTTCCCCTTTCAACAAATAAAGCTTTCATGGTTTTTCTATTTTAGATGTAAAATCCTATACGCAATAAAAAAGTGATTGTTGGCTAAATAGAAAATCACGAACACAGCGTTTACAGACCCTCTCGCATCTGCCTCTTCTTCGCGCTGCTTTCAAGTGACAAGCGCCACATGCATTACAAAACAAAAAAGGCTACTGAATACAACAGTATTCAATCGCCTTCGATCTTTTTTACAGATGCTAGTTAAACCAATACGGCAGTTTGGCTCGTGAAGATCACCATCAACAGTAAAAAAAACAGCCATTCACCCGCGGAAGAAAACCAAAAGTCAGAGCATGTCCTCCGGTGGATTCATTAAAATCCGGTCACCTTCTTTCAGGCCGTCCAGAACAACAGTCATTCCCTTGTTTTCTGCGCCAACTTCAACCGGTTGCCGGGTGACAGTCCCTCCGTGCTTGAGGTACACAACCGTTTGGCTGCTGTCGCGATACACCGCTTCAACCGGAATCAACGGATGATCCTGATAATGGTCAAAAACAATGTGGTTCGTGCAGGTCATGCCGGGTTTCAAATCATCATCACTGTCCTGAAAGCGAACGATGACTTTAAATACTTTCATGTCAAAACCTGGTTGATCTTCACCGATGGCAGCAATGTAGGTTACTTCTCCAGCGTACGATTTGTCGGGCAATGCATCTATTGTAATATTAACACTGTCGCCTTTGTTTATTTTTGAAATATCAATCTCCTTGACATAAGTTTCTGAAATTACGGACGACATATCCGGCAGAGTGGCAATAAGCGGACGCCACATACTTATTTCATCATCTTTGGAATATTTGCTTCCATTCCAGTTTTTCCCAAACATCACAATACCATCTTCCGGAGTGGTGATCCGGGTGGCTGCGATGGCTTGTTCGTAACGGGCAATCAGGTCATCCAACCACTCTAATCTGCGCTCGTCGCGTAACACCCGCGTTTTCCAGCGGTTTTGTTCCAATAAATAGTCGCGGCGCTTCTTCTCCACCTGAATTTCGGCCTTTTGATAAGCCATCTGGGCTTTACGCTGATAGGCCTCTGATTCGTACTGAGACTGTTCGAGATCAATTTTATTGTATTCCAGGTCAAGAACTGAGTTGGCAATTTCCTCACGCATTTGGGTGAGCCTGACGGTACTGTCAATCCGGGCGTTCTTCAGATCGGCATCACGCTTTTCCCGCTCCTGCATGCGGTCCCTCATTCGATTGGAAATTTCTGTCTGATCCAACTGGGCGATGTAGTCACCCTTCTTGACAATCTTTCCTTCCTCCACCATATCCACAATTTTGATTTGCCAGATTCGGAGTTCGCGATCACGAATAACCAGTGGAATATTTATTTCAGTTGCTTTTTCTCCTTTTACCTCACCCACACTTTCGATGACGGCATCCAATTTCCCAAGCTTAACCACGTAACTTTTTCCTCCGGTAACCACTCCTCCATCCAGCAAAAAAAATAACACTGCGGCAAGGATCAGCACCGAAGGTATTCCCCATATCAATAGTTTCTTTTTCATGCCCTCTAGTTTTCAAGGATTTTTTCATACTCTTCAGACAAGGCGGCTCCCTGTGCAAAATCGAACAGTGTCAAACGTCTGATGGTGTAATAATAACGCCAGTAAGCGTTGAGCGCCATGATATAATCTTTACGGGCTTGTTCGCGGTCGTTGCGAGCCTGGTTCAGGTTAATCACATCCACCTTCCCGATCAGGAAGCGTTGAAAAGTCACCTCAAAGCCCTGCTGAGCCACCGTATCGGCCAAGGCTGCATTTCGAACCTGAGCGCCTTGCAAGTTAAACTCCATCACCGTCTGTACAATTTCCTGTTCAAAATCAATGCGTGCTTGCCTCACCGTTGCTTTCACCACTTCCCGGCTATATTCGGCCATTTGATAGCGTCCTTTCCGACGCCCCCAGTCGATAATTGGAATATTCACGCCCAAGCGCAATCGCTGGCTTTTACCGGGATTGTCATAAACATTTTCAAATTCGTTCGAAGATTGGTCCAATCCGTAAGACGCAAAAATGCTGGTATTCAGCCCTGTCTCGGACTTAGCCTGGGCAACGCGTTGATCTTCCTGCAAAAGCTGCTGTTTTTGATCCAATATTTCAGGATTATTGGCCAAAGCTTCAGAAATGGCATCACCTGCCTGGACTTCAAGTTCAGGAATCTCGCTGGGTACGACACACGAAATCTTCGTGTCTTTGTCCAAGCCTAAAAAAGAGTTTAAGTTGGCCTGAGCACGCATTAATTCCAACTTGGTTGTGTTTAAAGCCTGCTCGGCTTTCAGTTGACTCAGCTGCAAGTTTAGCAGTTCATCCTGGGTGACTGTTCCAACTTGAAAACGCCCACGTCCAATCTTGTATAAGGTATCGGCGCTGGCTTTGTTATTTTCAGCAATAGCCAGGTTAATTTCGGCCGAAACCAAACTAAAAAAGCGCTGATTGGCCTTAATCGCCAGTTCTTCTCTTGATTCAATAAATACCTTTTTTGCCTTTTCATATTTCAGCGGTTCAATTTTGGCCTGCCATTTTAAACGGTTATAGCCATTCAGATCCTGCCGGTAACCAATGCTGATGGGCGTGGACTGGTACGAGTCATTTTGACCGTCGCCCAGGTTTTTAACAATTCCCAGATCGGAACGCAGGAACAGGCTACCTCCTGTTAAGGCTATATTCTGGTTAACCGCTAGCCCAAAATCTGAATTCAGATACTCCCGTTGAACGTATTCCTCTTCGTTGGTTTGAAAATTATATTCGCGCGCCCGATAACGATTAAAATCCAGCGGTGTGGCATCGAGCGAGAGGCTGGGGAGCCGGTCAGCCTTGAAATACCGATATTCCCAGTAACTGGCCCGGAACATATTTTCATCTCGAAATGCATCCAACGATTGCTGCGAAGCCAGTTCAATCACATCATCGAGCGACAATTTCAAGTGTTTTTCCTGCGCTATCGAGGAAAAAGAAATCAGTAAAAAAAGGAAGGTTAATTGTAAATATTTTACTCTCATGGTTGTTTGATCGTTTCAGGTTAATAACGAAGTGATTCTACCGGGTCTTTTTCTGCTGCTTGTTTGGCGGGCAGGTAGCCAAAAATGATTCCCACAGCCGCCGACACCCCAAAGGCAATAAAGATGCTGAAAAAAGAGACGATTGTTTTGATATCGAAAACTGCCGTAATAATCATGGATAAGGCCACGCCCAGAATAATTCCGATGACTCCTCCGAAAACACTAATCAGCGTTGATTCGGATAGAAACTGCACTATTATGTCTTTCTGTGATGCACCAATGGCCTGGCGTGTTCCAATTTCACGAATCCGTTCCATCACTGAAGCCAACATGATATTCATGATTCCGATTCCACCCACAATCAGCGAGATGCCGGCAATGGCTCCCAACACCACGTTGAAAATATTTTTGGTCCGCTGTTGTTGCTTGAGGAGCAACTCGGGAATGGTCACCTCAAAATCATACAATTGTGAGTGGCGGCGATACAGCATGCGTTTCACCACATTGGCTGTTGCACTCAACTGTTCGGTTTCCTTCACCTGAATGATAATCTTACTTAACTGGTTCAGGTTTTTGTCCTGATCCATGACGGCGCCTGCACCGCCATTGTCGCCGTTCTCCTGGCGCGAATTCGCCAGTTCCACCTCATCAGAACGGATGAGTGCCCGGTTTTTAAAACGCAATAAGACGGTTTGTACCGGAACAAAAATCTTGTTATCGGAACTGCTGATTCCCATTTCGTCGGAAGCTGAACTTGTAAAGTCGCGCTTTTCAACCACGCCAATAATCTTCAGCCAAACCTGTCCGCACTTGATATTTTTGCCGACGGGATCCTCCTGGTTAAAGAATACATTACGAATGTTATCGCCGATAATGCATACCGGCTGGCCCAAAGTACTTTGTTCTTCATTAAACAACTGTCCGCCCTGAAGATCAATACTGAATACTTCAAAATAACTGGCATCGACCCCTTCGAGTACGACAGGATTGCTCTTGCCATCGAGAATAGCCGAGTAGTTAAACGAAATAACCGGGCTGACTTTGTCGACTGCCGGAATGACCTTGGCAATAGCCTGGGCATCAAGCAAGGTCAAGCCCTTACTAAACTTTGAACGGGCCGATGCCCCCTCATCGCCGCTGCCCGAGTCCTTTCCGTCAACACTTACAGCTGTTGGTGTCACCACAATGTTGTTGACGCCCACCATTTTTATCTGCTCCAGAATTTCCTGTTCAGCACCATTTCCGATCGCCATCATGCTGACGACCGCAGCAACCCCGAAAATAATCCCCAGAGCTGTCAGCATCGATTTTAACCGGTTATCAAAAATGGCTTGAATTCCGATGATCACATCGTGAAAATATCGTTCGATCCACATAGTTTCTACTAATTACCGGTTGAAGTTGACTGGTTTTGCTTTTTTTCCATCTGTGCTGCAGGGGCTCCCGGAGGAACGGGTTTTGTTTCAGACTGTTTGTTAAACGATTCTTTAGCCGCTTTCTCTGCTGCTTCGCGCTCCGCTTTTTCCTTCAACAGCTGCGCATAGATTTCGAGTCCTTCATAGCTCAAATCCTCTGTTTCGTCCGGTGCCGAAAGAAAAATTTCATCGCCTTCATCCAGGCCATCCTTCACAAGAATATAATTTTCGTTGGCATCGCCCAGCGAAACAATCTGCTTGGATAAGTTCCCACGGTTTGACTTGTAGACATATTGTAAGCTGTCATTCGAAAAAACCGCTTCAAGCGGAATGAACAAGGTATCCTGTAAACTTACTGCCTGGATCACATTGCTGGTTGTCATGGCTGGCCTTAAATCTGGATCAACATCAAAAATCTTGATTTTAACTTCAAAAACCTTGGCATCGCTGTTGGGCATGTTCTGACCGACATTAGCCATGGATATGACTTCGCCGGAGAGCTGCTTATCAGGAAAAGCGTCTACGCCAACATCGACAGGCAAGCCCACTTTCACTTTCGAAATGTCAATCTCATTAATAAAAGTTCTTGAAACCAGGTTGGTCATGTCCGGAATGGTAGCAATAATCGGATTCCACATGGTCACCCGCGAACCCACCTTGGTTACGCCACCATAACCGTACTTGTAGTAGGTAAGCAAGCCGGATTTAGGCGCATATATTTCGAGTGAATTATACAACTCCTGAAGCTCTCTCAGCCGGTCCTCTGTCTGCCGGTAGTCGATAAACCGACGGGTCACGCGGTTTTCTTCCTGCTCCCGCTTCAATTTATACGCATTTTTTTCTTGCTCATATTTACGCAAAGCCTTGTCATAATCCATGGCCGCCTTTTTCTGAACGGAAGGAGATTCGTAAATGGATTCATCCATTACAATCTTCTTTTCTTCCAGATCGAGCTCTGCATTAATAATCACATCGCGCTGGTTACTCAAGTTCAGGTTCGAATCAATCTTGGCATCCTGAAGCTCTGTTAGCTGTGTTTCCAGATCATCCTGGGTGCTCTTAATATTTTCTTCCACCGCCTTGTGATCCAGTGTCCCTACGTAATCACCCGAATCAACATAGGTTCCTTCATCTATCAGGTCGGTTATAGTTAATTCGTAGATCCGTAAATTACGGTCTTTCATTTTTTCGGGAATCGTAATATTTTCAGAATTCTCAGATTCCAGTTCCCCGGAAGAATAAATCTGAATTTGGAATGGTCCCCTTTCAACTTTCACGGTAATGTCGGTCACCGCCTGGTCGCTTCCTTGTAAAATCAAATAGCCAACGATCAGTATAAGAGGAACAAGTGCAATGAGTAGTGTCTTTTTGTTTTTCATCTGTCAATTATTTCAATTTAGATCTGTACAATTTTCGTCATCATAATTATTTCCTAACAATCAAAACGTCGCGAGACCAAACCCGTTTTCATCAGGTTTATCCTCAATTTTCGTTTATATCTATATTGCAATTCGGCTGTTTAATTGGACTTTTGATGTTAATTGTCAAAGTATAGTCCCCGATTTGGATTGAGCTCCTGGCCCGGAAGAATTAACTCCTTTCAACATGCAATTACCAACCATTGAATTAATTCGTCTTGTTAACCCGGTGGGCAACTTAACAATATTTGTGCCAGTTATCGTAAATAGTATCTTTTTTTTCAAACAAATTCTCCTTCAGCTAAAAAACAACCAAATGATTTTTACAAGCACCAATGTTCGAAACAAAAAAAGAAACACATTTTCCCTTGCATTGCTCCTCTCTTAACGATTGCCCGTAAAAAGTTAAGAACACAATAAATTGTGTTCTTAAACATTGACTATCCTCAACCAGCTAGGTTTAATTGGAAGTAATCTCTTTTATTTCAGTGATGATTTTTTCGGCCAGTTTGCGGGATGAACCGGCATCTTTTGCCTCGGCATAAATTCGAATAATCGGCTCAGTATTAGACTTTCGAAGATGAACCCACTCGTTTTCGAAATCAATTTTCACCCCATCAATATCATTGACATTTTCGTGCTTATATTTTTCTTTCATCTGCACCAGCACTTCATCCACATCAATTTCGGGCGTCAATTCAATTTTGTTTTTCGAAATAAAATAATTGGGATAGGTCTTCCGAAGTTCGGTGCACGTTTTGCCCGACTTGGCCAGATGGGTCAAAAAGAGGGCGATTCCGACCAAGGCATCGCGTCCGTAGTGCGAAGCCGGATAAATTATGCCCCCATTACCTTCCCCGCCAATGATCGCATTGGTGGCTTTCATTTGGGTGGTTACATTCACTTCGCCAACCGCTGATGTTGTATAGCTTCCGCCGTGTTTCTCCGTCACATCACGCAGCGCCCTGGTGGAAGACAAATTCGAAACGGTGTTGCCTGGTGTCTTTGAAAGCACGTAATCGGCAACGGCAACCAGGGTGTACTCTTCATTGAACATAGAGCCATCTTCGCTGATAATGGACAGGCGATCGACATCCGGATCCACCACAAAGCAAACATCCACCTGGTTTTCCTTGACCAACTGGCAGGTTTCAACCAGGTTTTCGGGCAGCGGCTCGGGCACATGGGCAAAATGGCCGGTGGGCGCGTCATTAATTGGCAGGATACTTTTTACGCCTAGCGCCTTCAGTAAGGCCGGAATGGCGATTCCGCCCACCGAGTTAACCGCATCGAAAGCCACCTTGAAATCAGCTTTGGCAATAGCCTCAACGTCCACCAGTTCCAAGTTCAGTACATGATCGATGTGGGCCTGCAGGTAATCTTTATTTTCAATCGTTCCAAGATCATAAACATCCGCAAAATTGAAATCTTCCGCGTCGGCAAAAGCCAAAATCTTAGCGCCTTCATCGGCCGATAAAAATTCACCATGGCCATTCAGTAATTTCAGCGCATTCCACTGGGCCGGGTTGTGGCTTGCTGTCAGAATAATTCCGCCATTGGCTTGCTCTTTCACTACCGCCAGCTCGGTTGTCGGTGTTGTCGCCAACCCAATATTAACCACCTGACAGCCCATACCGCAAAGCGTGGCACACACCAGCGACTCAACCATGACACCCGAAATGCGAGCATCGCGCCCAACCACAATGGTCGGT
>ENA-ORCT01001052-ORCT01001052.1-marine-metagenome-genome-assembly--contig:-NODE-1052-length-11433-cov-3.831279_pt1 | contig 11433 bp, 11 predicted proteins | sample MGYA00248632_ERZ508511 | MGnify/ENA primary metagenome ERZ508511 (study PRJEB26182, sample SAMN06268839) | marine metagenome | isolation source: Tt an P1-techrep anaerobic enrichment on pine from...
TTTGAAAACCGATGAATTGGCTGCAAATGCGTGAGAGCGGTCCAAATCGCCGCAAATTTTCTGTCAATAGGCCGGCTGTTCATCTCAAATTTCCGGCAATTTGGCCTCGCTCTCACACATTTTCGCTTCAATCCCCTGGTTTTCAAACAGGCTCTTACACTCTCCGCACGAGATTCTTTGACATGAAGTGCCACATATCCTGAAGATACCGCCCTTTGACGGTTTTCATCACCGATGCGGAAATCGCCCCCCTGGCGTATTCGGGCAGCGTCGACAGGTCCGTAATCGGCGAGGGAATCCCAAGTTGCCCCCGGATAATCTGCATCATGTCACCGGCCGTAGTAAAGCACTTATCGATCCGAACCGTCTTTCGGGCATTGACGATACGGGCATCCGAGCAACTGCCGAGCATGAACACGTCACTGCCGCGCGCATCGATGACATGAGCATATTTGCCGATCAACAGCACCGCCGGTTTGGCCGTTGAAAAGGCTTCGGGACCGGCATAGCGCTCGAGAAAAGCGAGAAACATCTTCAGCCCCATGACACAGCCGGTTTTGCAGCGTTCCTCACCGCCCTTTCGGAACGGGCCCCAGTAAAACCGGATTGGTGAATTCAATCGTTCCAATTCGGCACCAACATCCTGCCAGCGAAAAAACTCATCGTCATACGGTTGCACCCGTTTCGCGTATTCATCCAGCATGTCGATGCTGGTGACATCTCCGCTCAATTCGATATCGTCAAGAGAGGCCGGCGTGTACCCACGATCGATGGCAATCCTGAGATAGTCGATCTCTTCCGGGTGGAACCCGAGAAGCCGTCCGGCCACCAGATCCACCGCCACCGGATTTCGCCCCATAATGATCAACCCGAGATGCCGGGGTGTTGGAAAGGCTTCATTGCCAACGCCAACGGTAATGGCATCCATGACGGTAAAATCCGGCCATCCGACGGCCAGCAGATCGGCAATTTTTTCATTCAGCATAAAATCATGACGGATGGCCCGCTCGTCATCGGAACAGATCCCGATATTCAGTTTGACGGCACCGGTCATCCTGGTGACGCACTGGCACTTTAACTTGGGCAGATAGACAATGCTGTCGGAACGGGCCATTTTCCGGGTCACACGAAGGTTATCGTGAACCTGTCCCCCGGCAAATACAGAATCCCGGGGCTCCTCATCGATACAGAATATCCCCACCGGGCAGGAGGCATTTTTCTGAACCCGACGCATCTCTTCATAGTAACCGGCGTGCCGGTAGGCCATACGGGTCGACATCCCGATGGCCGTATTTTCTCCCAGGTCAATCCGGTTGACCCCGTTTCGCCTGGAAAGGGCCACCAGGGAAGCGCCCATCAGGGAGGGATGGGTAAAGGCATGGCCGCCATATTTTTCGGGTCGAAAAGCAAACACCACATTGGGTTTCACGTATACGTTGCCGGCAGGAAAATACTGCAGGGTTTCCATTCCTTCCCTTACGATCGCCTCGATCCGGCTCGGGTCATAACTTTCACAGCGCTTGACGACAACGGTATGATCAGAAAATTGAGAAGGCATAAATAATTCGCTCCTTTACGGATGGAGATAAGAAGATCTTGGAAACGCGAATGTGAAATGCATTGAATCCGCGACAGAGTCCGCTCGAAAACCGGCACTGCGGGTTCGTTTGTCTTCAGCGTATTTTAGGAACGCGAATTTTAATTTATGAAACGGGCTAATTATGACCAGCTAACCGAAAAATTACAAGTCATCATTTCACAACATGTTGCGGCAGATAAAATCGAATACAAATAGAAGGGCTTTATTTTCAGCGGCCATTATGCTTACTATGTCAGACTTGATTGCCCCACCACCCCGGTGGTTGGGAACGCGGTCCTTACCAATCCGGCATTCATGCCGGTTCAACTCTCACCGGTGAAAGGATGCACCCCATGGCGACCGATGAATATCAGCGACTGGCTTACCATCTGGATCAACTGCCGGCCGGCTTTCCGTCCACGGACAGCGGCGTCGAATACCGTCTGCTGAAACGGCTGTTCACACCGGAGGAGGCAGAGCTCGCTCTTCACCTGACCCAGATCCCGGAGTCCCCCCGCGTTATTGCATATCGGGCGAAACTCCCGCGATCATCAGTGGAAAAGCAACTGGAGCAACTGGCCCGGAAAGGCTGCATCATCAGTGTGACAGCAAAAGGGCTTCTGAACGACACCATGCCCGTGATCCCTAACTGGATCAAGCGTCCCATTCTGGTCGGCGATGTCACCGACGACCACATGCTGTACATGGCCTATCAGTTTGTTATCGGTATCTGGGAGTTCCACCTTAATGATCTTGATCCTGACTTTATCCGGGATATGAATGAATATATGCCCTACCTGATCGACAACTGGACCCAATCGCCCCAGTTGCGAACCGTCCCGATAGGAAAAAGCCTGAGCGCCGAACTCCGGGTCATGCACTACGAAAAGGCCGAAGAACTGATTGCCGAACAGGATCGTCTGGCTGTGGCCGAGTGCATCTGCCGGAAAGAAAAAAGGCTGATGGGCGAGGGATGCAAAAAACCGCTGGAAACCTGTCTGGTCTTTGGTTTGGGTGCGGACTACTATATCCGCAACGGTATCGGCCGAAAGATCGATAAAAAGGAAGCGCTGAAGATATTGAAAAAGGCGGAAAATGCCGGTCTGGTGCTGCAGCCGTCAAACGCCAGAGAGATAACCAACATCTGTTGCTGCTGCGGCTGCTGCTGCGGAGTACTTCGAAATCTTAAGACACTGCCGGAACCGGCCCGGCACGTGCCATCTGCTTTCGTGAATACCGTTGACAGCGAAACCTGTGATGGCTGTGGGGCCTGTGTCAAACGCTGTCCAATGGAGGCTCTGTCGCTCGACGGGAATCGGGCGGTTCTGGACACGACCCGCTGTATCGGCTGCGGGGTTTGTATCCCTGTGTGTAAAACCGGTTCACTGAAACTGTCCCGCAAACCGGAATCGAAACAGCCGGACATTCCGGCTGACACGCTTCAATCCTCTTTCCGGTTGTCCAGGAGCCGAGGTAAAATGGGCACTGTGGATCTTACCCGCATGATCCTTGGGAGTCTGGTCGATCGCTTTATGGCCCCCAGATGAATGGTAGCCAACACCTTGCTTGACAATCGACCGTGGAAAATTTTACCTGATTATAAGAGCCTGTTTTAAAAGGTCACCCCCGGTAACGGGGGGCCATTTCCAAAAAAATCCCACCTTACCTTTCAACCGTCAAGCAGGAGGTTATCCATGCCCACCTATGAATTTTTGTGTGAAAAATGTAAAAAGACGTTTTCCGTAATTCTCAAGCTTGCCGATTACGAGAAAAAAAATTATCAATGCCCGCTGTGCAAGGGTAAAGATCTCATCCAGCAGGTCTCTTCATTCCAGACCGTTACATCCAGAAAAAGCTGACTTTCCGGATTAACGGGCCCGGATGGCCGCCATGGCACTACCATCAGATTTTATAGATGAGATAGGCCAGGTAGCTGCCGTAGCACAGCAGCAACAGGATTCCATCACGTCTTCGGATCGTCAGGGTACCCCGGAGCATGAGCCAGGGCAGAAAGCTGGTGGCCATCATCACCAGATAGTCGATCATCAACCCGCTTTCCACGAAGCCGCCCGGTATGGGAATCGGCCTGACCAGCGAGGCAGCCCCGAGAACGCTGAGGATATTGAACACATTGCTGCCCACCAGATTTCCGATGCTGATGTCCATCTCTTTTCTCATGGCGGCCACCACCGACGTGGCCAGCTCCGGCAGGGAGGTTCCAAAAGCAACGATCGTCAAACCGATAAACTTCTCGCTGACACCGAGTATTTCCATGATTTTGACGGCCGACTCGACAACAATCTGGGCCCCGCCCACCACGCCGGCGATCCCGACGACAATCATCAGAATCTGTCGCCCCATGGATTCGACATAGTCGACCGACTCAGCTTCCAGCTCCGACAGAATACAGGCACCTTTGTCTTCATTACCCTCCCCGACAATATCGGCAATCTGCCGGGTCTCTTTCACCGCCAGAAAGTAATTGATCAATGTATACAGGATGATGCCGCCGAACAGGGTAGCGCCTTCCAGACGGCCGATAACGGAATTCCAGGATATCAGAAGCAGGTACAGCGATATCCCGAGCATAATTGGAATATCTCGCGTCAACACGCAGCGATGGCTGGTTATGGGTTGAAACACGGCGGCCATACCCAGAACAAGGGCGATATTGCAGATATTGCTGCCAATGACATTCCCCACTGCGATCATGCTCTTGCCTTTGATGGCGGATACCAGGCTGACCACCAGTTCCGGAGCAGAGGTCCCGAAGGCGACAACAGTCAGGCCGATCACAATGGGCGTTATCCCGAGCCGCCGGGCAAGACTCGATGAACCTTTTACCAGCCATTCCGCGCCATAGTAGAGCAGCAGAAATCCGACAAGGCAAAACAGCAGGTAAACAGTCATAGAGAAATCCCTTCTAAAAATTGATGGAGCCGGTCTTCAAGCCCTTTGTTCAGACGCTTTCGGGCCGCCGGATAATCGTGTCGATTGTATTCGGATGGACAGGCACGAGATAACGCTGGAGTTGATCTGGCAGATGAACGTTACGGCTCTTAAGGTTAAAAAACATCATGATTTCAGTCAGAAAGTAAAATACGGGCGGATGATAGGCAACCCCGTCAGGGGTGTCAAGAGAGATCCGTATCGAGGCCAAAAGATTTTCCATCAATTAAAGATGCCGTTCATTTGGCCCTGCCGGTATTGTCATGACCGAATACCATCCGGTTCGGTGCCCCGTATCTTGAAAACTTGCCTCACTATATTTAAATTCAAATAATAAGCACGTGGTAAATCGATTGCCAGCGGGCCTGAAAAAACCTTCAAACGAGTCGTTTCCTTCCCACCGTCGATCCGTTCCCGTGTCTTGCGCCAGCTCGCCCGGTTACGTAAAGCGACATCAACAGCCGAAGCTCTTATCTTCCTCACGTTATCCGCGGTTCAATCTTTTTCGGACGTGATGTGCCGACCGAAATGTATTGCCAGCTATCCGGCAAAGGGCGTGTCACGGGAAAGGAGGTGTGTGTCAACAATTTCAAATCCGCTCAACACCGGAGGGTGCATTCATCCCTTCGAACCGCACGGTTCCTCATATAGGGGCCTGTTTGAAGTTTCCAATCAGGCTCTAAGGAACGAGGATTTCTTTAATTGCAAGAAATTGTAATTAATTAAATTCACGTTCTAAAGGGAGGTGAGTGTAATGATCCAAGACGAGGAACTCCTCAGAACCGCAGAGCCCGAAGAACCGATTCGGGCAAAGCGCACTCCGGTCCTTCAGAACGAGGACTGGTGGGCCTGCTTCATTGGTCTGGGTATCCTGGCTCTGGCCATCATCGGAATCCTGCCCCATACACCGAAAATCGCCACGTGGACCGACAACCTGACCGCCGCTTTCCCCAACGGCGTACCGACCATCTGGACCTCGCTTATTCTCTTTTCAACCATGGCTGTCCTGACACTTATCGGTGGCTATTTCATGAAATTCGACATCAAACGGTACATGCCGGGATTTCTGCTCATTTTCGCGTTAACGTTTGTGGCGATGGTTATCTCGAAACAGGCATTTATTAAAAAATGGGGGATCTCCTATGTGCTTTTCGCCCTGGCGTTCGGTCTGATCATCAGCAACCTGCTGAAGGTTCCCAGGATCATGAAAGCGGCCGGTCAGACCGAATATTTCATTAAGATCGGTCTGGTCTGTATGGGCGCCACGATCATGTTTTCCGTTGTTCTGAAAGCCGGTATAGTCGGCATGGCCCAGGCACTGCTCGTCGCCACCACCGTCTGGTTCATGACCTATTTTATCTGCCGCAAATTCAGAGTTTCGGAGCGTTTCAGCGCCATCATCGCCACGGCGAACTCCATTTGCGGGGTATCCGCCACTATTGCGGCCGGCGGAGCCCTTCAGGGAGACCCAAAGGAAGTCAGCTATATGGTCGCCTGGGTGCTGGTATGTGCGGTGGTGCTGATCCTCATCATGCCGCCCATTGCCATCTGGATGGGTTTGCCCAACAACATGGCCGGCGCCTGGCTCGGCGGGGTAATTGACAACACGGGAGCCGTGATCGCCGCAGGAGAGGTCGTTGGCGGCAAAGCCGCCGTCAATGCCGCCGCCATGGTCAAGATGGCCCAGAATGTACTCATTGGCCTGGTCGCCTTTCTGATCGCACTGTGGGCCACCATGTCCCTCGAAAGAGGAGATGCTGCCGAAAGGCCCTCATTCATGGAAGTCTGGTACCGGTTTCCAAAATTTGTATTGGGTTTTATGGTTGCCTCCATGATCGTCTCTTTTCTGGTAGAACCCTTCATGGGGCCTGACGCAGCCAAGGCCACGGCAAAAGCGTGCAAGAGCTACCGGAGCTGGTTCTTTGCCCTGTGCTTTGTCTCCATTGGCCTGGAGACCAACTTCAAAGAGCTTGTGACGGTCGGCGGCGGGCGCCCGGCAGTTGCCTACTGGCTCTCCCAGACGGCCAACGCCATCTGGACGCTCTTAATTGTCTGGATCCTCTGGTCCGGAACATTCTTTCCTGCCGCAATAGCCCCGGATTAACCGGACAGCGGTGAGCCGGCTTTTGAGACAAGGATTCAATGCATTCGCGTTTCATGGCCGGCTGAAAGCCTGTTTGAAAGCCAGGGGATTGAGACGCACAACACGTCTTCAGAAGAATAAAGCGCGTTCAGAAAAAACCCTTTTTTCCAATGAATGATGCTATTCAGCATATCCTTGATGAGGAGGAGAAATTTGCACGGACAGTTGCACTGGGCATTGCGATTCAACGCCCAGTAACGGTCTGGCACTACCTGATTCCTGGCATGTTCATTTTCGATTTTCTCAACAGGCAGAAAGCAATTCGCCTGTATTCCAGGCATTTTCTGACACCGCGAAGAGAAGCTCTCTTTGCCGCCGCCCACATCATTGACGGGAAAGTCAGGGAAGCGGTCGCAGAGGAAACCAAAGCTCGCATCGCGTCATGGCTCGATGAATTGAAACGGAACGATGATCAGCTTCTGGCGGCTCAGATGAGGCTGGTCGATATTCTGATCGATCATTATGGTAAGCTCCTCGCTTCCAGCGAGTCGGCCTACGCCGAGATGATACGGAAAGCGTATCGAAACCGGACCGTGTTTCAAGGCTGCATCGACCAGATCACCCGGGCAGAACGCCGGGTGGATCGGGCATTGATCAACTGTCTGGGCGACAGTCCCATCCTCTTGAGAAGACTTGAGGCGGAACGAACGCAGGTTGAACGCCGACGAAAGGCAATGCTGGATGAGATTTTCAACGTCTGATCAGCGAGATCAAAAGCCAATGGACATACGTTATAACTGCATTCTCAAACGTGAGGAAAAACTGGCAAGAGCCATTGCGCGATCGGCGGTCCCCCCGAAATCGATTACCGTCTGGGAAGTACTGATTCCCTTTCTATTGATCTTTACTTTCATGAAGCTCAAGGAAGATCGTGAACGCGCGGCACAGAACATCCTGTTTACCAAAAAGCTGGCCCTGGAAGGCGCCCGGGATATGATCCGGAATTCGCAATCCCGAAAAACCGTGATAGACCGAATCAAAACCCGCACTCACGACCTCCTCACACGGGAAAACAACGCGGTATATACCGAAGAGATCCGGGACCGACAGCTGGAAGAAATAAAAATTCTGATTGATCACTACTGCAGACTCCTGTCGGCCGGCGGTAATGATTACCCGACACTGGTTATCGAAACGTACGGACAGCGAGCTGACTATGTCCGATTCACCGACGATCTCACATCTGCCGAAAATGCAGTGGTATCCGCAGCCCGGCAAAGCCTCGGTGAACGGGCGGACCGTGATACCGCCAACCGGATTCAAGCAGCAGCCAAGCGATTCAGAACCGCTGAACTGGATAGAATTTTCGGGCCGCAGCCCGGGGACCGGATAAGCCGGACAAGTGATGGAGCCACGGGAATGAAATGAATCGAATGCAGCGGGATTGGGTGCTCCGACATGCGTATGTGCCCGAGCAGCTGCCGGATTATGTCACGTCAGTATCCGGAGCGTCGCCGCGGTTGTTCGGACCATACATTTGCTATATCCGCCGGAAGCATTTGTCCTTCATTGGTTATCCGCTGGCGGAAACGGGGCGGGGTTTACCCGAATTGTCTGTGATCGAGTCAGCCTGCAGGCAATTTGCTGCAGAGACGGTCACCGTTACTGCACCGTCTGAGCATCTCGCAGACGTTCGTATGCCGGTTTTCGAGTCCGATCATTACTACCGGCTGGCGCTGCCGGCCGCAACCATCGATGCCAGGGTTAATTACATGGTTCGGCGCGCTTCCCGCGATCTCCAGGTAAGCACCGGCCAATTTAACCGGAACCACGAAAAACTGATAAACGACTTTATCAGCAGCCGTGTACCGGCTCATAGTCATTGCAGCATTTTCCGAAAAATTCCGCAGTACCTTAGCGCCTCCAAATCCGCATGCCTCATCGAAGCCTGGAAAGGGAACGATCTTTCGGCATTTTCGATAGTGGATCTAAGCGCCAGGCAGTATGCATTTTACATGTTTAATTTCCGATCAACTCGCCATTCGGTTCCCGGTGCCAGCGATCTGATTTTCCGAGAAATGATCCGCATGGCAACGGATGCAGGTAAAGAATGGATCAATCTTGGCCTTTCTTTTCACCCGGGGGTTCGCCGGTTCAAGGAAAAATGGGGAGGCAGACCGTTTTTAGGTTATGCATCGGCTCAAATCGACTGTAAGCCAAAAAACATAACGACTTTACTGACCAAATTGTAAGAATCCAGGGTACTTCGCATTCAGGAACCGGGGAAGAGGCGATCCAGTTCCATCAATCTTGCCTTTTGGATCGAAGCAGACACTTTCCCGAACCAGCGCAAACGCTCTGCCCGACTGCCTTTGCGAACTGAAGCTACTGCGGCCCGGATAACATGTTGCTCGGCATATTGAAGCGATTCGAGAAAATCCATGTATGCCTGCCGATTGGCGTAAGCGTTTCGAACCATATCATCGTACCTGCTGCCACCGGCTGTGATCATGGCCACGTAGTGATTGGTGAGGATTTCGATTTCGCGAATTTGTCTTCGGCGTATCTTTTCCGTGAAAACGCCTCTGGTTTCACTGCCCAGCATACGGCGGGTCTTCTCTTCGATGCGACGAAGTTCTTCGGCTCTGCCGTTTCCGGAGACAATGCCTTTTGCAGCTTTCAGGGCCATTTTCCGGGTAAACATAAGATTTTTCCGAGTCAGCATGAGGCCTTTGCGCATTCGAAAAAAATCGTAAAACACCAGTGGCGGGAACAGCCATTTCCTCCACCCCGGTGTCGGCTTTATCTCAATAATCTCCCGCGCAACCCGGTCCACGAGTTTTTTCTCGTGCTTCTGGAGAAGTTTCAGCGAATTCATGGTCAGTCCTGAAAACTTGTATTCCCTTTCATGATAGTTATTCTGGGAAAGGCTTTACACAAAAAAACGCAGACAAGCAGACTGTGTGAAAAGAAAAACAAATACACGCTATTCAAAATACAGCTGGAAACAATGACGAGTCAAGCCATCTGTGCAGAAAAGCCGTTGTCTTTTAAAAGTGGTATCCTCTATGATCAGATATGACTTCCATAACCGCCGCATCCTGCTCACAGGAGCCAGTGGCGGCCTTGGTGCTGCGACGACAATCCGTCTGGCCGGGATGGGAGCGCATCTGGTCATTTCATCTCGATCAGACAACGCGCTTCAGGAATTAGCAAGCACCCTTCCGAATAATTCTCGCATCACGCGGATCACCGCGGATCTGTCAAAACCCGGTGATGCCGGAATGCTTGCCGAAAAATCGATACAGGCCCTGGGCCACATCGATGTTCTGTTTAATATAGCCGGAATCGGTTACTTCTCACTGATGGAAGAAGCCACAGAAGAAAATATCCGCCACCTGTTCGAAGTAAACACGTTTTCACCCCTCTCGTTGATCATGGCGCTTTTGCCACAGATGAAGAAAATCGGCGGCGGCCGTATAATCAACATTGTTTCCAGTGCCGGACGGGTCCCTATTCCCACGGTTGGCGTTTACGGCGGAAGCAAATCCGCCCTTGCGGTTATGGCCAACACGCTGCGACTGGAACTTGCGCCCCAAGGTATTGACATAATCAACATCTATCCGGGAACAGTGGATACCTCGTTCGAAGAAAATGCACTGCGCGAGGGAAAACGGCCGGGTTTGTGCCCGACAGATACCTGCGGCAATCCCCGCTTTGAGGTCGCAGACAAGATTTTGCACGCGGCGAGCGGGCCGCCGGGAGAAAGCTGGCTCGAAATGCGCGGAAAATGGCTGGCCACAACTGCTTTGATCTGGCCCGGGCATACGGATCGACACCTGATCCGAATCCGTGACAGGGTCCTGGCCGGAAGAATGATTCGAAAGGGGCGATGGCGGCTGATCCAACTGGAATCGTCACTGGCCTGCAATCTTCGCTGTGTCATGTGTCCATGGCGGGAGATCAGCAAAACTGCCAAAAATCGGGGAATCATGGAGCCGATGGTATGGGATGTGATCCGCAACCACCTGAACGAAATCCGGTCCATTGACTTTTCCGGAGGCGGTGAACCGCTGCTCCAGCCCCGCCTTGTCGAATGGATCGAAGAGGCCTCACGGTCCGGTTGCGAGACCGGTATCCTCACCAATGGACTGCTGCTGAACCGGGCGATGGCCCACCGCCTGATCGACGCCGGCATTGACTGGATTTGTGTTTCCATGGACGGAGCCGACGCGAAGGTATATGAAAACATTCGCCTGGGCTCCAGTTTCAAACGGGTCTGTGAAAACCTCACCGCCCTGATTGACCTTCGCCGGCACCGCACACCGAAAATCATGATCAACATGGTCCTGATGACGTCAAATGCCCACCATGCGGAAAAAATGGTGCGACTTGCCGCCGATCTGGGGGTTGACCAGGTCAACTTCAAGCAATGCGATGTCATCCGCGGCGATATGGGTAAAGGATATGCGCTGTTCGCACCGGAGGAGGACCGGGAGACTCGCCGTGTGAAAAAATCACTGGACCGGGTGCGCCGCCTGGCTGATCGTCTGGGGATACAGACAACAGCGTTCGCTTTCACACCTGAAGAACGCCCGGTCTGCGACCAGGACCCACGCGCATCGCTGTTTGTTCGGTACGACGGCGTTGCGGCACCGTGCATCAATCTTGCCTACGGCGGTCCCACTACGTTTCTGGGTGCCGACGCCATAATGCCCGAAGTGCACTTTGGTCGGCTGCCGGAAGCCGACCTGCTTGAAATATGGGAGAACTCGGAATGCAAACAGTTTCGGGAGCGCTTCAAAAGACGGGTAAAGACTTA
>ENA-ORCT01001053-ORCT01001053.1-marine-metagenome-genome-assembly--contig:-NODE-1053-length-11432-cov-3.239542_pt1 | contig 11432 bp, 8 predicted proteins | sample MGYA00248632_ERZ508511 | MGnify/ENA primary metagenome ERZ508511 (study PRJEB26182, sample SAMN06268839) | marine metagenome | isolation source: Tt an P1-techrep anaerobic enrichment on pine from sediment...
CTTTGATAATTTCGTCTTTATCCAGCGCATCGTTCACACGGTCCCAAGAGCGGACGGCACGTGCTTTTTTGTGCGACAGGATCATTTGTCCTTTTTTGTCTTCCAGACTTTCTACATAAACTTCAACCGGATCACCAACTTTCAACTCTGGGTTATAGCGGAATTCGTTCAAGCTTACAATACCATCTGATTTGTAGCCGATGTCAACAACCACTTCGCGTTTGTTCATGGAAATAACGGTACCTTCCAAAACTTCTTTTTCCTGAACGGTGTTCAGTGTGTTGTCGTAAAGATCAACCAGCTCTTTTTTCTTTTTGCCTGCAAAGCCTTCGTCGTCGGCTTCCAGTGCGTCCCAGTCAAATTCTTCCGACTCGGCGGCGGGCTCTTCAGCAACCTCTGTTACCTCTTCTTCCTCAGTGGCCAGCGAGGAAACGCCTTCTTTTTCAACAAGCTCTTCGGCTTTGTCTTCTTCTTTTTCACTTACTTTTTCAGAAACTACTTCGTGTTCCCGTTGCACGTCTTGTGCTGCATCCTTTTGTTCGAGTTCCTCTTTTGCTTCGAGGCCTTCATTTTGCTTTTCTTCTACCATGTGTAATAATCAATTAATTAATAAGTTAGACATTATATTTGTTAAATGCGCGGCAAAATTAGGATTTATATGCTTTAATTCAAAGGTTTTCAGTGGTTTTTTGGATATTTCCAGGTCATTTTGAAAGAAGTCCGATTTTTTTCGAATTATCTGTCCTTTTTTCGTGCAACAATCCAATGAACTCCGTAGTTTTGCAGCCGGTTTTTTATTGTTAAAGTTGAATTATTTTCTACTTTTGAAAGGCTGCTGAGGCAGTAGCCAAACAGAGGATTCTGGAGATAATTGATCAGATCGTTCCGAAAGATGAATTTTCGGAATACAAGAGAAAATAAAACGCACATGGACGCACGTAGAAAACGGATTTTAGTAACCGGAGGGGCCGGTTTTATCGGTTCGCATCTTTGCGAGCAACTGCTAACCGAAGGAAATGAGGTGATTTGCCTGGATAATTTTTTTACCGGGGCTAAACAAAAAGTGGTTCACCTGCTCAATAATCCGTATTTTGAGTTGGTGAGACACGATGTAACCATGCCCTTTTATATTGAGGTGGACGAAATTTATAACCTGGCCTGTCCTGCTTCGCCAGTTCATTACCAGTTCAATGCCATTAAGACCATTAAAACTTCAGTCATGGGTTCCATCAATATGCTGGGGCTGGCGAAACGGGTTAAGGCGAAAATTTTGCAGGCTTCAACCAGCGAAGTATATGGCGATCCAAAGCTTCATCCACAGCCCGAAAGCTATTGGGGCAATGTCAACCCGATTGGCGTACGTTCATGTTACGACGAGGGGAAAAGGTGTGCCGAATCGCTGTTTATTAATTATCACGCTCAAAACCAGGTGGCCATTAAGATTGCCCGAATATTTAACACTTACGGGCCCAAAATGGAACCGGACGACGGACGTGTGGTTTCGAACTTCATTATTCAGGCCCTGCAAAACAAAGACATTACCATTTTTGGTGATGGCTCGCAAAGCCGAAGTTTTCAATATGTTGATGACTTGGTTGATGGTTTAAAACGACTGATGCAAACGCCAGACGATTTTTTAGGGCCGGTAAACATTGGCAATCCACATGAGTTTACCATGCTGGAATTAGCCGAGAGAATTGTTTCCCTCACCGGCAGCCGGTCTAAAATTATCTACTTGCCATTACCGGAAGACGATCCGATTAAACGTCAACCCGATATTTCACTGGCTAAAGAAAAGCTGAACGGCTGGGAGCCAAAAGTTCAGCTGGAGGAGGGATTGACAAAGACAATCGCTTACTTTGACGAATTATTAAAAACAAACTAGTATGAAACGAACCATCCCGACATTTCGGAGCGATGAAATGCTGATTCCTGCAATAAGCTCTTCCGGGCCATCAGGATTCCGTTCTAAATCATGGTGGAACAGCTTCGTTTGATATTCGTACACAAACACATAAAATCTGAAAAAATAAACCCATGAAAGGAATTATTTTAGCCGGAGGCTCCGGTACACGCTTATATCCGATTACCAAGTCGATTTCGAAGCAAATTATCCCGGTTTACGACAAGCCAATGATTTATTATCCCTTGTCGGTGCTGATGCTGGCCGGGATTAGGGAGGTTCTGATTATATCAACGCCAAAGGATATTTCGCTTTATGAGGATCTGCTTGGCGATGGTTCGCAATTTGGGATTCAGCTGGAGTATGCTGTTCAGCCGTCGCCTGACGGATTGGCTCAGGCCTTTTTGATTGGCGAAGATTTTATTGGAGATGATCAGGTCTGTCTGATTTTGGGTGACAATATTTTCTATGGTTACAACTTCAGTCAAATATTAAAAGAAGCCGGATCGCTGGAGGATGGCGCACTTGTTTTTGGTTACTATGTGAATGATCCGGATCGCTATGGGGTGGTTGAGTTTGACGACGAGGGCAAAGTATTGTCGATTGAGGAAAAACCACGGCAGCCGAAGTCAAACTATGCGGTAACCGGCCTCTACTTTTACTCCAACGATGTAGTTGAAAAAGCCAAATCGCTGAAGCCATCAGCACGCGGTGAGCTGGAAATAACGGATTTGAATCGCCTCTATCTCGAGGAACAAAGGTTAAAGGTGCAGCTGCTTGGACGTGGTTTCGCCTGGCTCGATACCGGAACACACGACAGCCTGCTGCAAGCGTCAAACTTTATTGCCACCATCGAACAGCGCCAAGGACTGAAAGTGTCGTGTCTGGAAGAAATCGCTTTCAAAAAAGGGTACATCTCCAGAGAACAGTTACTGAAATTGGCAGAACCGTTGATGAAAAACCAGTATGGCCAGTACTTGTTTCAGCTGGCCAATAAAAAAATTACTTCATTCTAATTCGAATTCTGGTTTATGGAAATTACGACAACGCCAATCGCAGGATTATTGGTCTTGACACCCCGGGTTTTTCGAGATGAGCGGGGCTATTTTTTAGAATCATTTAACGCTAAAAATCTGGCCGAAGCCGGTATAAACACTTCCTTTGTTCAGGATAATGAGTCCAAATCAACGCGGGGCGTCATTCGTGGACTGCACTACCAGTTGAACCCACATGCACAGGCCAAGTTAGTGAGGGTGATCGAAGGAACCGTGTTTGATGTGGCTGTTGATTTACGCAAAGATTCACTAACTTTTGGTCAGTGGTGCGGCCTGGAGCTGAGTGGTGAAAATAAAAAGCAGCTGTATATTCCGCGTGGCTTTGCCCATGGATTTTCGGTGTTAAGCGAGATAGCTGTTTTTGCCTATAAATGTGACGGTTATTATGATCCCGCGTCGGAACGCGGTATCATGTACAATGACCCGGAGCTCCGGATTGACTGGAAGATCAATCATCAGGAAGCGCAAATTTCAGAAAAAGATCAGGCGAATCCCTTGTTTAGGGAAGCCGAATACAACTTTTAAGCTATGGTTAAAATTCTTGTTACAGGAGCGGACGGACAGCTGGGGTCAGAGATCAGGCGACTTGCTGATCATTTTCAAGGTTTTCAGTTTTTGTTTACAGATATCAATGAGTTGGACTTAACAGATCAAGCTGCGCTTGCTGAGTTTGTTGAAAAGCAAAAACCCAACTATTTCATTAATTGTGCCGCATATACAGCTGTGGATATTGCAGAGCAAGATACAGAGCTGGCCGCAATCCTCAATACCAAAGTGCCGGCCCATCTTGGGAAGCTGGCCAATAACATCCGGGCCAGAGTCATCCACATTTCGACCGATTATGTTTTTGATGGCACTTCGTTTATTCCCTATACCGAAAATGATTTGGTCAATCCCGAATCCATTTACGGGAAGAGTAAGCTGAATGGCGAAATTGCCTTGTTAAAAGAGGCTCCCACGGCCATGGTGATCCGTACCTCCTGGTTGTATTCGAGCTATGGAAAAAACTTTGTTAAAACCATCGTGAAATTGGGTGAAGATCGCGACGAACTGCGTGTGGTCTGCGACCAGGTGGGGACGCCAACCTATGCCGGCGATTTGGCTGAAGCGATTCTAACAATTATTTCAAAAACTGAAAATCAGGTCTGTGAATGGAAGCCGGGGATTTATCACTATTCCAACGAAGGGGTTTGCAGTTGGTACGATTTTGCTAAAGCTATTCATGAACTTTATGGAATCAATTGTCTGGTTCATCCCATTCCTTCCGAAGAATACCCAACGCCAGCAGCCCGTCCTCCATACAGCGTGCTGAATAAATCCAAAATTAAGCGTATTTTTGGTGTGCAGATTCCTTACTGGCGCGACAGCCTGAAGAAATGTATTACTGAACTAAAAAATTAGAAGATATGGCAGCAAATAACGAAATTTTAGAAGCAGTTATCGAAAAAGCGAAAACGTGGTTAAGTGATGTTTATGACCAGGAAACCCGCAACGAAGTAAAACGCCTGCTTGAGCAAGAAGATAAGACAGAATTAATTGATTCTTTTTACCGTGACCTGGAGTTTGGAACTGGTGGCTTGCGAGGTATTATGGGCGTTGGCTCCAATCGGATGAATATTTACACGGTGGGTGCGGCAACCCAGGGATTGAGCAACTACCTCAAAAAAGTGTTTGCTGATCTGGAGGAGATAAAAGTAGCAATCGCTTACGATTGCCGGAATAACAGCCGCCTGTTTTCGGAGAAAAGTGCCGAAATCTTTGCTGCCAACGGCATCAAGGTCTATTTGTTTGAAGACTTGCGTCCAACCCCTGAGATGTCGTTTGTGATTCGCGAACTGGGCTGCCAAAGCGGCATTATTTTGACTGCTTCGCACAATCCCAAAGAGTACAACGGCTACAAAGCATATTGGGAAGATGGTTCGCAAATTGTGGGCCCGCACGATGTAAATATTATCGATGAAGTTCAAAAAGTTAAAGCCGAAGACATCAAATTTGATGGTAATCGGGAGCTAATTGAAATCATTGGTGAAGAGATTGATCAAAAGTTCTTGGAGAAAGTAAAAACGGTCTCCATCTCTCCCGATATTGTAGCCCGTCACAAAGACTTGAAAATTGTTTATACCCCGATTCACGGAACGGGAGTAAAAATGATTCCGGCAGCCTTGCGTGCCTTTGGCTTCAACAATATTTTCAATGTGCCTGAGCAGGATGTGGTGAGCGGCGATTTCCCAACAGTCATTTCACCCAACCCGGAAGAACCTGCTGCTATGGAAATGGCAATGAAAAAAGGTGATGAAGTGGATGCCGATGTGGTGTTGGCTTCCGACCCGGATGCCGACCGGATAGGTGTCGCCGTCAGGAACGATGAAGGCGAGTTTTTCATCATCAATGGAAACCAAACGGCCTTGCTGTTCATCTATTACATCGTGACCAAGATGAAGGAAAATGGCCAGCTAAAAGGCAACGAATTCATCGTGAAAACCATCGTGTCGACCGAGAAAATTGCAGAGATTGCTCAAAAGAATGGAATCGAATACTTTGACGTTTACACTGGATTCAAATACATTGCCGAAGTCATTCGCGATTATGAAGGAACCAAAAAATACATTGGTGGTGGCGAAGAAAGCTTCGGGTTTATGCCTGCCGATTTTGTGCGCGACAAAGATGCAGTCTCATCCTGCGCGTTGATGGCCGAAATTACCGCCTGGGCCAAAGATCAGGGCAAGACCTTGTTCGAGCTGCTGAAAGATATTTACATGGAATACGGTTATTCCAAGGAAAAAATGAAATACATCGTGCGTCCCGGTAAAACAGGCGCCGACGAAATACAGCAAATGATGGTCACTTTCCGGACCAATCCTCCCAAAACTTTGGGTGGCGGTCGCTTAAAAGTGGTAAAAGACTACGCTGATTTGACAGAGAAAAACTTGCTTAGTGGTGAAAGCAAGAAGATCAATCAGAAAATAACGTCGAATGTGCTTCAGTTTTTTACCGAAGATGGAACCAAAATTTCAGTGCGACCTTCGGGAACGGAGCCCAAAATCAAATTTTATTTTGAAGTTGCCGGAGAGCTGAACAGCCGTGAGGACTTTGACAATGTGGAAAGGCAGGCTGAAGAAAAGATCGACGCCATCATGCAAGAGCTAAACCTGTAATTATCAAACTAAATTGAATTGAACCATGAGAAGATTTGTATTTGTACTTTTTGTAGTGATGAGTATGAGCGTTTTTGCCCAGGAACGCCCGGCTATGGTGCCTGAAATGACTGAGATTTGGGATCCTGAAGTAAGAGTGGTGGATCCGGGTGAGACGCCGATGGACGCGCCTTCCGATGCCATTATCTTGCTGGGTGCCGATCAGCCCTTTGGCTATGAATGGACCAGTGGCGAGGGTGGCGAGCCGGGATGGAATTTCGAAAATGGAGTGGCCACCGTGAAACGCGGAACAGGAACCATTAAAACCAAGCGCGAGTTTAAGGATTTTCAGTTGCATCTGGAGTGGCGCTCACCCGAAGAGGTGGTTGGCGAAAGCCAGGGACGCGGCAACAGCGGAGTTTTTTTACAAGGAATTTACGAAGTGCAGGTGCTCGATAATTATAACAACCGCACCTATAGAAACGGACAAGCCGGAAGCCTGTACAAGCAACATGCTCCTTTGGTGAATGCCTGCAAAGCCCCGGGTGTTTGGCAAACCTACGACATCATTTATACAGCGCCTCGCTTCAACGCCGATGGCACCTACTTTACCCACCCCCGTGTGACCGTGATCCACAATGGCGTGTTGGTACAAAACAATGTGGAGTTGCGTGGCCCCACGGAGTACATTGGCATTCCCGAATACTCGGTGAAGCCACATGGCGACGGACCACTGGTTTTGCAGGATCACGGAAACCCGGTGAGCTTCCGCAACATCTGGATTCGCGAATTATAAAAATAAGACGAACGACAATAAGCTGAGGAGTATGGAGACATGCTCCTTTTTTTTTGTGCTTTAAGAGCGGGTGGCGTGAAAAATGAAAACATGTGAAAATGTCCTCCCGGGCTCGAAGTTTCCCGAATGGAAAAAAGGGAATTTAGTCATTACCCATATGGAGGAATATCTCTGTCAAATTGCCGAAAAAAAAACAGCCGGTACTAAGCAGGTGTTATTTGACAACGCAGAAAGCCGGGGGTGGTCAAGTCAGGTAACATGATTGTGCTTGAAGTAACATGATTGCGCTTGCGGGTTGATTTACAGGTGATTTGTATCATAGATTTTTAAACTGGTATCATAGTTTCTAAGCTTCCGGCAGGGCGTGTTTTAATTTTGAATTAGAATTTTAAACCAATAATTCGAATGAAAACACAAAACGTATTTACTGTCGCAATAATCATCGCTCTTGGAGGTTTCCTTTTTGGTTATGATATTGCGATGATGTCGGGTACAACCTCCCAGCTGGAGCTTAATTTTAGTTTAAATAGCTTTTGGCTGGGATTTACTGTTGCCGTAGCAATTCTCGGAACAATCGTTGGCACCTTAATAATAGGTAAGCCAGCCGAGAAGTTCGGACGAAGACGATCTTTAATATTCCTCTCTGGCTTATTTGCCCTCTCCACAATTGGTAGCGCTACTGCAGTAAATTGGGAGTTTCTATTATTCTTCCGTTTCTTAACAGGCATCTTGTTGGGATGCATTTCGGTTGTGACGCCGATGTATATCGCGGAGATTTCACCGGCCAGGCAGCGTGGACAGCTGGTTTTACTGAACCAGTTTTTTGTCGTAACAGCGATTTTCATGGCCTTCGTGGTCAACTATTTTTTGGCACAAGCTTTTGGTGGTTCTTCCTGGCGATGGATGATCGGCGTTGAGGCCATCCCAGCCAGTTTGTTTTTCGTCTTACTCTTTCTGGTACCTGAATCTCCGCGTTGGCTGGTCAATCAAGACCGCGTGGATGAAGCATTATTAGTGTTTAAACGCGTTCGGGCAGAGAACCCTGAAAACGAAGTGACCATTGTAAAGAAATCGGTGGAGCAAGAACTGAAACAGGGGCATGGCAAATTATTTGTCAGGGAAAACCGCTACCCGATAATTTTTGCCATTCTGATTGCTGCTTTTAACCAGCTGGCCGGAATTAATGCCATTATGATTTATGCTCCCCGTGTGTTTGAAATGGCTGGATTCGGAACCGATGCAGCCCTGTTACAATCTATTTCCATCGGTGCCACCAACCTATTATTTACCTTTGTTGCCTTGTTTTTGATCGACCGATACGGCCGCCGCACCTTGCTGATGACAGGCTCGGTTGGCATGGTTTTCTTCTTAGGCATGCTCTCCAAGGCTTTCTTTACCAACAATTTTTCCGAACTCGGCGGCTATGGGGTCATGATTTACCTGATGGGATTTATCGCTTTCTTCGCCTTTTCACAAGGAGCTGTCCTTTGGGTTTTCATTTCTGAAATATTTCCCAATAAGGTCCGCTCCAAAGGACAGGCATTGGGAACATTCACCCACTGGATTATGGCTGCGGCACTGATCTGGGGATTTCCAATTTTTGCCAAGATGCCGGGAATTGGAGGAGGACCTTCTTTCGCCTTCTTCGCCATCATGATGGTGTTGCACTTCTTCTTTGCCTGGAAAGTGATTCCCGAAACCAAAGGAAAATCGCTCGAAGAAATTCAGCTTGAATTAACTAAGCGAAGTCAATCTTCTAACTGATAATAATTATGGAAATTAAAAACAAACAGATTCTTTGTATTGGTGAAGTGCTGTGGGACCGTTTGCCTTCGGGAGCAAAACCTGGTGGCGCACCCATGAATGTCGCCCTGCATTTGAATGCCATAGGAGAGGACGCGTCCATTGCCAGCCGCATTGGTGATGATCAGCCTGGCAGAGACCTGAAAGCTTTTCTTGAGAACTCGGGACTAAGTGCCGAATTCATTCAGCTCGATGAGACCCTGCCAACCAGCGAAGTCCTGGTTCATCTGGATGAAAATAACAATGCTACCTACGAAATTTGCGAACCGGTTGCCTGGGATAATTTGCAGTTGACCGAATCGCTGGCTGAAAAAGCAGCAAAATCGGGGGCTCTTATTTATGGATCGCTGGCGTCCCGCAATCAGCAAACCCGAGAAACCCTCCTGAAACTAATGGAAGGTGATGCTTTAAAACTGATCGATGTCAATCTTCGCAAACCATACGACAAGAGGGAATTGGTGGAGCCATTGCTTCACAAATCGGACGTCATTAAACTGAATGATGACGAGTTGTTGGTTTTTGCAAGCTGGCATGCAAAGCAAAATTTTAACGAGCAACAGTTGATTCAATGGCTGGCCGGTCATTATGGTGCCAAGCTGGTGTGTGTGACCAAAGGCGAAAACGGTGCAAGCCTTTACTGCGAAGGCCGTTTCTATAATCATCCCGGCTTCAAAATAAATGCTGTTGATACGGTGGGAGCAGGTGATGCTTTTCTTGCCGGTCTTCTGGCTGCGCTGCTCGACAAAAAAAGCTACGATGAAGCGCTAGCTTATGCTTGCGCAACCGGTGCGTTTGTCGCTTCAAAATCGGGCGCTACTCCTGAGTACAAAATGCAGGAGATTGAACGAATATTATTTTCTAACTAAACAAGTCTGTTATGAACAAAGCAATTAATTTGAAAAAAATGGCCAAAGGATTTTTAATCATCCTTTGGTGTGTCCTCTCAATGGATGCATTGGCCCAACAGGTAAGCGTATCAGGTGTCGTTTCGGATGAGTCCGGAGCCTCCCTGCCTGGCGTTACCATTCTTGAGAAAGGTACCATGAACGGGACTATTACCGATTTTGACGGAGCCTATACGCTGTCGGTTGCTCCAAACGCGACCTTGCAGTTTTCCTTCGTGGGCATGCAACCTAAAGAAGTATTGGTGTCCGGCCAGTCGGTTATTAATGTGACGCTGCAAGAAGAGACGATCGGAATCGGAGAAGTGGTGGCCGTTGGCTATGGCATTCAGAGGAAAGCCGATCTGACTGGTGCTATTGAAGTAATTGAGTTGGAATCAATAGAAAACGTAAGTATGAGTTCCGGTAACCCCATGCAGGCGTTGCAAGGTCGGGTTCCTGGGTTGTACATTGAAAAATCGGGAACTCCAAATGCTGCCAACAGCCGGATCTTGATTAGGGGTGTAAACACACTGGGTGATAACAATCCCTTGTATATTATCGACGGTGTACCCACAAAGCGGCCGGAGGTATTCCAGTCACTAAGTGCGGGATCGATTGTTTCCGTTCAGGTGTTGAAAGATGCCTCGGCTTCTTCCATATATGGAGCCCGGGCATCGAATGGCGTAGTGATCGTGACTACGAAAAATGGGTCAGACAAGAAAGGAGAGGTTAAGGTTCAATTTAATTCAAACTTCTCGGTTCAATCAGAAAAACCGCAACGGTTTGATATGTTAAACTCAATTGATCGTGGACGTGCACTTTGGCAGGCTTCTGTAAATGACGGTGTTAGTCCATCAGGTGGGTATGGCGAAATTTACAGTTTCGACTGGAACAGTGATTATAACAATCCGGTGCTGAACGGTGTAACAGTTCAGCCTTATGTTGGCGGAAATCCTAACGTTCCTGCCGGAGATACAGATTGGCAAGATGTGACTTACGAACCGGGATTTGTTATCAGCAATGATCTGACTGTTTCCGGAGGCACCAAAAAATCATCTGTACTAATGAATGTTGGTTACATCAAAAATACCGGTATGCTGAAGTACACGAATTACGACCGAATTACGGCTCGTATAAATGGGCAAACCAGCATGTTAGATGATAAAGTGAAGTTCGGAATCAATGCTCAGGTGGTATCGTCGAATGAAACACTGGAAACTCCAGACCTCGGTAGTGCTCCAACTCCGGGACTGGCGATCACTTTGGCTCCAACAATTCCGTTGTATGATGCCAATGGAGAATATGGCGGACCCCTTGGATCCGGTTATTCAGATCGTAACAACCCGGTAATGATGCAATACCTGAATCGATGGGACAATACGAACAGGCAGTACCTATTTGGAAGCGTTTTTGCTGAGGTCGAACCTGTAAAGAATCTTGTTTTGCGCACAACCTTAGGAATCGACTATTCCATGGTGAAGGATAAGGATATTGAACCTGCATTTACCAATGGTTTTATTGCTCGATCGGTTAACAATTTAAGAATTTATAACAGCGACTTCACCAGTGTAACCTGGTCGAACACAGCGCAGTATAAGCTTGATCTGGATAAGAGTAAATTCGAATTTTTATTTGGTATTGAAGCCGTTAGCGACGATTTCCAGGATTTTACAGGTTACAAAGAAGGCTTTTCAACACAAACAGAGGAATTCTTTGTGTTGAGTGCAGGAACCAGCAATGGGAATAGCTTTGGTACTGCCACCAGCAGCCGTTTGTTTTCTCAATTCGGTAAAATTGATTATAACTACGATGAGCGCTTTTTGGCTTCTTTGACATTACGTCGCGACGGTTCATCGC
>ENA-ORCT01001054-ORCT01001054.1-marine-metagenome-genome-assembly--contig:-NODE-1054-length-11426-cov-3.299057_pt1 | contig 11426 bp, 4 predicted proteins | sample MGYA00248632_ERZ508511 | MGnify/ENA primary metagenome ERZ508511 (study PRJEB26182, sample SAMN06268839) | marine metagenome | isolation source: Tt an P1-techrep anaerobic enrichment on pine from sediment...
GCAAATTTTCTGTAAATAGGCCGGCTATTCACCTCAAATTTGCAACAATTTGTCCTCGCTCTCACACATTTTCGCTTTAATCCCCTGGTTTTCAAACAGGCTCTAAGATCCTGATTAATTGGAATTGTATTCCTTCGTTCCTGTTTTTCAAGAAAAAGTCGTTATCCGGCGGACTGTTTTTCCCGCTCTGTCCCCCCCAATTGCATCCGGGCCGAAAGGAGGGAGGGTGGCGGTCGGCACCCGGAGGTTTTCTTTTGACAGCTTTCGGCACTCCGCTTATATTGAAGCCACCCTGCTGGTAATTCCAGTCTCACAGCCGTTCTCTTGAATTTTGCCTCCGAAAGCAAATTGTCCAATCCGAATTCCGCATTCAGGCTTCGCCTGGCTGGCAGACAACCGGCGGTGATTCAATTTACCCCTGTTCTGCCGATTGGCAATCAGCCAATTGGTGTTCAATCAAACCCTGGCGCACAGATCACCGAACAATGCCAACGACTCGTCCCATCCAACAGCCCGCTCCGGGTCGGCATCGGCTCCATTTTTGCGGCGACACCCTGGCCTTTGCCCTGGTCATGCCCCGGCGTGCCCGGGGATCAGCCTGGATCCGCACCAACATCGGCCGTGCCCGCGTCAGCCGGCAGGAGATCATCCGGCACGTCAGACGGGACGATCCGCTGCTCGGCCGGGACTGGTTCGATATCCCCATGAAGCCCATCGATGACCATCGGTTCCGTGTGGAGCTTCCCCTGTGCGAAGTGGGTCACTTTGCGGCTAAATGCTATTTTCTCGAATCCGGCAGCAGCACCCCCCTGTGGCCCGACGGCCCCAACACCATCATCAACGTCGAGCCCGCTGACACCTGCTGTGCCAACGGCATTTACAACGCATTTGTCCGTCAGTTCGGCCCCAACAAGTCGGGGCAGTCCACCGGCCAATCCGTCGAGACGGCCGTCAGGGAGCTGGATAGCGGCGGATATACTGTCATCCCGCCGTCCGGAAAATTCCGGGACCTGATTCGGCAACTCGATTTTATCACAGGCACACTCGGCTGCCGGTATCTCCAGTTGCTGCCCATTCATCCCACCCCCACCACCTACGGCCGGATGGGGCGATTCGGCAGCCCGTATGCGGCCCTGAGTTTCACCGATGTCGATCCGGCCCTGGCTGAATTCGATCCCAAAGCCACGCCCCTTGAACAGTTCATCGAACTGGCGGATGCTGTCCACCGACGGGGCGCCAAACTGATTCTCGACATTGCCATCAACCATACCGGCTGGGCCGCCAGCCTCCACGAGTCCCACCCCCGGTGGCTGGCCCGGGATGCCGACGGGGCCATCGAGGTGCCCGGCGCCTGGGGGGTCCGATGGGAAGACCTGACCCGGCTCGACTACTCCCACACCGATTTGTGGCACTATATGGCAGAGGTTTTCCAGACCTGGTGCCGGCGCGGGGTGGACGGCTTCCGTTGCGATGCCGGCTACATGATTCCCATACCGGCGTGGCGGTTTATCGTGGCCTCCGTTCGGGAACAATACCCCAATACCATTTTCCTGCTGGAAGGACTCGGGGGGCCCATGCCGGTTACCCGCCGGCTTCTCAATACCGCCAATTTGAACTGGGCCTACTCCGAGCTGTTTCAAAACTACGATCGCGGCCAGATCGAATCCTACCTGCCCGAGCCTAACGCCATATCCGCAGGCGAAGGGATCATGGTCCACTGGGCTGAAACCCATGACAATCCGCGACTGGCGGGCCGCTCCATCGATTATGCCCGAATGCGCACCATGCTCAGTGCCCTCTTTTCCAGCTACGGGGCATTTGGCTTTGCCAATGGCGTGGAATGGCATGCCGAAGAGAAAATCAATGTTCACAACGCCAGTTCGTTGAACTGGGGGGCCGAGCCCAACCAGGTCGGGCTCATTCGCCGGCTGAACATCCTGCTTGCCTCTCATCCGGCGTTTTTTGACCGGGTCCGGCTGACTCTTGTGCAGGAAGGCGATGACAACTGCGTGGTCCTTCAGCGGGAGCACGTTCCTTCCGGCAAAAACCTTCTGGTACTGGTCAACCTGGACGACAGGCACCGCAGCCGGGCCTCCTGGAGGCCGAACCGGTCCGGGCTGGCCGGGCCGATATTCGTGGACCTGATCAGCGAGGATCGGATTACTGTCAGCGAATCGGCCGACCGGCAGGCCTTTGATCTGGCCCCCGGGCAGGTGCTGTGCTTAAGCGACGATTCCGAAGACCTCACGCGCCTTGGCAAGGCACTGAAAAAACCGGTTTTCCCGCCGGCGCGCCTGATCCGCCAGCGGCTTCGAGCCAAGGCCCTTGAGGTGTTCACAGCCTGCAACGGAACCGGTGACATGGGCAATTTTAGCGTCGATGATGCCGCCGGCCGACTGGCCATGGATCCGGAGGCCTTCTGCCGAAAAATGAACACCGCCAGCAGCGAATCCCGGGTTGTCAACTGGTTCTGGCCCCGGGATATCCGGCGGGAGGTCATGGTGCCGCCGGACCATTTCATTCTGATCCAAGCCCATCACCCGTTCCGGGTGCGGCTGGTCAATCGGGATCGGGCACTGGCCGTCGAAGACAGCCTGCCCGGAAACGACGGCGCCCATTTTGCTCTGGTGCCGCCGCGTCCGGCCGGCCGGGAGCATACACCCTGCCGGCTGCTTCTGTCGGTGTTCCGGCCGGGGAAAGCCGAACATGCCGAGGCAGCGCTCCTGTTTCTCACCCGGGCCCGATGCGCCACGACAAAAGCGACCTATCACCGCCGGGAACTGACGCGGGAGAAGTTGCTGATGCTCGGCACCAATGGCCGGGGCGGCATGCTTCGTTCTGCCATTCACTGGGGCGAGCTCTCCAGCCGATATGACGCGCTTCTGGCCGCCAATCTCAACCCGACCTGCCCCGAGGACCGCTGGATCATGCTCACCCGGTGCCGCGCCTGGCTGGTTTTTCAAGGATATTCCCAGAAAATCGGTCGCGAATGCCTGGACGGCTTCCGCCTGCTTGGCGGTGGCCGCGGATTCTGGCGCTACCGAATCCCCACCGGCCAGGGCGAACATGTCCGGCTCACCGTGGGCCTGGAAATGATCGACGGGCATAACGCCCTGCGGCTGATCATCTACCGCCACCCGGCCGACGGGCAGCCCGGTCACATGAAGGACGAGAGTGTCGCTCAGCTTATCATCCGGCCGGACATCGAGGATAGAAATTTTCATGAAACCACCAAGGCCTACATCGGCCCGGAGGCGCATTTTGCCGCGGCGGTGGCACGGCAGCCGGAGGGATTTGTCTTCACCCCGTCCCCGGAGCGGCAGCTGACCATGCAGGCGGCCAGAGGCGACTGGGTTTCCGAACCAGAGTGGCACTACATGATCCACCGCCCGCTGGAAGCCGAGCGGGGACTGGACCCGGACTCGGACCTGTTCAGTCCGGGTTATTTTACCACCCGCCTCAAAGGCGGCGAGTGGGAGGAGTTCACGGCCCGGGCGGGGCGACCGGAAAATGCCGAGGCCATCGCTGCGGGCGGACTCATGGCCGAGATCCGCCGGGACGACCTGTTCCGGGACCACCGGGTGCCCCTCGGTCAGGCACTTGAAGAGGCCCTTGAGCCGTTTATCGTCAACCGGGGGGCGTTCAAGTCCATCATTGCCGGGTATCCCTGGTTTCTCGACTGGGGCCGCGATTCACTGATCGTTGTCCGCGGGCTGATCGCCGCCGGTAAAATCAAAGAGGCCCGGGCGATCCTCCAGCAGTTCGGCCGATTCGAGGCCGAAGGAACCCTGCCCAACATGATCCGCGGCACAGATGCCGCCAACCGGGACACCTCCGATGCTCCCCTGTGGTTTATCACGGCATGCGCCGAGCTAATCGATGCGGAAAACAGCCCGGTATTTCTTTCCGCGCTCTGCGGCGACCGGACGATCCGGGACGTGATCCTGTCCATAGGCAGGGGGTATGCCGCGGGTACCCCCAACGGAATCCGGATGGACCCGGAATCGGGACTGATTTACAGTCCGGCCCACTTCACCTGGATGGACACCAACCATCCGGCCGGCACGCCCCGGGCGGGCTACCCGGTGGAAATTCAGGCGCTCTGGTTCCGCGCCGCCGATTTTCTGGCCCGGCTGGACCGTGAAAACGCCGATACATGGCGCGGCCTGGCCGAGCGGGTCCAGGTATCGCTGGCCGAGCTGTTTTATCAACCGGATCTGGGCTGCCTGGCAGACTGCCTCCACGCCAACAGCGGGGAGCCGGCACAGCTCGCCCGGCCCGATGATGCGCTTCGGCCCAATCAGCTGTTTGCCGTGACCCTTGGGGCTCTGACAGATAAACATCTTTGCCGGCAAACCGTGGACGCCTGCCGGGAGCTGCTCGTACCCGGTGCCATCCGCAGCCTGGCCGACAGACCGGTTCAACGGCCCCTTGAAATCAGGCGCAACGGAGAACTGCTTGTTGACCCCCATAATCCGTATCAGGGGGTCTACGCCGGGGACGAGGACAGCCGACGGAAACCGGCCTATCACAACGGCACCGCCTGGACATGGGTGTTTCCCAGTTTTTGCGAGGCCTGGGCCGCGGCATACGGCAGTGAGGCCCGACAGACAGCCCTTGACTGGCTTGCCAGCGCAACCCGGCTGCTGAACGCCGGCTGCATCGGCCAGGTTCCTGAAATTCTGGATGGAAATGCACCGCACCGCCAGCGGGGATGTGATGCCCAGGCCTGGGGTGCCAGTGAACTGCTGCGGGTCTGGCTGAGGCTTCATGGCCCCGGCAGCTGAATTTGAAACGTCCGGTCGGACGGGCACCTCCCATCCATTTCAAATGGTAAGCAGGCGATTCGTGTTTTGCCGTTACACACGTAACCATCACGCGTTAAAACGATCGAGGATCAGCCATGAACAAATTACAGACGTATCAGGTTTATCCGAATATCCCGGCCCCTCTTGCATTCCTGGAAACCCTGTCCCGGAATATCTGGTGGTCCTGGAAACACCGGGCCAGTGATCTGTTCCGCCGTATCGACCCCAGGCTCTGGAAGGAGTCCAGGCACAATCCCATCGTTTTACTGACCCTGGTCTCCCAGGACCGCCTGGAGGAGCTGGCCGTCGACGACAGTTTTCTGGCACATATGGACGAGGTCCGGGAACGATTCAACCGGCGGGTTCTCGAACCAGTCAATCACCCGGACAATCCGCTCAAAGACAACGCGACCATTGCCTACCTGTCCATGGAATTCGGCATTCATGAAAGCCTGCCGCTGTTTGCAGGGGGACTTGGAATTCTGGCCGGTGACCACCTCAAGGCAGCATCGAACATGGCCCTGCCGGTCACCGGCGTCGGTCTGCTATACAGCCAGGGGTATTTCAAACAATTTCTCGATCCAAGCGGATGGCAGCAGGAAGACTATCCGGAAACCGATTTTTTCACCCTGCCTATCGAACGGGCCACAGACCCCGGCGGCCAGGAGATTCGAATTGCGGTCACCGGCCCGGATGGCGACATCCGGGCCAGCGTGTGGAAACTTCAGATCGGCCGGATCCCGCTGTACCTGCTGGATACCAACCTGCCCGAAAACCCGCCGGAAATCCGCGGCGTCACCGCCCGGCTTTACGCCGGCGATCCCAAACAGCGACTGGCCCAGGAGGTGCTGCTGGGCATCGGGGGAATTCGAGCCCTTTCCGCCCTGGGGATCACAGCCAACGTGTGCCATATGAATGAGGGTCACTCGGCCTTTTCAGGGCTGGAACGACTGGCCCTTACCATGGCGACCCACCGGGTGGATTTAAAAACCGCCGTTGAAATCATTGCCCGCACCACGGTGTTTACCACCCACACGCCGGTGGCCGCCGGGCACGACGAGTTTCCCCCGGATATGGTAAGACCAATTCTGCGGCCCTTCCAGGAGCCGCTGGGTATTTCGGAAAGAGAGATTCTCTCCTGGGGTCAGACCAGTTCCCAGAGCCCGTTTTCCATGTTCATTTTCGGATTGCGCATGGCCCAGGATCTCAACGGGGTCAGCCGCCTGCACGGCCGGGTGGCCCGGCGCATGTGGTCGAGCGTATGGCCGGATCGCCCCGAAGACGAAGTTCCGATTTCCCACATTACCAACGGCGTGCACATTCCCACCTGGATTTCACCGGAAATCGCTCTGCTCTATGAACGCTACCTGGGTCCGGACTGGTTCATGAGTTCCCGGGAACCCAAAAACATCGAGCGAATCGACGATATTTACGATGAAGAGCTGTGGCGGGCTCACGAAATGGCCCGAAGCCGGCTGCTTCGAACCTGCCGGGAGCTGATGGTCAATCAGTACGATCGCCGAAACGCACCCAAGGCGGCGATGGAAGACGCCAAATCGGTGCTGGCCCAGGGCGCGCTGACCATCGGATTTGCCCGCCGGTTTGCCACTTACAAGCGGGCTACCCTGCTGTTCCGGGATCCGGACCGGCTGGAGGCCATCCTCATGGACTCGAAACGGCCGGTTCAGTTCATTTTTGCCGGTAAGGCCCATCCCAAGGACAATGAGGGCAAGGCGCTGATCCAGCGAATTGTGGAATTTGCCCGCAAACCCAATATTCGCCGAAAACTCATCTTTCTTGAAAACTACGATGTTCATCTGGCACAGCACCTGTATCACGGTGTTGACGTCTGGCTGAACACCCCCCGGCGCCCCTTCGAGGCCTGCGGCACCTCGGGCATGAAGGCCGCCCTGAACGGCGGACTCAACCTCAGCATTCTCGACGGCTGGTGGGCTGAGGCTTTCAACCCCGAGTGCGGGTGGGCCATCGGAACCGGCGCCGAAGGCGGAGATCCGGGTTACCAGGACGCCGTGGAAAGCCAGGCCCTGTATAATATCCTGGAAAACGATGTGATCCCGGCATTTTACGACCGTCTTGCCGGCGATGCACCCTCGCGCTGGTCCACAATGATGAAAAGCTCCATGAAGCTGGCCATGGAGCACTTCTGCTCCCTTCGCATGGTCGAGGAATATAGCGCCCGGTACTATATGCCGGCAGCCGCCCGGTTCGACGAACTGGTAGCCGACAATGCCCGGAAAGCCCGGGACCTGGCTGTTCAGCACGAGCGTATCCGGTCCCTGTGGAATCGAATCCGGATCGAGCAGCCCCGGCGCAACGTCGGAGGGCCCATGCGGGTGGGGGAAGCGTTCACCGCCGGCACGGTGGTCCACCTGGGAGAGCTACGCCCCGATGAGGTGGATGTTCATCTTTACTACGGCCGAATGATGGCCCTGGATGCCGTAGCCTCAAGCCGGTTTGTCCCCATGGCCGTGGCAAAGGATCTGGGTGGCGGCAGCTATCGATACGAATGCACCGTAATCTGCGATGCGGCGGGACGGTACGGTTTCACCGCCCGGGTCGTGCCGCGGGGAGATCAATGGATCCAAAACACACCGGGGCTGCTCACGTGGGCCGATGCCGTCGATTGAGAGAACAAGTCATGAACCAAACACCTGGCAATCCCCGCATTCTAGTTGTCACCCCGGAGGTGACCTACCTGCCGGACCGGATGGGAAGTTTTTCCAATTACCTCACGGCCAAGGCCGGCGGTCTGGCTGACGTCTCCGCCGCCCTGATCAGCGCGCTGTTCAACCAGGGGGCCGATGTTCACGTGGCGCTTCCCGATTACCGGGCCATATTCCAGGACCGGCTGGCCCCGTTTCTGAAAAAGGAACTTCGGGCCATCCGCCAGGTCATGCCGGACGATCGGCTGCACCTGGCCGAAGACCGGGCGTTTTATTACCTGAACCGGGTCTATTCCAATTACGGCTCGGAGAACACCAAAATCGCCCTGGCCTTTCAGCGGGAGGTCATCAACAACATCGTGCCCCGGGTCCGACCCGATCTGATTCACTGCAACGACTGGATGACCGGCCTGATCCCGGCCATGGCCCGCCGGATGGGAATCCCCTGCCTGTTTACCATCCACAACATTCACAGCCTCAAGTGCACCCTGGCCCACATCGAGGACCGGGGGATCGACGCCGCCGAGTTCTGGCAGCACCTGTACTACCAGCACATGGCTGAGCACTATGACGTGTGCCGGGAGACCAACCCGGTGGACTTTCTGACCAGCGGCGTTTTTGCCGCCCATTTCATCAACACGGTCAGTCCCACTTTTCTGAAGGAAATCGTTGACGGCCGACACGGGTTTGTCGAACCGTCCCTGCAGGCCGAGTTGACCAACAAATGGCGTGCCGGTTGCGCAACCGGCATACTCAATGCCCCGGATCCGGCATTTGACCCCGGTACGGACCCCCATATTGCCAAAACCTACGGTGCGGCCGATCATGCTTCAGGAAAGCGGGAAAACAAGCGGGTTCTACAGAAACGGCTGGGGCTGATCCAGAACCCCCGGGCCCCGATATTTTTCTGGCCATCGCGCCTGGATCCGACACAAAAAGGCTGCCAGCTGCTTGCCGATATCTTTTACGGTATCGTTTCGCGCTATTGGAAACAAAATCTTGAAGTCATATTCGTAGCCGACGGTGAATACCAGCCGGTATTCCGGGACATCGTGAATCATCACGGATTTCAAAACCGGGTGGCTGTATGCGATTTCAACGAATCGCTGGAACACCTTTCCTACAGCGCGTCGGATTTTATCCTCATGCCGTCACTGTTCGAGCCGTGCGGACTGCCCCAGATGATTGCTCCCCTCTACGGTACCTTGCCGGTCGCCCATGACACCGGGGGCATTCACGACACCATCGTTCATCTGGATCCGGAAAACGGCGTTGGAAACGGATTTCTGTTCAAGGACTTCGATGCCGCGGCCCTGCTCTGGGCCATCGAGGAGGCCATGGCCTTTTACCTGCTCCCGCCGGAGGATCGGGCCGCCCAGATCAAACGGATCATGCGTGAAAGCGCAGAGCGTTTCAATCACGACGTAACGGCCCGCCACTACATCGATCTTTACGAAACCATGCTTCAGCGGCCGCTGATCCGCGCCAAAACGGCGGATCGAGGAACGTAACGTGCCATGATTCATTCCTACCGCCCTGCGCAGCTGGCAGCCCGACTGGTCGAATCCGACCCGGACCTCAAAGCGTTCGAACCGGTGATCCGCCGGCGGATCGAGGCCGTCCGGAAAACCGAACATCGGCTGACCGGCGGCCGGATGCCGCTGACGGAATTTGCCGCCGGACACCTGTTTTTCGGCCTTCACCGGCAGCCGGGCGAATGGGTGTTCCGGGAATGGGCGCCCAACGCCACGGCGATCTACCTGATCGGCGAGCGGACGAGGTGGCGCGAGGAACCCGGATTTGCACTGCAACCGATTGACTCCCACGGGGTGTGGGAAATCCGACTGCCCGCCGATGCCCTCGGCCACGGCGAGCAGTATCGATTGCGGGTTCACTGGCCCGGGGGCGCGGGTGACCGGATACCCAGTTACGCCCGGCGGGTGGTGCAGGACCCCCGGACCCTGATCTTCAACGCCCAGGTCTGGGAACCGGCGGCTGCCTACGAGTGGAAAACCGGCGATTTCCGCAGCGCCGACGAGCCGCCGCTGATCTACGAGGCCCACGTAGGAATGGCCCAGGAAGCCGAGCGGGTCGGAACCTACGTCGAATTTTCCGACCACGTGCTGCCGCGAATCGCCGCCGCCGGCTACAACACCATCCAGCTGATGGCCATACCGGAGCACCCCTATTACGGCTCCTTCGGGTATCACGTGGCCAATTTTTTTGCCGCCTCCTCCCGCTTCGGCACCCCCGAAGACTTGAAAGCGCTCATCGATCGCGCCCACGGCATGGGCCTGCGGGTGCTCATGGATCTGGTGCACTCCCACAGCGTGTCCAACGAAGTGGAAGGCCTCGGCCGGTTCGACGGCACGCGGTATCAGTATTTTCACCGGGGCGAGCGGGGCATCCACCGGGCCTGGGACTCGCGGTGCTTTGACTACGGCAAGCCAGAGGTCCTTCACTTTCTCCTGTCCAACTGCCGGTACTGGCTTGAGGAGTACCGGGTTGACGGGTTCCGCTTTGACGGGATCACCAGCATGCTTTACCTGCACCATGGCCTGGAGAAGGCCTTCACCTCCTACGCGGATTACTACAACGACACCGTGGACGAGGATGCCCTGAGCTATCTGGCCCTTGCCAACCAGCTCATTCATGACCTTCGGCCCGATGCCATCACCATCGCCGAGGATATCAGCGGCATGCCGGGGCTGGCCGAATCCCTTGACGCGGGCGGAACCGGCTTCGACTACCGGTTTGCCATGGGAGTGCCGGACTACTGGATCCGGCTGACCAAGGAGACCCCTGATGAATTCTGGTCCATGGGACAGCTCTGGCATGAGCTGACGAACCGCCGGGCCGACGAGCAGACCATCAGCTATGCGGAGTCCCATGACCAGGCGCTGGTGGGCGACCAGACGCTCATTTTTCGTCTGGTGGGGAGCCGGATCTACACCCACATGTCCGTCATGACCGAAGACATTGCCGTTTCCCGCGGCATCGCCCTCCACAAGATGATCCGGCTGGCCACCCTGGCCACTGCCGGCCACGGATACCTCAATTTCATGGGAAACGAATTCGGGCATCCGGAGTGGATCGATTTTCCACGGGAGGGAAACCAATGGTCCTTCCGGTATGCCCGGCGCCAGTGGCGTCTCATGGACGATCCGCTCCTGCGCTACCACCACCTGGCCGCCTTTGACCGGGAGATGGCATCGTTCGCCCTTCGCAGCGGCATCCCCTTTGGACAGGAAATATTTCTGCTTCACCTGGATGAAGGCGGCCGAATCCTCGCATTTTTACGGGGAAAGCAGGTCTTCGTCTTCAATTTCCACCCGGACCACGCCGCTGTCGACTACTGGATTCCCGCAGCGCCCGGGGTCTACCGGGTGGAACTCGACACCGACCGTGCCGCCTACGGCGGCTTGGAACGACAGGACCCCGAACTGGCCCACCACACCCTGACCGACCGGATCCATCGTCATTTTCTCAGCCTTTATCTGCCGCCCCGGACGGCCCTGGTCTTGACGGCTGTGGAAGGCCGGGATGAATAGCTGCGGTCATAGACCTCATGCCGCAACGCCATCGCCTTTCATGGGTTTGCCCGGTATGTTTACATGGCCTGTGGCATAATTACTTTTCGACAGACTACCGGGTGGATTAGAATGTGCCGTCCAGCGGAAACAGGGCGCCCCTCATCCCGCCTGTTTTGAATAAAACGGCGTCCTCCCTGGAAAACGGGCGGAAAACGGGCGAGTCCCCGAACATGCTTTTCACTGCAGGATTCGAACATCAGGAGGTGGCCGTTATGGCAACAAGGCGTTTGATCAAAAAGGTTTCAGCGATGCGATTTCATATGCGGAAGGCTCTTTTTGCCATCATGATGGCTCTCTTTTTCTCGATGGCATGGTCGGTCATTGCCGCTGCCGACGAGGGG
>ENA-ORCT01001055-ORCT01001055.1-marine-metagenome-genome-assembly--contig:-NODE-1055-length-11420-cov-3.952041_pt1 | contig 11420 bp, 8 predicted proteins | sample MGYA00248632_ERZ508511 | MGnify/ENA primary metagenome ERZ508511 (study PRJEB26182, sample SAMN06268839) | marine metagenome | isolation source: Tt an P1-techrep anaerobic enrichment on pine from sediment...
TTCTGTACGATATTCATTTTCTTTTGCTTTAAAAAAATCATCGTACTTAGAATTATCCAATTTATAGAATGTCGCTATACATGACATAAGGATGCCTTTTTGCAGAACAGAGTATATTATGTCGCTTCTATGTTTAGTCGGCCTATTGATTCAATAGAAACTGCCATCTAATAGCGTATGCCACTGATATAACGTCTAATGCTTCCGGTTTTACTTGGTCTGGCAGTATTGCTTGCACCTGTCCGGCTATTGGATTTCGATTTAATTAGTTGGCCAATAGTGGGTAGGTGCTGTAATAGGTTGAATTTGAATATAAAAGGCTATGGATGGGGCAATATCCTTTTGTTTTTTTGGTTGAGGCGAATCGATATTCAGGAACTGAATTTCCATATTTGTTCCCTAATAGGTATGGTCATATAGAATCGATATAATTCTTGAAAAAAATATTATCTGCCCGAAACCCATCACGCTAAGTGCCGAATGAGGGGCTGACCGCTACGTATCAGCTAGGCCGAAATCGGTGTTCCGGCAATCGTTTATCCCAAGATTGATGGGGTTTCGTGTTTGTATCATGTTTCGGTCTGATGCCGGGCTCAGCTATACGCATTTCATGGGTGATAAACGGTATCAAACTGATGACAGTAAGCATTTCTTGATCCGTTATATGTCGAAATTGCCTTCAGATTTTTCAAGGATCTCCGCCATTATTTCTCCTAATACATATCCACCTTCGACCAAAGCGTTTTTAAAACCGTTAGTGACTGAATGGTGGAATATGATTCCCGGCAGTGAGGACGCGAACGCAGTGTATTCACGAACCTCAACTTCGGAAAAGTCTTTAAAAGTATAGAATAATGAAATTATGGTTCTTGCTTTGGCTTCATCATGGATATTGGGGCGCTCCTTTTCTAATATTCTTGTCAATTGTTCGGGCGACGGCTGTTGCTCTTTAGGTTTGGATTCCAGAAAGGCAATCACGAATGCTTTTTGCATGTTTTCGGCAATTGCTGCTGCATTTTCCGATACTTTCAATACAGAGTCCAGGTCAGAAATCAACTGCAGACGCTTCTTGGAAGGCGGGGAAGCGTTCAATTGTTCCATATAACTGAGGAGCTCAGTATAATTTTCGGGTGCGCCTGCTGCTGCTTCCGTTGTAACGATCTTGCGTCCTACCGCTGAAGTAAACCAATTGAGCGCGGCTGCGATATCATCCCGACTTAGTTTTGCTTTAAATTCCTCTACAAGGTGTCTTTTGATTTGATCCCGGACAAAGGCAGTTTTAATCGACGCTTTGATTTTTGAAACAACGCTGCGAGGGAACTTGTTTATGCGGCTATCTTCTTTAGTTGCGATGTCGAATTCCGTTTCTATTAATGCCGGTATTTGCTGGATTTGGCAATCTATTCCCGACAATAAGAAAAGCTGTTCAATCAGAGCATCATCGACAGCATCCTTTTTCAAAAGATAGGTCTCTTTGCGTTGGGTGTATGCCCATTCATTATCCGGGTCTAATAGTATGGCTTGGTTATAATCTTTAATAGCCTTTTCAAAGTCTCCCTTCTGTTTGTAAGATTCACCCCGCTTGTCGTAAGCCCATCTGTATTTGGGATCGATTTGAATGGCCCGGGTAAGATCTTTGATGGCTTTTTGAAATTTACCCTTTTGTCGATAGGCATCCCCGCGTTTTGCATACGTCCATTCATCATCCGGATATAATTCGAGCGAGCAGTCGAAGTCCGCTATGGCCTTATCAAAGTCACCCTGCTGTTTATAAGTTTCACCCCGCATGTCGTAGGCCCAACCATATTTAGGATCGATTTGGATGGCCCGGGTAAGATCTTTAATGGCCTTTTGAAATTTACCCTTTTGTCGATAGGCATCCCCGCGTTTTGCATATGTCCATTCATGGTCAGGATATAATTCGATTGAGCGGTCAAAGTCCGCTATGGCCTTATCAAAGTCACCTGTTTGCTTATAGGCTAAACCTCGCTGATCATACGCCCAAGCGTCTTTAGGATTTATCAATATAGCTCGTGACAAATCTTCAATGCTTTTGCCGAATTCACCTTCTTTTCGATAGGTTTCGCCGCGTTCGGCATATGCCCAACTATATTCGGGATCGAGTCCGATTGCGCGAGTTAAATATGTAATGGCCTTTTCATGGTTACCCTTCTGTCGGTAAGTCTTGCCAAGATAGGCGTATGCCCAACTACAATCAGGATCGATCTCTATTGCGGTGTTAAAATCCGAAATAGCATCTTCGAATTGACCCATTCGTCTATATGTTTCACCGCGACTGGCATATGCTGAACCAAGCTTTGCATTAATCTCGATTGCCTTGTTAAGATCGGCAATCGCACTTTCGAAAGCATTTTTCTGCCTATACGCAATGCCCCTTCTCCAATAGGCCCAGTCATATTGCGAATCAATTTCGATAGCGCTGTTGAAGTCGCTTACTGCTTTTTCAAGTTTACCTTTTTTCCGTAAGGCTTCACCACGTTTGGCGTATGCTTGTGCAGTCAATTCAAAAGATAGATCACCAGCATCTAATGCTTTTGTTAGGAATTCAATTTGGTCATCATCCTGCTTTTGTAACGCTTTTTCATAATATAGATTACCGTTAACTGTCATTGCACAGCCAATTACCAAAAAGAAAATACACAATAACAGCAATTTAAAGATTCTTAATCCAGAAGTAATCATCTAAATCCCCACGAGCGTATTACCGGTTAACAACTTTCCAACTGAATTAAAACTGAGAACATGAAGTAATTTTAATACAAAATAATCCTGACTGTTTTAGATTGCAGGTAGAAGCCTATAAATCTGTTTTGTAAAAAACCTGCTTTATTTGGTAGAGTAGACTCTCGGCGCAGCCGACCTAATACATAAAGTTAACTGTTCCCTGCGGATTTCGCCAAATGCCGGTGCCTCAAGTTCGTATATATAGCTTTTCCTCAGCCTATTCGTCGGCCCGCAGGTCGGATTTTCCCCGTTACGAGTCACATATAGCCGACGAAACCGTTGCGCTTGCACTCGCGCCTTATTTTTATGTGATAGTTTTCCGGTGCCTTTTTCATTATAAAAGAGAGTTCGATCATCAGTTATAAAATTTGGCATTTAATTGTGAAATTCAGAAAGAACGTTTTTTAATATTCCATCAAGTTCTTGAATATTCTCTAAAACTTCTTGTGGCGCTTTGCCCTGCACACATAAATTTCGGATAATTAAAAGAAGCGGTGGCATTCGCTTCAGGTTCCGCACGCTTTCCCAACTCATCGCTTCATCGACATGAAATATTGCTCGATCCCAGCCTTCAAATCCTGCCGCATCAGCTATGGAATCTCTCAGCACACTCCAAGCGCCCTGAAGGTCGGAAAGGATGGTTTTTTCATATCCCGTTGATTCCTCGATAAAAGGCATTTTTTTGTCCCTTTTTTATCATACTCAGAGCTGTTGTTACCAAGTTTCTGCTTTTCGAAAATGATTCGATCGTTTTTTCATGGTATTTAGTATCACAGTTCGTGGTAAAAATTTGGTAAGTGCAAAGTTTATCTTTGAAGTTCTACCCGTTATACAAAGAGCTTTGCCTTTCATGACTGCATCAAAGCCCAATTTCGCTACAGTCTCTGCATCCAGCCAATGTTTCTTCGGAATTTTATTGACCAATTCGCGAGTGCCGGTTACATCATGGAATTCCGAATAGGTAAATCCTGGACAAAGAGCACAAACGTTGATGCCTTGATCAGCAACTTCTGCCTGCAATGTATGCGAAAGGCTAACGACAAAAGATTTTGCGCTTGAATAAAGTGATTGGCCAGGTGAGCATGGTATTAAACCGTTCAAAGAAGCCACATTGATAATACGTCCATAATGCCGTTCTATCATCTGTGGAAGAAATAAATGACAAAAGTGAGAAACTGAAGTGACAAGAACTTGAATAAAGTCTTTCTGCTGTTCCCAGTCTGTATTAACGAAATATCCTGGCACCCCGTAACCCGCATTATTCACTAAACCATCTATCTGTATTTTCCTTGATTTTATTTCATCGTAGATTTTTTGGGGTGCTTCAGGATCTGATAGATCGGCCACAATCACCGTGACGTGAGTACCGTAACATTTATTCAAATCCTTCGCTAAGATATCCATAGGCGCCTGTCTGCGGGCAGTGATAACAATATTCCAGCCTTCTTGAGCAAAATGTTTTGCAAAAGCTTTCCCTATGCCAGAAGATGCACCTGTTATAAGAGCCGTCCGTTTTGCATTGCTAACCATTTTTAGTGTCTCTTCACATTCAATTTAGTTTTTGTTTCGCCATGATTTTTTAAGAATTCATTTTCTGCACTGAATTGAATTCCCAACGCAGAGGGTTTTATGCAGCGTCCCGCGCAACAAAAACCTGCGCGGCCCAGGTCCCGAGAAACGGATTAAAAAAACTGCAAACGACTGATTTAAAAAGCGGGATGCTGGACAAAACCTGGTTGGACCAGGCCACTCTGTAAAGCTGGGAAATCACTACCACCATATATAGGAATTGTAAAGCGGCCGGCAGGCTTCAAATTTTTGCCGATCTTCCAAAGAGAGCCTCTGGTTGATCCAAACATTTTCTCACGAAGTTCTGAAATGCCATACCGCCTTGGATTAAGTGAATTAAAAATGGAGACTTACAACAGGAGGTATATAATAGGATTGATTTACGGGTGGTTAACTGCCGCGAAGCAGTTTAGAACAACGCTGGGATCAGCGGCGAGTTTTGCGATTTCGCTGAATTGAAATTTTAGGTCCCATAAAATTCCATCAACTTTTCAAAGGTCAACTGCCCGCTCCTGAGCACCCCTTCGTATCCGCCACCTGGATTTCCCCATGCACTCGCCAGATATAATCCTTTGACAGGGGTTTCGTTATTTGTCCTTGCCATGAAAGCATTTTCCATGGACTGCTCAAATCCATAGATGGCCCCTTCTGTATTACCGGTATATTGCCAATTTGTAAGAGGCGTAGCCGCCTCCTTGACTTCGATCAGGGATGAGAGTCCGGGAACAACCATTTTTTCAGCTCGATGGATCAGAATATCTGTCCACCGATTCTTTTCTTCATAATAGGCTGTCTTATTACCTGTTTTATAATCATGTTCAAATTTTCGCCAGGGCTCATAACCGCACAGGAAAAGAAGCATCAGGGTGGATGCTCCTGGATTTGAATAGCCATCAAAAGCGTTGTCATAGAGGGTCACACTGAACGAGCCATGCTCAATATCGCCTTTCAGGCAGTATTGATAATCAGCCTCAGCACCATGACCTGATGAGACGTGAGTGCTGTATCCTTTAATTTTGCCTCGCAACTCGGTATTCAAGCCAAGCCATACGATAAAGTTGGAAATACTCGGCCGATAATTTTCAAAACGCTTTAAATACTCAGCCGGCAAGGCTCCGGGAGGCAGCAGCTTTGTAAATGTTGTTATGGCGCTTGCATTACTTACCACGGCCTTAGCCGGTAAGACAGTTTCATTTGAAAGAAAAACGCCGTCTACGGCACCATCCTTAATCAGAATTTTTTCCACAGCGGTTTCGTAAATGATCTGACCGCCCGCTTTTTCAATAACATCGGCAAGTCCGTAACTTAGATCTTGGGACCGTTCTTTGATGTAGTACGAACCGTTTTTAAGATACCCACCGGTAGCATTGGCATAGTAAAAGCCGGAAAGCTTTGATGGGGGCAACCCGTAATAGCCCCACAGAGCAGCCAAGGTATCTTTAAGTTTAGGGTCACTGACATAACCATTTATTAAATCGGCCAGGGTTTTGTTTCGTATGTTCCACATTTTGCGGTACTGAATCGGAAAGACAGGCATGAAGAATTTCCCATTTTTCCTGTGCAATCTATCAACCTCTTCAGCGAGACCAATCATTTCCTGGACGAAGCCCCGAATTCCGTCCTTTTCATCAGGAAAGTGTTTGGTCAAAAGGCGAATATATGCCTCAGGATCTTTCTGGGGAACAGAGATATCCATATCCGGGGTTTTCAACCGATAGACCTCCGGGAGTTCAATCAATTGCAGCCGACTGAGCACCCCAACGTCTTCCAGGATACGTGCAGCTGCATTGCTGTTAACTGACGTTCCATGGAGGGAAACCTCGAATGTAAATTTACCTCCCGCTCTGTCAAAGGAGGTCGCATATCCACCCGGCCTGTCGTGCTGTTCGATGAGGGTAACGGGCACACCTTGCCTGGCCAGATAGGCGCCGCAACATAATCCCCCAAGACCGGTCCCGATGATCACCGTTGGATATCGGCTCTTGGGTCCCATCATGGCAGCATCGGCCGAGATTTTTTTCCAATCCAACGTAAAAGATGCAGCGGTCATGGCAGATATAGTAAGGAAGGCTCGCCTGGAGATAATTTTGTTGAACATATTTCACCTTCTTTAGGAACGCGGATTTAATTAATTGCAAGAATATTGCGCCGAATGGTGGCTCATCTTCAAGGCGCGTCAGCGGTTTCATACTGTACGTATGAGGCCGTTGACGCAACGCCGAAGATGGGCCACCAGGCAAGCAAGAAATTGTAATTAATAAAATTCGCGTTCCTTAGTTACATGTGCGGTCAGCCACTGGATAACACTATCAAATTTTATCCACGGTCAAGTGGAATTCCAGCGATTCGGGTTTAGCTGGGCAAGAGGATCCGTTTGTTGGACGATTGCTGGCAGCTTCGGCGAGAGATTGAGCCACACCATATAATCGGTCACATTGCTCAAGCTGTTCCAATCGTGTTTGCGGCAGTGCATCCAGCCCGCGTGCAGCACCCCAGATTGCACCCGCCATGGCAGCTATGGTGTCCACATCGCCGCCTGTGCGGATTGCAAACTCCAGCAGTTCGTTGAAAGAACTGTTTCGAAAATAAAGGGCCAGATAGACCGCCGTTACGCAGGATTCAATCGCAGCAATACCATTTCCAAGTTCGGCAGCCACCTTTTGCGGTGCAATATCGTTTCCCTCCCGCAACCACGACCCTGCCGTATGAAGTCTGCTCAAGAACTGAGGTAATTCTGAGCATTGGCACAGCCTTTCGATAATCTCCGGTGAGCTTATGTCATTGTAAGCAAGGGCGGTCGCCAATGCGATCAATACAGCACCCTCGCGCCCCAAAGGGTGTGCGTGAGTTACCGCGGCAGAAGCGGAAGCTGCCTTGACAAGGTTATTTTCGCTGTCTGCAGAAAAGAAAAGCCCAACGGCAGGGGCTCGCATCGCGCCACCATTGCCGAATGAGCCGTTACGGTAAACCGAACTGTTCGCGGCTTCCCAAGGTTGCCCTTTACGAATCCGTTTTAGCACCTTTGCAGCACCAGGACCGTATCCACGCGACCAGCGATACGATTTCGCAAATCGTTGTGCAAGATCATCCTGATCAATACGCCCGCATGTTACCAACGAGTCAATGACATCGATGGTCATCTGGGTGTCATCCGTCCAGCGACGCTTACGGTTTCGTTTGCCGACTATAGCCCAAACTGCACGTTCCAGTATTCCCCCTTCATACGGGGCGCCGAATGCGTCACCAAGCGCAAGGGCAAGCACAGAACCGATGATACGATCGGTTTTCATATTGGTAAGATTTTACCTCCGCTGTATTAAGGTTCACAAATCGAATGCCTGACGCAGAAATGCAACCGCCCGGTTGCGACTGTCATGTGCCGCATCGGCATCCCATTGGAGGATGGCGGTCTTATTTTTTGCATACGGTGCGTATCCTTTCCATGAGCCTTTGCGATCAAATCCATGATGGACGTCAGGATACATTTTCAGTGAAACAACACCTGGCTGTGCCTCGTTCAACCCGTCGCAAAAGCCCTTGCAAGTCTCTCCATCACCCCAGGAATCCTTCTCTCCGCTCAGAATGAGAATCGGTGCTCCGGTTGATCCGGACACGTCAAAATGTTTTTTCAGCCATTTGCACACTGGATAGAACCCTACATGGGCGCTAAATCCTGGCTGATCCGGCCCCAGCCACCGGGCGACCACTTTTCGTGAGGCCACTGAAACGCTGAGATGACCACCGAGAGAGAATCCCATAATGGCGATATGTTTTGCATCGACGCCCGGATGAGAGCGCAAAGCCTTCAACGCTCCGAAAGCCCATGGGTGAAAAGTGGCAATGGGAGGACGGTCAGAGAGGGAGGTAAAAACGTCGGTTTTAAAATCTACTTCGAATGTCCCTATCCCCGCCTCCAACAACGCAGGTCGATGGAATGCGTACCTGCTGTCAACCCCGGCGGACCCGTGAACTAAAACCACTACAGGTACCGGCCCCTTATGTTTTCTTGGTAAATTCAAGATGCCGTTGAAATGCCTGGGCGTCGTTTCAAGGCCCTTGAATCGCAACGTTTCATGGTTTGTCTTAGATGCACACCCAGGGGGGGCCACTAAAACAAGGACCAATAATGTAATTCGAACCGATACCATTAAAGGCGACCTTTTGTATTCAATCATACTTTTGGCTTCCTTTGGAATAACGGCGTTGAATACCATCTGTGACTCTGTGTTCCGCGTACCAAGCATGGAAAGGAGGCGGTTGAGCTCGCTTGTTGCAAAATACATCCGTATGATGATTGATTCTTCCCGACGAAGGGGCGTTGCGGCGAGGGTACCGAGTCCGCCACCAGCCCCAATTCGTGTGCCGGGCATTGCTCGGTTGCTGCTTGGTGATGGCCGGCAGTTTGACACAAATGCCGGTCAAAGTCCATATCCAGCCTGTCGGAGGCCGGGATTGCTAAAAATTAGAGGGCAGGCAGAATTGAGGGGTGATGAGACCGGGACGCGTCCGCAAAACGGGACAAAGTCCTTTATCTGTCCGACTATCGGCTGTTATTCAAAATAGGCTTCAAGGGCCGAACTTCATATCACCTTCAATAGTTCCATCAACATGAACAAAACCGTCAACGATCTTTCCATTCTACAGAGTCATTCTTTTCTAAAAAACGCTTGATTCCATTTTGAGCGTCTTCAGATAGATTATTCATAACGATAGTATGTTTGGCATAATGAAATGCTTTGTCGTCAGTTTGATCAACTTGAGCATAAAAACCTTGTTTACCAATGCTTAGAGCAAAACGACTGGCTTTGCTGATTTGTTTTGCTAATTCCTCGGTTGTAGTGTCAAGCTCTTCTATTGGCACTACTCTATTGACTAAACCGATTTCTTTTGCCTCTTGTGCTGGAAAATCGCGCCCGGTTAAAAGCATTTCCAAAGCCATTTTTCGTCCGATAGCTCTTGAAATAGCAACCATGGGAGTTGTACAAAAAAGTCCTATTTTAACCCCCGGAGTTGAAAATCTTGCATCTTCGCTTGCTATAACCAAATCACACCAGGCTGCAAGTTGGCATCCGGCGGCGGTTGCAATTCCTTGAACCTGAGCGATAACAGGCTGTGGGATTTCGTGAATTAATTGCATCATTCGGGTGCATTGATCAAAGATAAATTTATATTCCTTAACACCTGAATCTACCATTTCAGATAAATCATGCCCTGCACAGAAGTGTTTGCCGTTGGCTTTTATGATTAATACTTTAACTGATTCATCTGATGATACAGTTGTTAACGCATAAATCATCTCTTCAATCATTCTTCTGGAAAGTGCATTTATTGTTTTCGGGCTATTTAAGGTCAGAGTGGCAATTGAGCCTTCAGTTGAAAATAAAATGTCTTCGTATATCAATTTTTTCCTCCTCAACATATAACAAGCTCATAAGTAATGGTTAAACAATCGCCTCCAATATTTAGGTCAACTTAAAACATTATAGTAAATTTATAACCTTTTTATCATTAACTAGTTATTTATCAAGTATATTCAACACCATAAGGCTAAACTAACCGACGCAAACGGTTGAAGCGATAGGAAACCTTTTGCGTCCGGGTTCAGCGCCGGTTTCGCTTGGGTTCTCTGTTTTTTACAATCTTTTCTCGCTGATTTCAACGAATAAAGATTCGTTCATTGCTGTTGTTATGCATCTTTTTTCTTATTCATAATCCATTAAAATCATGTGCAAAATTGGGTCATCTTCAGTTTTGAATATTCAACTGTCTCTCTAATTCATATCCGCCCGAGCGGGCTATTTTTTTCCCCGCTTGACCGCCAGACTGACGCCGGACAGGGAGATTTCCAACTTTCCTGAAGGAGCAGTCATGGCCATCCCCAGTTTCCGAACCGCCCTGGTAGCAGAAAAGGCTCCTGACACGAACCCGATCCCGCTGTTTGCCTGACGCGCATATCTGCCACGGTTCAACGTTTATCACCCCGGCGACGATCTCGATCAGCGGATTCTCATCGATACCCCGGGCCTGAAAGCTGATGCAGGCATCTTCCTGGCACCGGATCGCCTTGTACCGGTTCTGAAACAGATGACCGTATCGACGGTGGAGACGGTTGAAATTAACCGCATATCCGGTCAACAGTCGCCGCATCACCGTAGCTACCGGAACGCGACCGGTTTTCAGGAGCAAATGGGCGTGGTTGGGGATCAACGCCCAGGCCAGACACCGGGTACCGGTTTCTTCCACGATGCCGCCCAGACGATCCAGAAAACGGTTTCGATCCCAATCGCCCTCGAAAATAATCCCTCTTTCAATACCGCGGACAATGATGTGGTGCAATGCCCCGGGGCGTCTATCCTGGCTTTTCTTGGGATGACCAATTGCATATCATGGATGAAAAAAAATTTAACTGTAAATGTGAAGGATGTCCCCTTTGTACCGTTTTGATTTAAATAAAAGCTGCAAAAATAATTAAAATTGGCGATCTTTTATACTATTTTTTTCCATAAATGTACCAAGAAATAGGCTTGAAGAAACAATACAAATGAGCAAAAGCCAACGATTCCATAGTCCAGAATTCGCACCCTTCTTTCTAAAACTGATTCTGCAGCTTTTTCAGGATTGTAATAAACAGATACAGATTTCCCAACAGGGTATTTCCTTACAAGTTTATCCGGCTCACTGAATCCGACGCTATAAGACTGGCCACCCCACAATACTCGATCTGAAGAGAATACGACGTCGTTCAACTTGTAACGATAAATAATTATAGCCTCTTTTGAAGGAGCAGTTGAACGATAACTTCCAGAACTCCTTTCGATTTTCGATTGGATTATAGTTCCCGTAGTAGAAGGCCACTGCAGACTTGCAAACATTGAGTAAATATTCGCAGCACCATAAACCCATAGACAGATCATGGCAATCGCGATGATTGAAAAAGGAATCCATAACTTAAAATCGAATCTTCCCAGATCTTGGCTTGCCGGATGTTTTTTAAAAAGTGTCATCGACAGAAACCCATGGCATGCTGATTTCCTCCCGACAGGGACTTTCACCCTGCAAGATACGCCGAGCTTTCCTCGGCGCGATAACGCCGCTAATCATCCGCG
>ENA-ORCT01001058-ORCT01001058.1-marine-metagenome-genome-assembly--contig:-NODE-1058-length-11402-cov-2.756026_pt1 | contig 11402 bp, 13 predicted proteins | sample MGYA00248632_ERZ508511 | MGnify/ENA primary metagenome ERZ508511 (study PRJEB26182, sample SAMN06268839) | marine metagenome | isolation source: Tt an P1-techrep anaerobic enrichment on pine from...
GCTTCGAACAACTGCTGGTCGAAATGAGCAAAAATGGCATCCGGGTGGTGGGCCCCGAGCAACTTTCCGCTTACGAAAAGAAATGGCTGGCGACCCAGTTCCGGAGGAACATCTTCCCCATATTGAGCCCCATTGCCGTGGATCCGGCCCACCCGTTTCCCTTTATTCCCAACCTGGGCTTCGGGCTCGTGCTGGAACTCGAAAGCGACGCCCAAGAAGAGAATCTGGTGGCCCTGGTCATTCTGCCGGCCCAATTGGATCGCTTCATCCGCCTGCCCGGTAACACCATCCGCTTCATCGCTCTCGAAAAAGTCGTGCTGATGTTTCTCGACCTGCTGTTCCCGTCGTTCAAGTTAATTTCAAGCGGCATTTTCCGCGTCATCCGGGACAGCGAGATGGAGATCGACGAGGAGGCCGAAGACCTGGTGCGCACCTTCGAGAGCGCCCTGAAGCGAAGGCGGCGGGGCAGCGTGGTTCGCCTTACCGTGGACGACGCCATTTCGGACGATCTGCTTTATTTCGTTCAGGCGCAGTTGGACGTTTCCACGCATGACGTCTTCTGCTTCAAGGGCATGATCGGGCTCGCGGATATCGCCGAACTGGTGGTCGACGAACGCCCGGACCTTCTTTTCCCGCCCTACGAGGCGCGCTTCCCCGAGCGCATCCGGGACTACGGCGGGGACTGCCTGGCGGCCATCCAGGCCAAGGATATCCTGGTTCACCACCCCTACGAGAGTTTTGACGTGGTCGTCCAGTTTCTGCGGCAGGCCAGCAAGGACAAGGATGTGGTGGCCATCCGTCAGACCCTCTACCGCACCAGCGAGGACTCGCCCATTGTCAATGCACTGGTGGAGGCGGCCGAGGCCGGCAAGAGCGTCACCGCCATGGTGGAACTCAAGGCCCGTTTCGACGAGGAGGCCAACATCGGCATCGCCAGAAAACTGGAACGCGCCGGTGCCCAGGTTGTTTTCGGGTTCATGGAATATAAAACCCACGCCAAACTCTCATTAGTGGTGAGAAGAAAAGACGACACGCTCAAGTCCTATGCCCACTTGGGAACCGGCAATTACCACCCCGTGACGGCCAGGATCTACACGGACCTCTCCTATTTCACCTGCGATCCGGATATCTGCGATGATGTATTGCAGATTTTCAATTTCATGACGGGCTACGCCAAGCCCCCCAACCTGAAAAAAGTGGTGATCTCGCCGCTGAACCTGCGATCCTTCCTCATGGCAAGAATCGAAGACGAGATCGAGCATGCCCGGTCCGGACGGCCGGCGGGCATCTGGGTGAAGGTGAACTCGCTGGTCGATTCGAAAATTATCGATGCCCTCTACCGGGCTTCCCAGGCCGGGGTGATCGTCAAAATCGTGGCCCGGGGAATTTGCAATTTGCGGCCCCAAGTGCCCGGCCTGTCCGACAATATCGAGGTTAAATCCATTGTGGGCCGATTCCTGGAGCATTCCCGCATCGCCTGTTTCGGCAACGGCCATGAACTGCCGTCCCCAAAGGCCAAGGTATACCTCTCTTCAGCCGACTGGATGCCGCGCAACATCGACCGGCGGATTGAATCGCTGGTGGTCATCGACAATCCCACGGTGCATCAACAGGTGCTGGATCAGATCATGGTGGCGAACCTGCGGGACAACGAACAGAGCTGGATCCTCCAACCGGATGGCAGCTACCGTCGCTGCACCGTGGACGGGGAACCGTTCAACGCCCATCAGTTCTTCATGACCAATCCCAGCCTTTCCGGCCGGGGGTCGGCCCTCAGTACCGGTCGCTCCAAACGCAAAAAGAAGTCCAAGGCCAAAAAATGAAAATTTTGCTTTTGGTTCGCCATGCCAAATCCAGTTGGAAAGATCCCCGGTTGAGCGATCATCAGCGCCCCTTGAACAAACGTGGAAAAAAGGCCGCTCCGGAAATGGCCCGGCGGTTGAAATGTCAGGGCCTGCAACCTGATGTCATCGTCAGCAGCGATGCCCGCCGCGCCCTGGACACGGCGGCCGCCATGGCCGAAGGACTGAATCTGCCAAAAGAGGTTATCCGGCCGATACCCGAACTCTATGGCGCCGCATCGAAGGAGATTCTGGAGATTGTTCTTCAGTTCGATGACAGCTGGCAGCAGGCGATGGTGGTGGGGCACAATCCCGGTTTCACCGAACTGGCCAACCAGTTTTACCCTCAGACCATTGCCAACGTTCCCACCGCTGGTGTGGTTGAACTGCGATTCGAAGCATCGTCCTGGCGCCAGATCCGCCGGAACAACCTGGAATTCAGCCGGTTTGACTTTCCGAAAAACAAGAAAGCGGACTGAAACGCCGGGATTTTAAAGACCCGATCCATTGATTGCAGGGATTTTGGTGGTTATCGTAAGCTATTTACAGTGATTTGCATGTTGTTAAACGATACTCGCAACAAGCGCCTTTCCGTTGCCAACGTCGAAAGAAAGCGAGGCCCCCATGGATAAGAAATTGAAAAGAAAATCCCTGTGCAAGTGGAAAAAGGAAGATGTTAAAAAGAACAGGGAAGAAATGGTTGATCTGCTGAGTCACTCGAAATATTTTTGCGAAAAATGCCTGCGCTCCTCCAGGTTGAAAGGCACCCTTTGTAAACCGGAAAAACTGGACCGCATGGCCGGATGATGCTGCCCGGTTTTTTTACCGATTAACGTCACTACCCCCTGTGCCCTTGTGCTGAAGGGCAACGACTTTTTTTATGAAAGGATTTTCCATGCCTACTTCTTTGCTTACAGTTAAAGGAATCGGTCCGGCTTCCGCCGAACAGCTGGCGGCTGCCGGCATTGCCACCGCCGAACAACTGGCTGTGGCCACCATCGAACAACTGATGGCCGTTCCCGGTTTTGGCGGCATTCGGGCCAAGCAGATCATCGACCATGCCCGTCAGTTGACGTCAGCGGGGGCGATTGAGGCGCCCGTTTCCCCATCGGTCGCGGATAAAAAGAAAAAACCTTCCAAGGAGAAGTCTGTAAAAAAGAAAGCAAAGAAGGACAAAGAGAAGAAATCCAAGTCCAAAAAAGCCAAACCTGAAAAGGCGAAGGGCAAAAAGGATAAAAAGGGCAAGAAGAAAGAAGAGAAAAGCAAAAAAAGCAAAGCGAAAAAGAAAGCCCAAAAGAAATAGGTTGTAGAAATTAGATTCAAATTTTATATTCGCAAATATGGCACATAGACAAACACAGGCAAGCGGTCATTGTACCTGATTATGTAGGCCCCAACGTTTTAACTGTGGGGCCGGCTCTCCACCAAGGCGGATAAATCGGTTCACCTTCGGTGTGTTTGGATCAACTGCCATCATGGTGCCAGTCACCGGCCCTATCTCTCCGACCGCATACCGCAGATAGCTCCAACCTGCGATGGGTTCCTTTTCCGTTGTCGGTGATTGCATTCTAACTTGGGCTTGTTCAATATTTTTTGAACTTGAGGTGAGCGGGGAAAATGGGCAAAAAAAACAAAAAAAAGTTCAAATCATCGGCAAAAGAAAACAGCAAGTGGAATTCTGGTATCAAACAGCCCAGAAAACTTGACCGTGAATTCTACGAGGAGGAGTTGCAGCGGCTTCAGGTTGAACTGGTCAAGCTGCAGGATTGGGTTCGCCTGAAAGGGCTGCGGATTGTTGTTGTCTTTGAGGGTCGTGATGCTGCCGGCAAGGGGGGCATCATCAAACGGATTACCGAACGAGTCAGCCCGCGGGTCTTTCGGGTTGTCGCCCTCCCTGCACCCAGCGATCGTGAGAAAACCCAAATGTATATTCAACGCTATGCCAAACATCTTCCTGCTGCCGGTGAAGTCGTTCTTTTCGATCGCAGTTGGTATAATCGGATGGGCGTTGAACGGGTGATGGGTTTTTGCTCGGACGAGGAATACCAGCGATTCAAACGCAATTGCACCGGATTCGAGCATGCAATGGTCGAAGACGGAATTCATTTGATCAAGTACTGGCTGACGGTAAGCAACAACGAGCAGGAACGCCGGTTCAGACGACGAATCGAGGATCCCTTGCGACAATGGAAACTCAGCCCCATGGATCTGGAATCCCGCCTCCGCTGGTACGACTACTCACGCGCTCGGGACGCCATGTTTGATGCAACGGACACCGCATATTCCCCATGGTATATCGTTCCCTCAGATGACAAACGTCGGGCACGCTTGAACTGTATCACCCACCTGCTCAGCCTCATCGACTACAAGGAATTGAAAACGGAAAAGGTCAAGCTTCCCGATCGGGATGAATCCGATGCCTACGACGACGTCACGCCCGTTTCAAACAGGCGGCATGTCCCGGAGAAATACTAGTTAAATTGACTTTGGGCAGTCTCTCAAAATTTTTCTGAAAAGGGCCGTACGGATTGAAGTGTTGGGCTTGGTATCGCTGATCTTTTTTTGATCTGGCGTTTGATGGAGCATGCTATGCGCCAGTATGTCGAAACCAATGACTTTGAGTTGCCCGGTTGGATGCGACGCAAAACCAGAAAGCCGACCGGATTTATGATGACAACCAAGTTCTCTTCAATCCTGGTCGTTTCCATCGGGAACCACGGACATTTGGTAAAGCCATTGAAAGCTCTTCAGGTTGCGTATTTGAAAGCGCTTGGCGTCACAGCTGAAACATATACGGCTCCATAAAGCGAAGAAAAATATTCGAATTGTTGCCGCTTTGGGTGCGGAATGTAGGAATTAATACATCAGAAGCCCGATTTTCTTAAAGGTGAGGCCAATTGAGAAAAGCCGGCAGCTTCAAAATCAGATCCCCGAGATCAGCATGCTTGACCCGCCGGGCGGCCTTGCGGTAGTCGAACCAGTACCGCCGGCGCACGGACCCCTCGGGCCAGGCGCCCAACTCCCGGTTGACCGCCATGGCGAATACGTCAACCCGACAAGTACCGCCCCATTTATCGAAACCGTAGACGCCGATGACCGGCGTCAACAGGCGGCCTTTGATACCCGCCTCCTCGTAGGCTTCGTTCACCGCGGTTTCGGTGGCCGTGTAACCGGGGTCAATCAACCCCTTGGGGATGGTGAAGTTCTTTCCGCTGCTGGTGGAAATCAGCAGCACCTCGAGGGCGTCATTCGAGATGCGATAGGGGATCGCGCCGGCCTGGTCGAACAGATCCATCATGCCGTTCAACTCCCGGGAATGCCGTGAACCGCCAGCTGTTTGTTTTTATAGCGCTTGTCCTCGGTTACATCGCGGCCGAACCAGTCCGGCGGTGCAAACGCCCGCGCATCGTCCACGGAAGCGAATTCCACCTCTACCATTAACAAGCCTTTCAGATTCCCCTCGAAACGGTCCAGTTCGGCCGTATGGGCACCCACCGGGAAGGTATAACGGGTTTTGCTCACCCGGCGGCCGTCGGTGTAAGGCCAAAGTTGATCAAACTGATCTGGCGACAACGAGATTTCGATTTCCGTTCTGGAAAGCCCCTCGCCCATTTTGATGGTTTGATAGTAGGTGTTTTGTTTCCGTCGGACCCGCAGTTCGATGCCTTCGGCAGCGTCGATGACGTATCCCTGGCGGATGGTTTTGCCGGTTAGATTTTTAAATTCGGGTGGCAGGCGCTCGACGATAAATTTGCGTTCGATTTCAGTTCCCATGGGGCGTTTCCTTGTGCAATCGGGTTTTCACATCCCGCCAGAGGTTGGCGAAGGCCCTGGCGCCGGTGCAGCCGGGGCGGTAATGGACCAGGGGCATACGATGCGATCCCATCTGTTCCACCTCGGCATTGTAGGGAATAAAGGCATTCATCAGATTGACGCCGGCAGCCATCATTTCCCGGATCGTGTCGCGGTGCATGCGTTTGCGCGTTTCTACCATGGAAAGGAAGGGATGCAGCTTGCCCGTATCCAGGCGGCTTTCTTCGAAAAAGGAGAACAGTTTACGATAGGTCAGCATGGAGAGAGTGGTGGGGATCATGGGAAGCAAAATGATGTCCGCCGCCTCGAAGATATTCTCGCTGACCAGGGTGATGTTGGGCGGGCAGTCCAAAAAGATATACGAATACTCGCCATCGAATCGGGACAACAAGCGCTTCAATCGCCGCCGTGAATGGGAAAAGCCGTTCAGCTCGATGTCCAGGTTGCGGTAGGAGAGATCCGCCGGAAGCAGGTCCAGGCCCGGGAAATCGGTGCCTCGGATGGCCTTGGCGATGCGTTTGCCTCCTTTTAGAAGTCTGAGGCTGTTGTGCTTGTGCTTGGGTTGAATCCGAAAATAGAACGAGGATGCTCCCTGGGGATCCAAGTCGCACAGCAGGGTCGGCTTTTGTGACCGGGATGCCGCCAGATAGGCCAAGTTGACGCTGGCGGCTGTTTTACCGACACCGCCCTTGATGCTGTATAGGGCTATGGTTTTCACGATGGTTTCCTGTCAGGCGAATAGCGTTTGGAAGCGGTTGCGGTTTTCGACGTCGTCGAAGCGGGCGAACACGCTCAGAAATTGAGAGCGAACCCGCTGGTGTTCGATTCCCAACCGGGTGATCAGGCCGCCGATGGCTGCCGCCAGAAGGATTTTCCGGGGCGACTTGGGGGTAATCCCCTGAAGATAGTCGACGAGAAATTCCTGCTGAACGGAAAGGTCGTTGAAATCGCCCAAATTTTCCTGGAGCTGCTTGAGCTGCTTGATCAGGATCTTCATCTGATCCTTAGGAAACAGGGAGTTAAAAAATTCGAGCAGATAGCGTAGTTTCTTGCAGTCGATGCGCAGGCGATGCAGTTCTTCGTCCGGAGTCGCGGCCGTAATCTTGCGGCCTTTTTTGACGATCCGGCAATAGCGTTTGTGGATCACCGCCCGGGCCATTTCGCCGATGGGGCGATTGCCGGCAGGCGCTTCGGATTCAGCCAGTCGGTCCGATCGGACAAATGCATCCAACACCTCCATGTCGGCGGCGAACGCATCGGTGGCCATCCGTTTGATCATGCGGTCTTTCGCATAACGGCGCTTGCGCGCAAGGGCGCTGAAGAGTTGGGCAACCCCGGGCTTGAGGACGTCGGCGACCATCCCGGTGTATTCGGTCTTTTTCAGCAGGTAGACGTCTAGGTCACGAAGGTTGCCGGTACTATCGCCCATATCCTTCAACCGGGCCGCTAGGTCGGCCGTCGTTTCCTGATCCAATACGCCTTTGGTCTGGCCGAGCAGAGATCGGGCCCGCCGAACCGATACGCGAAAGTCGTGCAGAAACTCGCTGTCGACATCCTCGCGTACCCCGGGCAGATTCTGGTGTATCACTGTGACCAGCTGCTCCATGATGCGCCGGACGGCTTCAGCGGCGGGAATGTCGGGTTGCAGGTCGATATCAACCTTGGAGCTGTATGTTCCGGGAGAAAATCCATTTTTTTCCAGCAAGGTCAACACGGGCGACTGCCGGGCCGGTTCCAGCCCCATTTTCTGCAGGCAGGCCACGGCCAGTTTCGCGGCCTTGGCATAGCCGCGCACCGGTAGGATTCGACAATGTTCGACGGCATGCTCCCCGGCGTCGAGGCGATAGGTTTCCAGCACCAGGCGGGCAACAATTTTCTCTTCCCTGTTGAGCAATTCGTGCTGAACATGCTGGCAGGCGACCGTGCCAAGGGGGATCAGGGCCCGCATCTCAATGACCGGCCCAAGTGCAGCGGCCATGTCCGACTCGGGAAAATCCCAGGCGAAGGCGATCCGCTTCCCCGATTTCAGTGCCTGGGTGTCGACGGATTGGCCGGTGTGGATATCGATGGTTCGATAGGCATCCGCGGATCTGAGCATCAGCCAGCCCGTTTTGAACAACCGCCAGTCGAAGGTATCCATGACTTCGAACGAATCGGCGGATGACGTTTCGCGGATGCGGGCAAACCGGTCCGCCAGATTTTTGACCAGGGCATCTCGGGCGTTGGGTTCGGGAAGGATATATCTGTGCTCGGTCATGATCGTTCCTTTCACAAGCGGCATGCGCCAGATGCAGATCGGCTTTTCGCAGATCCTGTCCGGCGTTTTTCAGATGGTAACCCCGGTTTTTTTTTCCCGGCCCGGTCCATGCGGTTCGTCCGCGATCGGATGTAGTCGCGGTACATGATCCGCACCAGCCCGTCGGCCAGGCCGATCTGGGGCACGGAGATGCCCCGAATGCCGCCCCATTTCATCACGGACATATAGATTTTCATGGCGGGCATGATGACGTCCGCGCGGTCAGGCTTCAGGCCGAGTTTGATGATGCGGTCATCGAACGTGAAAAAATTCAGGTTGGTGCGGACTTTTTTCATTTTGGCCAGGGTGATGGTTTTTTCGTCGGAACATTTGGCCATTTTGATGATCTTGTTGATATTGCCGCCGCTGCCGATGGCGTCGATACTGGAAAAAGAACGCGTATGGTGCTGAATCCACGATTTCATCTCCTTCCAATGATCTTTTTTCACCAGGTCCTCGAGCAATCGAATGGTGCCGATTTCGAAGGATCGGGAAACCGTCTTGCCGCTTGAATGGATGGTGATTTCCGTGCTGCCGCCGCCGACGTCGATAAACAGCCAGGCACGGCCATCGGCCAGATGGCTCCAGGGATTGTTGGCAAAGATGATTTTGGCCTCTTCCTTGCCGCTGATAATCTGGATGTCCACCCCGGTCTGTTCCATGATTCGCTTTTGGATCTTCGATCCGTTGCTGGATTCGCGCATGGCCGAGGTGGCGCAGGCGCGGAAATTCAAGGGATGATAGGCGGTGACCAGAGATTTGAACCCCTGAATCGTATTGAGCAGCCGATCGGCGTTGTCCCTGGATATTTTTTTGTGGATGAAGGCGTCCCTTCCCATGCGGATGGGCATGCGGATCAGGGAAATTTTCCGAAAATAGGGTCCGTTTTGCGTTTCGAACACCTCGGAAAGCAACAGGCGGACGGCGTTGGAGCCGATGTCGATGGCTGCAAATCGGTTACTGGTCAACATGCGGGCCAAACCCTTTCGGTTGGAATGCCAACAGATTCATACGGCGAAAAAGAAAAGCACATATGGATGGGTGCGGGCAACAGAAAAATAAAAACCTCCACCGGGAATTGAAAATTGAGGCAGGTCAAACGGGCGGTTCCCGGCGGGGTCGGGGGGTGGAACGAAAAAGCGCTGATAGAATCAGTTCATGGATTGCATGGCGTAGTCCACGGGCTGTTCCGTCAACAGGGACGGGTGCACTTCCCCGGTGGAGCCCCAGTGCTGCATGTACAGCCGATAGGCTTTGTCCTGTGGACGCCGGGGAGTAACCGAATACCGCAGATAACCGATCAGCCGTTTCAACTGACGGGAATAGGCTTGGAAATCCGGTTTTTGTTCGGAACGGTACGCCATGCGGTCAGCCCAGGTGGCCTCCTCTACGGCCAGGGAGAGCGCTTCCCAGGAGGTTTTATTTTTAACCGTTTCCACAAATTCATCGATACTGCAATTTTCGGAAATCATACGAACTCCTTTGCATGGCAGCGACATTTTTCGACTGGTGAAACGAATAATGAAACGATCCTTTGCTTACTCTAAGCGCGGTTAATAATATGGTGCTGGAAGCTACATGTAAAATGTTAGGAAAATGTTAGGAGAATTGTTTTCTAAAGCCGAAAAGCTCCCTTTCGATACAACATTCCAATTTAATTGCATTTTCCCTTCAATATTTTTTTATATAATAAAAACATATTGTTATATTTCATTTTGGAGGCGCTTGCCCGGATGCCGGCGGTTTTTGGAAGGATGAACGTCAGCAATTTAAAGAAATGGCATTTGCTAATCGTTTGCTAACATAAGCGTGAAAAGGTAACCCCAGAATTGAGCCATAGTAGCTGATGACCTGAATTTCGGAGCCTTTTCAGATATATGGATTTCCATTTCCCCATCGCCGGCCCCATTGCAGGATTGATCGTTCTCATCGGATCGGTCGCCTTTCTCAAATTGTTCGATTCCCTTGCCGCCCAGAGCGTCAAGCGGCTGCTCGAAATGGCACGTGCGGGCAAGAACAGATAAATCCTCGAAGAAAATTTGCGTGTGGTCGTCCTGTTTCAAATTGTCCACATACGGCGTCTATGCTATAAAAGCGATCCCGGTGGTATTTTTAAAAGGCAGAAAACGGGAGCGGCGCAATGGAACGGATGACATCAAAAGTAAAGCGATGGATTGAACAGGAAAACAGAGACCCAAGAAGCGCCCGATGGCAGGCTGCTCTGGAAGAGATCATGACCCTTTTCATTCCGCGGCTGGAAAAGGGCAGGTTAACACCTGTCAGCCCTCTGGAAGAGCAGGACCTTCCCATATTCAAATCCGCCCTGGCCAGTATAGACTTGAGTCCCGGGTTGTGGGCCGCCTTTCTGCCCCCTGCCGCAGCCGCTCTGATCCTTCCCCCCGCCGATGCCATGGAAGAATTGGTAAGAATCGGCAAATATAAGCCGTCTTATAAAATCATCATCCAAAGACCCGGCAAGGAGAACCGTATCCTGTGTGCGGAAATTTCCGAACATGCACACCGGCTGGGCATCGATATTTTCCAGGAAGGCGCCTTGCTGGGAAGTTTCAACTACGAGACGGTTCAAATCTGCATGGAGGAGATGACAAAGGCAATCCGCGCCCATGCCTGGGAAAAGGATGAATGGTCCAGGGAAGACACCATCGCCTACACCGTGAACTGGTTTGAGAAGGTATACTATCTTGAACGAGCCGACGTCAGCGTGGAAGAAAAACGTTCTTTTTTCCATTCCCCCACACTGATCCGGACGGACCGCGTGGATGCGCTGTTCCGTCTTCTGACGGCAGTCCTGACCCTTCGTTTTCAAGCTGATCCGGAAAAATATTCAGCTTCCCTGCCCGAAAAAGCCGGCAGTGAGGAAGACCGGATGTCGGATTGCAGTTCCCTTGCAGAATCTTATCTTCTGGACCTGCTGAACATCGTCCGCTCCCTGGATCTGCTTGACTTTAAGGAATTCACCGACCAGGAAGAGAAGCAATTCAAGACCGAATTCACCCGATCCGTCCGGAAGCTTTCATCAGATCTCGCCAAAATGAGTTAATGCCTTATTTCTCAGTTTATGTCCAAAAAAACAAGAATTTCAGTGAAGGCGTGCTGCCGATTTTATTGGCAAATATCAAATCACAAGCACCAAATTCCAAATAAATTCAAAATCCTAACATCCAATTTCCAACCTTGGCATAAGATTGCGATGTTGGTGCTTATTGGATCAAGAGTCCTCGCTAATCGATTTCTAATCGTCCGCTAACTTAAATCTAACGTATTGTGTGCGGCAAACCAATGCTCGTTTTTGTAGATGGCTCCACGGCAAAAGGGTTGCCTCGCAACTTTTAAATGTTTGCGGGAGAGTTGATAGTGGCTCGAATCAGCGAATTGATCGGAGCGTTGTCCGATGAAGCGGTTGCGGCCAGAAGCCCGTACGCCAAACGTGA
>ENA-ORCT01001059-ORCT01001059.1-marine-metagenome-genome-assembly--contig:-NODE-1059-length-11391-cov-3.338430_pt1 | contig 11391 bp, 9 predicted proteins | sample MGYA00248632_ERZ508511 | MGnify/ENA primary metagenome ERZ508511 (study PRJEB26182, sample SAMN06268839) | marine metagenome | isolation source: Tt an P1-techrep anaerobic enrichment on pine from sediment...
TGCCTTGAATCGCGCGGCTTTGACGGCAGCTTCGATTATTTAACCGAGCCGGAGCGGACGAGCCGCACATTGGCCGGTTATGCCGCCGTGTCCGTAACTGTAACTCTTATTTTGGGAATTTTTGAAAGGCTCCGGCCATGACAATTATAGAAGTAAAAGATTTATGTTTTTCATATGAAGACGACGCGCCGGCCCTGGACCACGTCAGCCTGAGTATAAAAAAAGGCTTGTCGACCGGCGTGCTCGGCGGAAACGGCGCGGGTAAGTCAACGCTTTTTCTGAATCTGAACGGCGTTTTAAAGCCGGAAAGCGGAAAGATCCTGATCGAGGGCAAGGAGCTTGGTTACTCGAAAAAGGAGCTTTTACAGGCCCGTCAAAAGATCGGCATCGTCTTTCAGGACCCGGACGATCAGCTTTTTTCCGCCACGGTTAAAGAGGATGTGGCCTTCGGGCCCCTGAATCTGGGAAAATCCCGGGAAGAGGCCATGGCATCAGCCCGAAGCACACTGGATTACCTGGGTTTGAAAGGCTTTGAGGACCGGATCACCTACAAGCTGTCCGGCGGCGAAAAACGTCTGGTCGCCCTGGCCACGGTACTGGCCATGGAGCCGGAAGTCCTGCTGCTGGACGAGCCAACCAACGGCCTGGACGATCGCACCCGGGAAATCCTCACCCACACGTTGACCCGCCTTGACCTGTCATTTATTTTGATTTCGCACGAACTCGATTTTGTCAATCAGGTTACCAACACGGTCTTTGCCATGGAAAACGGCCGGATACTCACCGACGCCGAGATTCACGTCCACCAGCATGTGCACGCCCACCCCTACGGCTCATCGGCGCACAAGCATAGCTAGATGGTGGATGGTCGATAGTTGATGGTTGAGATAAAAAAGCGCCGTCCATCGGTTACATTCCGTATTTTTCGGTTCACATGAATGGCCGCCTGCCGAATAAAATCGATTTTCTTTGAGGGATTCCCAATGCCCCCCCACCATTGACCACCAACCACCGACCATCAACCATCAACCATCAACTTTCACGAAACTCATCCGCCTTGATGCCATAGCGGCGCATGATCTGCTGAAGGGCCTGCCGCTCCATGCCACAGCGTTTCGCCGCCTGGGTGACGTTGCCTTGGCTTGATGTAAGCAGGTTGCGGATATAGCTGTTGTTGAAACGCGTCAACGTCTCTTCCTTGGCCGCTTTGTAGGGAAGGTCATGAAAACTCTGATCGACAATACATGTCGTTGGATTATCTTCCGTCAGGCCGGCATCCCGGGGGAGAATCTCGTCGGTTGTGGAAAACAGGAGTCCACGGGTAACGATATTTTCCAGTTCCCGCACGTTTCCTTCCCAGGGCCGCGCCACGAGAATATCCATCAGCTCAGGGGAAATTTTCTTCGCGGGTTTGTTCAGCTTGGCGCAATGCTTTTCCAGAAGATAACTGGCGATGAGCGGAATATCCTCCGGGTGTTCTCTCAGTGGCGGCAGGGGAACCGGCAGGACGTTCAGCCGGTAGAAAAAATCCTCCCGGAATTCGCCCCGCCGGATTTTCTCTCTGAGATCCTGGTTTGTTGAAGCCACAATGCGCACATCCACAGCCACGGTCTTGGTATCGCCAAGGGGCTTGATGGTTTTTTCCTGAAGTACCCGCAGCAGTTTGGTCTGAATGGCCGGGCTGACATCCCCGATCTCATCCAGACAGATGGTGCCCCGGTGGGCCTCCTGGAACAGACCGATCCTATTCTGGCTGGCGTGGGTGAAAGCCCTTTTGCGGTAGCCGTACAGTTCTCTCTCCAAAATGTTTTCCGGCACCGTCGGGCAGTTGACGGCCACAAAGGGGCCCTTGCTACGCGGGGAAAGATTGTGAATCGCCCGGGCGGCAAGTTCCTTTCCGGTTCCCGACTCACCGGTGACCAGGACGGTATGGTCGGTTTTGGCCACCATCCGGATCGTCTCGTAGACCCGTTTCATCACCCGGCTGTCGCCCACCATATCCTGAAATCCCTGGTAGGTCCGGCATTCATCCTGAAGCCGCTGATTTTCCTGCAGCAAACGGCTTCGTTCCAGGGCCTTTTCCAGCCGAAGCACCAGGGTGTCATGGTCAAAGGGCTTGGTGATAAAATCGTAGGCCCCGTTTTTAATGGCCTCCACGGCGATTTCAATCTTGCCGAAAGCGGTCATCATGATCACCGTCTGGTCCGGGCTCTCGCTTTTGATGGCCGCCAGCAGTTCCAGCCCGCTCATACCCTGCATTTTGATATCTGCCAGCACCAGATCCACATGCTGCCGCTTCAGGATATCCAGAGCCTTCGCACCGGATGCGGCCGTCTCCACGCGGCAGGCCAGGTCCGGTTCCAGGCTGCGCCTCAGAAGCTGGAGCATATCCTGTTCATCGTCCACGATCAAAAGGGTTCGCTTCATCAATTTGCCTCTTCAGCCGGGGATTCCACAGGCAGGATGATGGTAAAGACAGTTCCCTTGCCGGACTTGCTGCTCACCGAGATATCACCCCCGTGATTAATGATAATCCCATAGCTCACCGAAAGCCCGAGCCCGGTACCCTCACCGGTTGGCTTGGTGGTGAAAAAGGGATCGAAGATGCGCGAGAGATTCTTTTTATCAATACCGTATCCGTTATCAGCCACAGTAATGAGGACCCGTCCGGCCTCCGAATCCCAGCGCGTGGACAGCCGGATGATACCGGCATCGCCCACGGCATGCCGGGCGTTCATTAGAAAATTGATCAGGACCTGCTTGATCTTCTTCTCATCGAGGAGCATCGGTGGCACCGCCGGGTCAAAAACCCGACGGATATCGATGCCGCTGACATCGCCGTGGTGTCTGAAAAACTCGACCACCTCCTCGATGACCCGATTGATCCGGATGCGTTCTTTTTTCGGTGCGGAACTCCGGGCGAAATTCAGCAGATCCTCAACAATGGCCTTGCAGTTTTTCACATGTTTTTCAATGGTTCGAAGATCCTCGTGCCGCTCGGTGTCCTGATCCTCCCCCCGAATCAGCAGCTGGGTATATCCCAGGATAATCCCCAGAGGGTTATTGATTTCGTGAGCGATACCGGCGGAGAGCTGCCCGATCGACGCCAGCTTGTCGGCCTGGGCCATCTGCTTTTCCATGTGCCGGATGGCTTCAATGTCCTTGATAAGGAAATGAATCGTGGCCTCCTCGCAGCGGAGCCCCCGGTCCAGGCTTCCGGTAACCAGCGACTGCATATGGCTGCCGTCAATACGCTTCAGTTCCACTTCGGCGTTGAGCACAAACCCCTGTGACTCTACGGAGCGAAGAACCGACGTCCAGTCGTCCTGGTGAACAAAAAAGTCCTGAAACCGCAAATCCAGCGCCGTGATATCGGCATCCGTATACCCGAGCATTTCACACCCCAGCGGATTGAGATCCACAATGTACCCTTCATTGGTCACCACAAGGATCATGTCCCGGGAATTTTCAAAGATCCGCCTGTACTTGTGCTCGGATACGGCAAGCGCCTCGGTACGATCGGCCACCAGTTTTTCAAGATTCTGGTTCAGGTACAGCAGCTCACCGTGGGCCTGTTCCAGCGCCTGTTTATCCTTTAAATCGATCTGGTGGATTTTCCACACCCGTTCGAAAAAAAGAGTAATCGAGGCCACCATGACAAATGTCATGGTGTTGACCGCTCCCGAAAACGGCCGGATCGAGGCCCACAGCCCGCTGTTTCCGGACAGAATAAACAGCTGCTTGAGGATGTGCCCGGCAGAACGGGAGATGGCAAACACAGCCATTCCCAGGCAAAACCACAACAGGTAAGTCCAGATCACGTTGTCCGGCTGCCGGTTCTTTAACTGCCAGATCATTTTCAGGCAAAGAAAGCCGAAAACAATCATCAGGATCGCGCCGATAAAATCAACGGTCCATATGGGAATGTAGGGCAATATCACGATCCGCCCTCCCCGCCGGCTGCAGTTTCGGCCAGCAGCCGTTTGAGCCCGGTATACAGGCACCAGAGTGCCGGCACGCAGAGCAGATGATCCAGCTTGGCACAATAATACACCACCGCCAGCCAGGGTGGCCCGCTTTCGGCCGTAATATCAATGTGCCAGGAGTCGATACGGGTTACGCGGATAAGGTGGGTCTGGTCATCCAGAAAGTGAACCAGCGCCGCATCCAGATTCCAGAGAATGAAAAAAAAGGCTGTGTACTGAATGTACCGCCAACCGCTTTTTTCGGTCAGCCGGCGCTCCCGCAGCCAGAAAATCAGGATTCCCATCGCCACAATAAAAAAGATATGGCCGAACTGATGGACGTAGACCCCTTCAATGCCCCCGTGCCCCTGGGTTGCCAGGGCCGGCGCGGGCAGCAGCACCACAGTCGCCGCGGCGACACAGCGTATAATGCGATATAAAATAGCCATCATGAGCCGGCTTATATCACAGAAAAAATACAGAATCCAAATGCAAAGGACGCATTGGCTGACAGCGGCAGGGATAAAATTGCAAATTTTTTGGTGGGAAAATCGATCGCAGAAATGGGAAATTGCGGCTGAACGGGTGAATCAACCGGCTTTCAGCCGGAATCAATCAGCTCTAATCAGAAAGCGGACCACCCCCTTAAAAACTTTGAACTCAGAACCCGAAACCCGGAACCCGAAACCCGAAACCCGAAACCCGGAACTCGGAACCCGGAACCCGGAACCCGGAACTCAAAACCCGGAACCCGGAACTCAAACCGCCCGTCGCCGGGCAATTACATGCCGGGCTGCGCCGAGCATAAGATATCCGGCAAACAGGATGACGACAAACCAGAAAACCGACCCGATCAAAATCGGTTCGCCGTTCTGCTCGCCCAGCTTAAAGATGTACTCCCGTCCGAAATTGCTGAGCAGATTGGCCGGCTTGTAGGCCTCGTTCACATAGGCCAGCATTAAAAATACCGGCAGATAGGTGGTGATGAGGTTCTTGAGCAACCCTTCAAAGAAATAATCATAGTACACCTTATTCAGCCGGTCCTTGTCGATATTTTTGGCCAGCAGCTTGCCCTTTTCCGGATCATCGCTTTTCAGGGCTTCTTCCCGGATCGAAAACCAGTGCTGGAACTCACGACGAAGTTCCTCGTATCGGCGGGTGGTATAGACCCGGGAGAGCCCCTTGGCAATCAGCAGCGTCACCAGGGCGATAACGGCAATGGCCACGACCGGCCCCAGTGCATTCACCGGCGCAAAAATATGGTCGAGAATCTGTGCGCCGACATCAACGCCGACAACGATTTTCAGCCACAGGGCATCCATAAACGCATCCATTTTTCAGTCTCTTTTCCCAAATGACCCGGACCGGGGGGCCGGAAATCCGGTCTTCCCCGGTCCGGGTGTGTTGCAGAGCTTGCGGCGCGGGACCATCGATTTTCCCGCGCCGGGTGCCTTCTGTTTCATTGTGCTGCCATTAGCTGTTCACTACTGGCTGAAGGCCGCCTTAAATCCAGATCTCGATTTTGAAGAACCGGAAAAACAGGAAAAACATGGTGAATGCCAGCACCCACTTCAGCTGAATTTCACTGAACAGTTTCTGTGCCCGGCTGCCCAGCATACCGCCGGCAAATCCACCGATGATGATGCTGATGGCCAGCCACATATCCGGCAGGTAACCATTCATCAGGTAGCCAAGAAATGCACCCACACTGGAGAAACAGGTTCCAATCAGGGAGATCGGCACAGCCACGTACATGGGCAGCCCGCCCAGGGTGGTCATGGCCGGCACCAGCAGAAAACCACCGCCGATACCAAAGGATCGGGAAACCACGCCAATGCCGATTCCCAGGATGCCGAACAGCAGCGGGTTGATGGTAAAGGACTCACCCCAGAACTTGAACCGGTAATCGGTGAGGCTGCTTTTGATCGGCTCGATGCTGCCCATCTCCACGGCTGTCCCTTCAGACTTGGCCTTGGCAACGGCGGCATTGAACTTCTGCACCATTTTTTTGATGCTTTTGCGCTTCTCCATGGCCTTGGGAGAGAGCTCCTGGAGGGTCTTGATACCCATGAGTACAACCAGGATAGCGAGCCATTCCTTGTAGGTCTTCATGGGGAAATACTGAACCGCGTATTTACCCAGCCAGATGGAGCCGATAAAAATGCCGGCACCGAAGGAGAGGCCTACCGGCCAGGCCACGCGACGCTCGACAACCGCAAAGCGATAAAAGGAACCCAGCGGAGAGAAGAGGGTCAGAGCCATGTTGGAGGGACGCAGCACGTTGGCCGCATTGAGGCCCAGGGGACCGGCGGTCTGAACGACCATCACCTGGAAAGCTGCCATCAGCATGCCGCCGGCAGCCCCGATCATGGAGAAGTAGGTACCCACGAGAATCGCGCCGATGATGATCCACAGCGGATTCATATAGCGCCAGCCCAGTCCGAGCCAGAAACCGTTGGCGTCCACGCTGTAGCTGCCGGCCTTGGCGCCGTTGACGTAAACATCAAATTTGGTATCCGGGGGGGTGTGCCGGAAGGTCTTGAAGGTGGCCGTATATTTTCCGGTGGATTTATCCAGGGAAATCGAGGTTCCCTTGTCCCAGTAGTTGCCGGTCTTGGCGTAGTCACCCAGAACGCTGCGGGAGAAAATGACGACCTTGCCCACCTGGGTCTTTTCCTTGGTGATGGTGTTGATGCCGTAATTGCTCTCATGGGCGAACTTGTAAAAATTCCACTGATCTTTGGTCTGGATCGGGCCCAGAACCGATTTGGCCTCATCGTCCAGAGCGTCAAATTTGCTCAGCTTGAACATGGTGGTTTTATAGAGACCACGCGCGCCGTTCTGGGTAAAAAACGAAGGGCCGCCGAACTTCTTTTCCGTAACCTTACCGAACTTGGCCGGATTGGACGTCAGCATATAGTACATAAAGGGGATAGTGGTCTGGTCGGTAAATCCCCTCTTTTTAGCTTCCTTGGCCAACCGCTTGGTTTCATGAACCCCATCGGTATCCTTGGTGGCAAACGTCTTCTGGGCGGCGATATTCAGGTACAGATCCTGCCCGGGCTCAATGGTTCCCTGAATGGTAACCGAATCACCGGCTTTGTAGGTCGCTGCGCTGAGTGATGCCGTGGTGCTGCACACTCCGGCCGACGCCAGTAAAACGACGACCATGGGGATCAGAAATGCTGAAACCACTACTTTCTTCACAGTCCATCTCCTTTTCCGTTAAAAAAAATTAATTAAATTATTGTGAGTCTGCAGGGCTCCTGCCCTGCCCGTCTCAGAGACTGTTTAAAAATCAGGGAATGGGTCCTCGATGGTCAAACGCGGGGGGAAATGGCCAAAAAATCGGCGGCGATTTGCTCCCCGTGCCTGAATTTGCAGTCCATTCATCGATTTTCAAACAGTCTCTTAAAAAAAGCCCACTGAATTCGGCAAAACGGCTCAGGATCGTCTGAGCGCGCGGTACTTGCCGGAGAGCACGGCGCCGAGCCACCCGAGTCCTGCGCCAAGTGGCAGCAAAATCCCCAGGTCCGCTGAATATAGAATACAGCCGCCGGTATACCGCACCGCGGCCAGATTGATAACCACGGCGGATAACGCCGATACGGCAAGACCCGCTGCCGCCCCCCATAGCCGCTCTCTGGATAAACGGCCGGTGAGCCGCTCCACCAGCGTGTAGCCGCCTACGGCCGCGTTGAACCCGACAATCCAGGGAATCACGGCCAATAACGTATCCAGGGACATGATCCCCGATAAAAAAAGCACCAGAATCACCGTCCCCACGACACCGATAAAAACGCCGTAAGCCGCCTGTCCGATGACATGAAATCGATCTGCGGGTGAGCGCATTGTGTTCTCCATCACCATTTCTCCTGTCCGGCAATTTTCTCCGGGAATCCGGATCAGACAACGCGTCTGCGCCGCCACCGATGCGTGCCGGTGAAAATTATTTGTTTCGGCAGCAAGCCAAGCAAGGCCTGTGCCATCGAAGCCAATCGGATCTCACGAGCGGCCTTTTCGCCTCAAAATTTTAAAATAACAATTCATTTCAAGTACTTGCTCAAAACGATCAGGCCTGTCAGGTTCCCCGGCCAGCCGAATCACCCGGCAGCAGGCCCCGGTTGGGTGCATTTTTTTTTTTGCACCTTTTCACCGCATTAAAAATAACCAACATTTCTAACAATTTAGATGATCGTTAAAATTTTCTTGCAGTGCAATAAAAAAACTGCACCGCATGTTCTCAATTCGAATTTTCCGATGCAGGTTCCAGTGAAAATCCGGCTATGCGACTTATGAATTTTAATAATTTTCAGAAAGTGCACGCCGGGAAAGTGACAGGTTCGGTCCGAAAAATAACCCGGCACAGGATTTGCTTAAATCCGAACGAACAAAAGCCGCCCCCATTGACCCAGTGGCGGACGAACTTTTCATCTGGAGGTTAGGAATGCAAAAAGAAGTATATACCCTGTGTTTCATGTGCTCGGTACGGTGCCCGATCAAGGTCCTGGTCAAAGACGGCCATGTGGAATGGATCGAGGGCAATCCGCTGGTCGCCGGCATGGAAGGAAGCCTCTGCCCAAAAGGAGCGGCCGGCACTGCCCTTCAATACGACTCGGAACGTCTGCAGGCACCGTTGATTCGAACCGGCAAACGCGGTGCCGGCGAGTGGCGACGAGCGACATGGGACGAGGCCCTTGACTATGTGGCCGACAAACTGCGGGGGGTCATCGACAACTATGGCGGCCATGCCGTGGCCTTCGGTGAGCGGATGAACCTGGCCACCCATGTCAGTAAAACCTTCATGAAAGCCATCAAATCACCAAACCATTTCACCCACGACGCCCTGTGCAAAGGTTCGGTCAACACGGCCTGCCGAAGCCTGTTTGGAATCGTCGACGGCCAGATGGCCATGGATTATAAAAATACCCGCCACATTGTGCTCTACGGCCGGAATATTTTCGAAGCGGTGTCCGTCAAGGAGGTCAACAACCTCACAGCAGCTATTGAAAACGGCGCCAAGCTCACCTACATCGACCCGCGGGTGACGGTAACCGCCACCAAGGCGAACCGGTACTGGATGATCCGCCCGGGAACCGACCTGGCGCTCAACTATGCACTGATCCACGTCATCCTGAACGAGCGGCTTTTTGACGCCGAATTTGTCGACCGCTGGGTGGAGGGACTGGCTGAACTTCAGGATTTCGTCCGTCCCTTTACCCCCCAGTGGGCTGAAACGGAAACCGGCATCCCCGCTCATGAGATCGTGGCCCTTGCCCGTGAAATCAGCCGGGACAAGCCCTCGGTCATTTTCCACTACGGCTACCGGGGCGCCCACCACGCCAACGAAATCTATCTGCGCCGCTCCATACTGATTCTCAATACCCTGATGGGGGCCATCGAGGTCAAGGGAGGGGTCTTTTTCAAAAAAGGCGCCGGAGCGGCCGGCGGCAAACCGGCCCGGAAGCTCACCGAACAGGACCTGCCCAAAGCCGACGTGCCGCGATTTGACAAGGTGGGAACCCCTGATTTTCCGCTGCCGGATCCCAACCACGGCGTGGCCCAGATGCTGCCTTACGCCATCCTGAACGAAGACCCCTACCCGGTCAAAGCACTGATCATCAACCGGTTGGACCCGCTGAAATCAATCCCGGACACCAACCTGATGAAAAAGGCGCTGGAAAAGCTGGATCTTATTGTGGCCATCGACATCAACTTCAGCGATCTGGCCTGGTATGCCGACGTGATCCTTCCCGAGTCGACCTACCTGGAGCGGACCGATGGCGTCATGCAGGCCAACAGTCTCAAACCCCAGATGCTCTTGAGGCGTCAGGCCGTAGCGCCGCGATACGATACCCGCGAGGCATCCATGATCATCAAGCAGATCGGCGAGCGGATCGGCATCGGCCAGTACTTTCCCTATGAAAGTATGGAGGAACTGGTCCGATGGCAGCTGGACGGGACCGGATTTTCCCTGGAGGATTTCGAAGCCAGGGGTTTTGTCTCCTACGGCAGCGGCCCGATTTTCTGGGATCGCAAGGACGGGCTCAAACTGAAGACCCCCTCGGGAAAAATCGAGTTCAAGTCATCACTTCTGGAGGATGCAGGATTTCCCTCCTTTCCCGACTACGAGCCGGTTTCAGGCCCGCCCACCGACCAGTTCCGCCTGGTGGTGGGCCGGATCGCCACCCATACCCACGTATCGACCCAGAACAACCCGTATCTGTCCGAGCTGACCCCCGAGAACGTGCTCTGGATCAATACGTCAAGGGCCGCCGAACTCGGTATCACGAACGGTCAATACGTGGAGGTGGCATCATCAGTAGGATCGGGCCGCATCCGGTCCCATGTCACCGATCTGATTCACCCCGAGGCGGTATTCATGCTCCACGGATTCGGCCATGAGGCACGGACAGCGACCCGGTGCTATAACATGGGTGTTTCCGACAGCGTCCTTCAGGAAAATATAACCGACAACGTGGGCGGCAGCCCCGGACTTCATGACACCTTTGTCACCGTTAACCCGGCTTAACCCGCGGAGACCCGCCCGGAGGAATCGAATGAGCAAGTACTATCTGTTTCAGGATACAAAAAAGTGCATCGGATGCCACACATGCACCGTTCAATGCAAAAGCAACAAAAACCTGCCCGTGGGGCCCCGAATCAGCCAGATCATCACGGTGGGGCCCAAAATGGTCAACGGGCTTCCCAAGGCCGCCTACGTGTTCATGCCGTGTTTTCACTGCGAGAATCCGTGGTGCGTGGCGGCCTGCCCCACCGGGGCCATGCAGCGCCGGAGCAAAGATGGCATCGTCTTTATCGACAGTGCTCTGTGCGTCGGATGCAAAGCATGCATTACCGCCTGCCCGTGGGGCGCCCCCCAGTGGAATCCGGAGACCGGCAAGGCGGTCAAATGCGACTTTTGCATGGACCGGGTCGACCAGGGGCTCAAGCCGGCCTGTGTCACCGTCTGCACCACCCACTGCCTGGATTTCGGCAACACCGAGGAGATGGTCCAGGTCAAACGGAGACGACACGCGGAACTGGTGGCAGCGCTGGATCAGCAGTAAGGCGATGGTCGATGGTTACCGGCTGATGGTCGCAATGGACCACGCCCCCCGGAATGCGGATCACTCAACGTCGAATTCCGAAGGCAAAAACCCGGGCACAGCGCGCTGTGCCCCAACCATCGACTGCCCCGGCCCCACGGATCAACAACCATTGAACCCGAAACCCGCGGTGGACCGCCTGACCTGATCGATTACGAGCACCGCTTCGCTGAGCACGAGCACGAGCACGAAATTTTGAACTTTGAACCCGGAACTTAGAACTCAGAACTCGAAACCCGCGGTGGACCGCCTGGCCTGGTCGATTACGAGCACCGCTTGGCTGGGCACGAGCACGAAACTTTGAACGATGAACTTTG
>ENA-ORCT01001060-ORCT01001060.1-marine-metagenome-genome-assembly--contig:-NODE-1060-length-11385-cov-4.164220_pt1 | contig 11385 bp, 12 predicted proteins | sample MGYA00248632_ERZ508511 | MGnify/ENA primary metagenome ERZ508511 (study PRJEB26182, sample SAMN06268839) | marine metagenome | isolation source: Tt an P1-techrep anaerobic enrichment on pine from...
TTGTCTTTTTTAAAAAAATAACTTCAGGCTAAGGGTTGTGAAATATTCACTTTGGGCGCGGTTTCATCCACGACCGTGACGGTGGCGGTGCATGAACTTGACAAGCCTTTATCATCGGTTACGGTTGTGGCTCTGAGCCGTTACACCTATTCGGTCCCAAAGTTTACCCACGTCGCAGAAGGCAGGCCCATAGCTTCCAAACATTATGTCTATCTATTTTTGTGCTCAGATTCACAATGAAATTTATATCTTGGGCTATCAGTTATGGTTATTATCGCCCCTCCCAGGTTTTCTAAAAGCCGCCGGTAAAGGCAAGGGCTCAGGGATCCAGGTTTTAACGATCATTAGCCCATCCAAAGTGCCATGTTCAGCAAGGTATTTCTACTTAACTATCGTCACATGTTCAGGCCAATTATCACCCCCAAGGTAAATTAAGATTCATCCGGTTTTTGCGTACTTATCAATTCGCTTTACTGCTATCAGTCTGAAAGAAACCGAAATTTGAGAAGAGGCGAGCCACTTGCTGATTAAGGCCCCCCGTGGTGCGGAACCATTTTTTCGAATTATGGTCTTTTCTTTCAAACTGCTTATTCGATTGTGATTTTCCGATCAGGCCATATCAAGGACACTACGCATTTAACGTTCCTCCTCGACATGGTCTGATCGGAAATATCCATTTTAAACAAGGAGTTATTCTGAAGTACGCTAAAACCGGATTAAACGAAATTAATTTTATCGAAATCGGCATCTTTCTATGGCCACTAGCCTTTTTTCCAATTTTGTAACACGTCTCTTTAATCAAATCATAAGTTCGTTCCCTCAACCATTATTTCCAGACGTTTGATTCGTTCCTCAAAATCCTCAAACTCCACGGATTTGAAACCAAGATCAAGAATTGTCCGGGCGGCAGCAACTCTGGTGGTTACTGGGGCTTCAGCGTCATTCATAACCGTTTTAGGGTATCAACAGCCTCCGTCATGGCTGTCTGCATTTTGCTATGGCAAAGGAAACCACCTGCTTTCTTGCAGAACGATACTCAGCCTGAAAGCTACTGACTTTCAGCCAGCGCTACAAAGTGCTTTCACCGACGTTAATAGCCTTGGCTGCTGCAGGTATCGACGGATTAGTCAACAGCGCAGCAATCGCTTTTTCTTGGTTTCTATTTAATTTTTGGCTGTGACCATTCATCTGGAATCACCTGGAGTTTCTTTTTGTTAATCAGTAAGATTTCAACAACATAATCGAAAAGCACACATACATTAGCTTCAATTTCTGCAACGATAAACTTTAAGTATTATAGCAAATCTGCTGACAAGAACCCCTCCATCGCCTGGGCTTGGGCTATGATAATGGTATCCATTACCTTTTTTGAAGGCTCTGCAAGTTGGTGTCGAAGTGCGTCCACTGTGGGGAGCCAAACAAATCAAGGGGTTACAGATTTTAGGTCTGTAATCCCTTTTTAATTTCCCTACGTATTTCCCTCCCCTCGCGTCTTGTTGGACAAAAAAAAGGCCCCCGGTCGCCCAAGGGTCTAAAGTGTTCCGATGAGGTGCCGATATAATAATTGAATCCTTTTTCCTGCGTTTTGCACAGACAAGGCCCCCTTCACAGTGGGGGGGCCTTGTCGCGTTTTTGGATATAATCATCCAGCGCCCTAAAGTTTTTCGGAATCAAACCGATAGAAAATTACAGAGAGAATCGTTTCTAACACCAGACACAAGTGAACCATTTGAAAAAAGAGGAACAGATTCTCAAATAATGGCAAGGCCTCCACGGGATCCGGAGGCCTTGTCACGTTTTGAGAGCGATATCCTCTAATTTAAGTTTATTGTCGGTATGGTCGATATATTTTTTATATCCATCATTGCCGCATGCTTTATCAGTTTTATGGCTGGAAAGGTTATAGAAGCAAGCGGTCACTAAATGGCAAAACGACAATTTCAAAAGCAGGTTTATGAATTAGAGCAACAATTAAATGAATATAGAACTGAGCTAAGGCATTATAGAGGTGAGTACAATCCTAATGACATAAATAATAAGGATTGGTCGGAAATATGATCAGATTAGAATCTTAAAAATAACTACCATGCCACAATCTTGTATTTAAAGCCATCGAACCAATTGCCGATGTAAAATTCAACTCCTTGCAGCGATACGTTTCACAGACAAGGCCCCTTTTGATCTGGGGGGCCTTGTCGCTTTTTTGGGGCTCAATCCAAAACCAGCACACAACATAACGCAAGACAAAATTTCACTTTCTCTCCAGGTTGACGAGTTAAATATTTTTTGTTTCAATGGCGCAAATGTGAATGCGCGGAGCTACAGCGGAGTAACGGCTTTACATCATGCTGCATATTGCAATTTTTTAGACGTAGCTAAGGTTCTGATTAAATACAAAGCTGATACAACGATTCGTGACCAATATGGAAACACTCCTATGGAGTATGCAGACCAATACGAATATACGAGAATGATAGCTCTATTGAGTTCTGAAAAGAAGGAATATACAATTAAGACTCAATTTGATTTGCAAGAATGGCGTTATTGCGAAGGAACAGGTTCCTGTGAATTGATTGGTCATGCCTTCATTAGAGTAAAAGGCACTGATTCTTAAAAATGTGCGGGTCAAAATGTATACTTAATTCCACATAACGACTACACTGAAAAAATTTTAGATACAAAAAAGTCAGGGAAATATAGCGGTTTCGAAAATGCAGATCCAAGACTGCAAAAATACATCCGAAAGACCGTTTTAAATGATGAAGGCAACTTCAAATTCATTAATATTCCAAGTGGGAATTGGATTGTAAGCACCCGATTTGAATGGCAGATTAAGGTTGGTATTTATAAAGAAATGCATTGTGGTCAATTGATGAAAACCGTGGAATTAATAGATAACAATGCTGAACAAATATTCTTAACAACTGATGACAGAGTGTTTTAATTTTTTTCACTCGATTAAATGAATTCAGAAATGAGATCAGCCATTATAGAGGCGAATACGACATAGACTATAAAAAATCCGACAACATGAATAAAAAATTTTAGACTTAAATCTTATCCAAAAAGCACCTTAAAACTATATATCATCGCCTCAAAAATATAAAACCGACACCTAAATGTTACCTTTAACTCATTTTGAATACCATCAAACAGAACATGTATAAAACAAAAGATTATGAAACTATTCTTTCTCTCGCATTACTATATTATCCATGTTGTATTGAGAAGGTTTTGCTTCCAAAGGATACGCTACATGCATAATAATTCGAGAGTTGCTTTTTAAATGGTTTACAAATTGGGGATGAAGTGAGCCAGTCCATTTTTTCTCACTTGCTGATGAAGAAGACATCGTAATGTAGTAGGTACCCGATCCTATCTTGAGTGAAATAAAAATATAGTGAACTCCACTTATTGAAGCAGGTCCTTTTAAGTGGTTAAAACCGGTCGAATTTGAGATGTATTCTTCCAAAATGACTTGATCATCCCAGATTTTCATTCTCAAGCTAGGAGAGTAACCGAAGTCACCAGATGTATCCCCAGCTGAAATTACAAACCACATAGGGCCTTCCCCATTTCCTATATCACCTTCCCAATAGATGGTTTTTGTGCTTTCGGGATTATTAAAACCATTGGATATTAGCCATGCCTGACTAATTGGGTCCGTGAAAAACAGTTTATTATTATAGGTTACTGTAGGACTTTCGCCTCCACCCGGAACTATTTTAATTATATCAGCCGGAGGGTCCCCAGCGGGGTACATCTGCACACGACCGGTGTAACTATCAAAATTTTCGTGAAATATTGTATTTGTGCAGCCAATTAAAAAAAATACACTAATAACGTATAGGCAAGAGATCATATTTTTCATGGTGCTTTCCTTTAAATTGGAGTTGCATTCTTTTAATTTTAATATTCACCTTATAATTACAATTGTGGCAATCATAGTAATGTCAAGTTGACAGCTGCGCGTTGAACCTTGTGTGGGGGATAAATGTAGGTGAAATATTTTTTTCATGCAGGGTGTCACATTCGGTCTTCGAGATGGGGTTGCCGGGGGTAAGAAACGCCGGTTGACGGCCAGTGCTACAGAGCCTCACGGTCACGGCCATCTCCGGGCTAATTTAACAAAAATGACCGGCAGCCCGGTCGATCGGATTTGTCATCCTTTCCGGCTTCGCGTCGTTCCGCGCCCTCCAAGATTTCGCCTCCGACTATTCCGCCGCCGCCCTCTAGTCGGCTGGTCTCCGTTGGTCTAAAGCTGGGCTTGCTGCAATCAGCGCGGCGCGCGGCGCGTTTTCGCCCACCCAGGCCAAAGAAGTCCTGCCTGCCAACTATCGCCGCCGCCGTTCGTCAATAATAGTCTGCAAGCTGATTTCCGGTTGACAGCTACCGATTAAAACGTTCAGCCGTATCTGTAATCGGACCAAAGTGGCTATTAGTTGGAGAGTAACCACCAACAAAAATAAATATCAGACAATATGAAACACGACTCGTATTACAACTATAAATGAAAGAGGCAGAACCTTTCGACCCTGCCTCTTGAGGAAAAATCAAATCTTTTGGACTATTTTTTCAGTTTTCGTCTTGTAGCCTTGGCAATGCTGATCAGGCCAAAACCGAGAAGGAGCATGCTGGAGGGTTCGGGAACAGTGCTACCTGCGCCAATTGGAGGCTCAGCATTTTCATAGTTAAGGGTAAACACGGATTCCACCATCGTCAGTGTATTGCTATTGCCACTGTCTTGATTATACGAAAGGGAAAGTTGCAAAGGAGATCCTGTTGCCCAACCAGCTGAAACAACGCCAATATCCAGAATGTCAAAGGTCGTGTTTACGGGGCTATTCCCGGTTGCATTGAGAAACCCTAACTCACTGAAGTCGATAATTGACACCTCATCATTTTCGTCTACAGCCCTCCTTGAGGTAATTATCAACGTGGAACTGGCTACTGTATCAAACGGAATTTCGAAATCACTTGGTAGACTATGCCACCATCCAAAAATGCCAGTAGCTTCCAGCACATTGTCACTGTTGAATACTTTGGTGTCGGTAAACGAAATTGCCCCCGCAACTCCATTCATGCAGATTAATAACAAACCCGCAATTAATCCCACCAATAATTTCCTCTTCATTTGTATCCCTTCCATTTTTCGAAGAAGTGTATTGCCGAAACAATTATCTGCATGCTGGTTTAGCAACAGCTGTGCCACTATTTACACGAACATCATAAGCATTTGATTTCAAATTTTTTTCCCAATTAAAAAGTGATTAGATCTTATCATGTTAGGTGATTTAGTATGGCTCAGATTGCGTTCTTCATAATAATTATGAAAAAAAATTCTATACTATTAGACATCTTATGAAGTCTGGCTCAGGTATCTTTCTCTGATTGTAAATTAGAGAAGGATATTGATCATTTGCTAAGCGCTGATAGGTCGGACACTGTTGGAGGGTTTTTTGGTCATAATATAGATAATGCTCTTGGTTGTGACGATCAGTAAAATAGCATCATACATTGTGAACAAACGGACGGTGGGTATGCCGCACCGTTTTAACCGGCAACGCATTAGATGTTGAAATCTCAATCCATACTTTTACCTTTAGCTTCAACATAAATTGCCGATATATTTGAAGGAAGAAAATTCAAACATTTTCTTATTTAGGGTAATTGAGGGTACTGCCGTGAATTATCAAATGATGTCTCCCCAAAGAAATTCAAATCACCGTAATCGGAAACAAAATTTTGTAATTGCGATTTCAATTATTATTGCATGCTTCATGGGCTTTATGGCAGGGAAGATTATAGAAGCCAGTAGTCATCAAGTAGCGAAAAATAAATTACATAAGCAGATTTATGAATTAGAGCAAGAGCTAAGTGAATATAGAACTGAACTAAGGCATTATAGAGGCGAATACAATCCTAACGATATAAATAATAAGAATTGGTCTGAAATCTTATCGGATTAGCATCTTAAAAAAAATACCATGCAACGATCTTGGACTTAAATCTTTCGCCCAAAGTTTTGATATTAAAATTAATTCCTTCCAGCGATTCGCCAAAAAGTCAAGATCCTTTCACAGTGGGGCCTTGCGTTTAGCGGAAACAAAAAAACGGCACGTTTTCAGACCGATTCTGTGGCACTCTGAGGTAATTTTCTTAAGGGGTTACTCTCTAAAACAGGAAATCAGGATGTGATATTTCTTTCTTTATCGTTAATACTGTCATTGGAAAATTTGGATTGATTAAATGATTTTCATTGAAAATCTCACTGCTATGATTTTCAGTATTGTTTGTTTTTTCTTTCCGTATTGACCAAAATAGCCCTACCAATCCCATTAACAAAAGTTCCTTGAATGGAAAACCAACCTCTGAATTAGATAACTTTTTTTTATTGGTATAAACATTAATAGTTGAGGATTCTGAGGGTTCTGCTCTTTTATCATTTATAGAGGTGCCTATCTGGTTATAATCGATAGGATCAGAAACTTTTAAAGTGTCAACCCTGGATGGGGGGAAATAACCAAAATTCTGGTATGCCCATACCAAGAAGAGTAACCCTAACAAAATCATAATATCTTTTTTCATGGTTAGCGCCCCCCTTTATCAATATTTGTCGTGGTGGTGGCATTTATTATCTCGGCATGTTTTCAAGTTCACTTTAGTCTTTGATAAAAAAACTGAGATAATTGTCTATTGATAGAGACACTTCAGGTCAATACGGAATTGGGTATTTGACTGAGAAAATGAACGATTTTGGATGAGCTGATCGTGTATATCTGAAATCGGGCTCAAACGGCAATTAGTTGAGGTAGGCCCAGGGATGTGTAGAGTTTTTGAGATTCAGTTGCCAATTGCGCATATGTCTGACTAGGTGGATTTTGGCCATCGGCACAAAGAGATCTTAAAACTTTCGCCAAGTAGGGTAGCGGTAACTACCAATGTATTATACCCCGCATTAACCTGATGATATGGCATATTGCTTTATTATTTGATTGCAATAACCAGCCACACGATTTTCTTGGGACACATTATCTATTTTAGATTTCGGTATAATTATTCCTGTAGCGCTTTATCACTACCTTTTGCTATATACATTGTCCTTTAGCCTTTTCAATGATACCGGGATGCAGTTGGTGGAATCCGTCTTTGCAGGCCAAATTACAGGAAAGCGCGGTGTGATTTTGGCAAGGATCAAGATTTGTACCAGGTAATCCACCGTCACAGCGGTAGTCAAAATCCTGTGTTTCCAAATATATACGAAAATGTCAGATTTTGGTGAATATTGAAATGTATCTTCATCAACGGCTAACGGTAGATATGGTATTGTAATCTTCACCGAGGCCTTGAGTGATTTCGGGTCAACGGAATGTGCGTATCTGTAGTCGGACACAAATTCAAACTCGTTGCATGGAAAATCTTCATCGATGAAAAATTCCGACATAATTGGCCTCCTTCAACGGTTTTTGAGGCCATTATATACGGGGCCTTCGACAGATACGGTCACAATTGGTCCCGGGGAATAATTTTTTAAAACTCACTTCAGCTTTATGGATAACCAGAATCAGAAATTTGACACCATCAAACAGCGCTTCTTAAAATTCCGAATTTATCTGCAATCTATGCAATCCTTGAATACGGTATTGAAATCTGTATTTTAGTTTTGAATTATCTTGGCTGAACAAATTATCGATATCTGTAATTGAGTTTTACTGACCATCATCAGAAACGATCAGCTAGGGGGTTTTGCGGAGCGACAGCGTAGATGAATTGGCTTTCTAATTCGAACCATCAGTTTTGATATGTACCCATCTTTAACTTTCCTTTTCCGAGTAGCATATCTTTTTTTTAATCAAGTGCTTCTTGAACTGCCTTTACTACCAAATAATCTTAGCTTAGATACAGAGCTTACGTTGCCAAAATCGTGTTAGCTATTTTATACGATTGTGGTTATTTAAATCCCGTTTTTGGTTCCAAAAGTGGTCGTTGGAGACTGATTTTGGGCAATGGTTTGAAGCAATATCGTTTCATGTAAGTATCTTTTCTTGAGCCGACCCCATTGCTTTGCCCTAAGATTCAATCGGTTTCATAAAACGCCAAACTTAAACCAAGCCCAATAAAAATGCCGCCTGAAATCTTATTCATAGCGCGAATCCATAAAGTATTCTGGTGAAATTTTTTAGCTATTGCTGAAGAAAATAAAGCGAAAATTAAATACCAGATAGTACAAGTAAAAACATAGAATATACCAAGTAAAATAAAGGAAGTTACGTTTCCGTATTTCGGATCTATAAACTGAGGAAGAAAGGATAAGAAAAACAGAGCTACTTTTGGATGTATCTGTTCACGGGGTAGTCCCGCCCAATAGAATTTAGCCTAACTATCCGAAATCACAATTGATTTGAATAATCTACAAACCTCTGAAATTATTGAAAATAAATCTAGATTTTTGTTTTTTACTATGTTAGAGTGCTTTTCATGGCACTCAAAAGACCTTTTTCACAGCTCGAATGGTTCCAGACACCGGAGCCGGTAAGACAGTACATACTGGCCCTGGAACAGGCGCTTGCCGATCTGCAGCATCGTCTCGAAGTCCACGAAAAGCGGATTGAAAAGCTTGAAGTCCGAACCGATAAAAACTCGCACAATTCCAGCAAGCCGCCTTCCTCCGATCCGCCTTTTGCCAGAAAGAAACGCAAACAGAAGAAGAGCAAGAACCCGAAAGGCGGCCAGAAGGGCCACGAACCCCACCGGCAAGAAATACTGGACCCGAGCGAGAGTCATTGGCTGATGCCGGAGCGCTGCAGCTGTGGACATTTGGAATTCGACCCCGATCAGATGCAGCCGTTCTATGTGCATCAACACATCGAGTTGCCTAAGATCGAGATGGACGTCAGCCACTTTATCCTCCAGCAATGCGATTGCCCCAACTGCGGCAAAACAGTCAAAGCCACGCTGCCTCCGGAGAAGAGCACCGGCTACGGGCCCCGGTTGACCGCGTTCATCGGGGAGCTGAGCGGCATCAAGGCTATGAGCAGAAGCGATGTTCAGCAGTTGTGCCGGTCCGTACTAGGCATTCCCATCGCCGTCGGAACCATCCAGAAACTGGTCGACCGCACATCGATGGCGCTATTGCCGGTATACGAACACATCGGCGGCATTGCCCGGCAGCACTGGTGCAATTACATCGACGAAACCTCGTGGTTCAAGGGACATGACCTTCACTGGCTGTGGGCCATGGTCAACGAACGGGTGGCATTCTATCGCATCGACCCGCATCGCTCCAAGGAGGCCTTCGAAAACCTGGTCCAGGATTGGGAAGGCATTCTGGTCAGCGACGGATACGGCCTCTACCGAACATGGATCAACCGCCAGACCTGTCTGGCCCATCTGATCAGAAAAGCCGACGCCCTGGCGGAAAGAAAGAAAACCGAGCTTCGCCGCTTCGGAGAGATCGTCGCCGCCTGGCTCAGGCAACTGGTCTCTTTTGCCAAAGAACCGCCCGACCCGAAAACATGGTCGGATTTCTACACCTTCTTTCTGTTGACCATCTCCCTTTGGGAGGAGGATCAAACCGATGCCGGCAGACTGGCGCGGCAGATCATCCGGGAAATCGACGACCTGTGGACCTTTCTCGATCATCAGGGAGTTGAGCCCACCAACAATCGCGCGGAACGGGCCCTACGCTTTGGGGTGTTATGGCGCAAACGCAGCTTCGGCACCCAGAGTGAAAAGGGCAACCGATGGGTGGAGCGGATTCTGTCGTTCAAGGAAACCTGTCGGTTGAAATCGGAGACGACATTCCCTGTCCTTGTGAACTGTGTAAAATCCTTCTTTCAAAATTCTCAGCCTGACCTGTCCTGGATTTAGCTTAGGCCGTAACTACCCTGTGAATACGTACAATCGCCGTACCATAACTTCTAAGATTTTTAAGAAAGTAATTGTGGTTTCTCAGGCCATTTGTTTAATTACCATTCTACTCGCTTCCACGTTGACAGTAAATTACATTCATAGTCGTTTCGAGAAAGAAAAAAAAGAATTTGAAGAACTTCAATCATTCCAGTTTCCTATAGATACGCTTGGTGGATGGGATTTCGGACTTTATGGTATTGCGATGAACTTCGGGTTACAAATAACATTTGGTACTGTGTTCGCTATTTTATGTATTGGAACGGCTTTAGCCTTAGGATTGGCAGCTATTTTTTCTTATATAGGTATTTATATTATACCATTTCTCTTATTGTTGCCCATAATGATCCCGTTATCCATGAAATGGAAAAACCCTGCCAAGTTCCTTATCTTCCGACCTTTCAATCGAACGAGAGTGACTGGATCATTAAAAAAGATAGTTAGAAATGAAATTTCAGAATTTGGACATGTCTATACCTTGGCTGATTCTGAGATTAAAGTTCCATGGTATGTTAAGATTCCGATTTTTCTGGGCCAGCTTTCGTTTTTTCATTTTCGAAATCGAACACTTTATATTCCAAATCAGCTTGTAAAACTGGCTAAGGCGATGAACCATAGGATACGCCGTAACATAAATTGGTACTTGTCTTTTTCCAAGCTCTTTTCAGTAAACTGCACGGATATGGGCTGGCGTTCAACAGTGGCCTTTTTAACACCCATGTTTGATGGATTCATACTTGATTTAAGTCATCCTAGCATCAATATCACCTGGGAGATCCAACTCCTCGATAGAATCGGTGCGTTAAATCATACCATTTTTCTAGTTCACAAAGATAGAAAGAAGGAGGCACTGCAAGTTCTTAATAAGGAGCTATGCACAGAGGATGATGTTAGTAACAAGGTTTTAATATATGATGAACACGGACGAACGGATTCAGAAGCCCTTCAATCCAAATTAGTTAGCTTTATCACAGACCCTGTTCGTTTTCATTCAGAAAGTGTTGATGTATCTTGTCCCGAAATCTTAGGGTCTTACCCTGATTTCAAAAAAAATCAGCCAGAAAAGGCTAGACTCGACGAATCAATTCTTCCCCCAGAAAAAAATAAAAGAGACAGCTTGGTGCTTAAGTTGGTATTTGGTCTCGTATTGCTGCTGCTATTGTGTATGATAACATATACCCAATCGCGAGGATTATTTAAAGAAAACATTGACATCGATAGCCTTGGATTAGAATTTGTGCTCATCCCGTCTGGAACATTTCTTATGGGAAGCCCGTCTGATGAAGAAGGTAGAAATCCTGACGAAAGCCAACACAAAGTAACCATCAGCAAGCCGTTTTACATGCAACGCACTGAAGTAACAGTAAAACAGTGGGAGGCTGTCATGGGTAAAATCCCAGTCTTTTCTGATGAGGACTGCGAGAGTTGTCCTGTGCAAGGTGTTGTTGATTGTCAGATTAAGTGAACCGATTTTAC
>ENA-ORCT01001061-ORCT01001061.1-marine-metagenome-genome-assembly--contig:-NODE-1061-length-11384-cov-3.442204_pt1 | contig 11384 bp, 15 predicted proteins | sample MGYA00248632_ERZ508511 | MGnify/ENA primary metagenome ERZ508511 (study PRJEB26182, sample SAMN06268839) | marine metagenome | isolation source: Tt an P1-techrep anaerobic enrichment on pine from...
GTTGAACGGGCCGCCGCGGTGGATGTGCCTGACGTCATCGCGCTCACGCGCAGGCTGCTGCGCTTCGATACGGTGAACCCACCGGGAAACGAGGCCGCCTGCGCCAGTGACCTGCAGCTGTTGCTGGATGCCGCGGGGTTCGAAACCGCCCTTCTGCCGATGGGCCACGGGCGGGCCAACCTCGTGGCCTATCTGGGCGACGGCACGGGCGCGCCGCTGGGCTTCACCGGCCATCTCGACACGGTGCCGCTGGGCGCGCAGGACTGGAGCCACGATCCCTTCGCGGGCGAGATCGAGGGCGACCGGATCTATGGCCGCGGCACCACCGACATGAAGGGCGGCGTCGCCGCCTTCGTGACGGCCTGCATCGCCGAGGCCGAGACGCTGCGCCAGGGCCCCGGTGTCCTGCTGCTGATCACGGCGGGCGAGGAAACCGGTTCGGACGGCGCGCGGGAAATGGTCACCAATGACGGGCTGCGCCGCCCCGGCGCGCTGGTGGTGGCTGAACCCACCGCCAACCGCCCGCTGGCCGGGCACAAGGGAGCGCTGTGGTTGCGGGTGGTGACCGAAGGCGTCACCGCGCATGGCTCGATGCCCGAGCGTGGTGTGAATGCCGTGGTCGGGGCCGCGCGGGTGATCGAGACGCTGGCCGCCTTCGATTTTGACGCGGAACCGCATCCGGTGATGGGCGCGCCCTCGCTCAATATCGGCACGATCAGCGGCGGGATGAACATCAACTCGGTTCCCGACCGGGCCGAGATCGGGGTCGACATCCGCAGCGTGACCGGGGTGGAGCACGGGGCGCTGCGGCGCAAGCTTGCGCAGAGCCTGGGCGACGCGGCCCGGATCGAGACAATGGTCGATCTGCCGCCGGTCTGGACCGACCCGGAAGACCCATGGATGCAGGGCGTGATGGAGACCGTCACAGCCGTCACCCACGTCCCGGCGGCCCCCGAAAGCGTGAGCTATTTCACCGACGCCTCGATCTTTACCCCGGCGTTCGATGATGTGCCCACGGTGATCCTCGGCCCCGGCGAGCCTGGCCTTGCCCATCAGACTGACGAATATTGCGAGCTTGGCAAACTGCGCGATGCGGTGGAAATCTATACGCGCCTGATCCGCGACTGGGCGGGCGCCGGAGAGGACAAAGCATGAGCAAGATACCCGAGACCGCGCTGGCGGCGCTGTCGGCGTTCGAGGCCGGCACGCTGACGCCCGAGGGATACCTCCGGGCCCTGCTGGAACGCTGCGCCGAGCTGGAACCAGAGCTGCGCGCCTGGTCCCATCTCGACCCCGAGGCGGCGCTTGCGCAACTGGCCGAGGCACCGGGGCAGGGGGCCTTGGCGGGCCTTCCGATCGGGGTAAAGGACGTCATCCATGCCCGAGGCATGCCGCGCACCTGCGGCTCGCCGATCTACGCAGAGGCCGTGTCGCCGGTGGATGCGGCGGTGGTGGCGCTGGCGCGGCTGGCCGGCGCCTATGCCATGGGCAAGACCGAGACGACCGAATTCGCCACCTACAAACCGGCCCCCACAGGAAACCCGGCGGCCCCCGGGCATACGCCGGGCGGCTCGTCCAGCGGCTCGGCTGCTGCGGTTGCCGCGGGGATGGTGCCGCTGGCGCTGGGCACGCAAACCGCGGGCTCGGTGGTGCGGCCAGCGGCCTATTGCGGCGTTGTCGGCTACAAGCCCAGCTTTGACCTGATCGAACCGGCCGGGGTGAAGGCGCTGGCGCGCAGCTTCGACACCGTGGGCGTGTTTGCCCGCAGCGTGGCCGATGCCGCGCTCTTTGCCGGTGCGGTGACCGGCCTGCCCCTGCTGAAGGCAGCACAGTCGCCCGATGTCCCGCCCGTCCTCGGCCTTTGCCGCTCGCCCGTCTGGGACAGCGCCGAGCCGGAAATGCAGGCGGCCTGGGATGATCTGGAGGGCATGCTGCGGGGGCGGGTGGCGACCACCGAGGTCATGCTGCCCAGGGTCTATGGCGTGGCCGCCGACGCGCATCCGCGCATCATGGCGCGCGAAGCCTTCCAGGCGCTGGCCTATGAATGGCACAGTCACCGCGATCTGATCAGCCCGCAGCTTCGGGCGATGCTGGACGAGGGGCGGGGCGTGTCGGAACAGGCCCAGCACGAGGATCGCATGATGATCGCGCGGCTGCGCCAGCGCTTTGCCGGGGATCTGGGGGACACGCCGATCTTCGTCACGCCCTCGGCGCCCGGCGCTGCGCCGGACCGGAAGACCGGCACCGGATCGCCCGTCTTCAACCGGCTGTGGACCCTGCTCGGGGCGCCCTGTGTCAACGTACCGGGTCTGCGCGCCGCGGATGGACGCCCGCTGGGCGTTCAGGTGGTCGGCCCCATTGGCAGCGATGAAGCGGTCCTGCGCACGGCTGCGTGGCTGGCCGAGGTTCTGGGCTGAGCTTGGCCCGAAGGGCGCTGGCGCGGCAGCAGGGCCCGCTGGCGGTCAGTTCCTCGGGGGGGACGGCGGGTCCTGCCTGAGGAACTTCAAATGCCCCGACGCTGCCGCATCCTCCGGGTCGAGCGCGTCTTCGTCGTCGGGATCCTCTTGCGCAAGGTATTGGCCGTCCACAACGTAAACGACCTCGGGATTGTCGAACTCGAGCCAGAAGCGCCTGTGATCGTGCGAGTGCACGCGCTTCAGCACGGTGCCCCCCGACTTGGTGATGACCCGGTCGCCGCGATGGAGTTGTTCCACGGGCAGCGCGCCGCGCAACGTGAGAACGACCGTGCCGGACGCCAAGGCGACGGAGGTGAATTTCGGATTGTGGGAAACGTGCTGAACGGTTTCCCGGCCGGTATGCGGATCTCTCATGACTGGGCCCCTGCGGCGGCGCTTTCGTCCGACGGCTTGCTCAACTGTGACGGGAAAATGTGGCAAAATTTTGCACAGGACGTCGCCGGCCGCGATTTGGGGATGGGGTCGCCGCGGGGTTAACGGAGAATGCGAAACCCCGGCCTGCCGGGTGGCTCAGAGGGTTCCGTGACGACATCCGAAACCCGCGCGGCTGGCGGGCCGTCGTGAAGTGCGGCCACCATGCCTGCCACCTCTGCCTCCGGCCCCGAGATCAGGGCGGTGACAGAGCCGTCCGCCTCGTTCCGTACCCAGCCGGACAAGGCGCGCTGGTCCGCCTCCGCCTTGGTCCAGGCGCGGAACCACACGCCTTGCACGCGGCCGGTGACATGGGCAATCACGGCGGTTTCGGGCATCGGCTGTCCCTTTCGCTGTCGCGCAATCACGCTTGGCGCAGTGTACCGCCCGCCGCCTGCTGCATACAGGCGGATCCGGCGCGATCCGGTGCCGGACCTGCCGGACCGGTCAGAAATCGGCGCGCACGCCGGGCAAGTTGAGTTCGGTCATCAGGTCGCGCAGTTCCTGCCGGGCGGCGATGTTGGACAGGTTCAGCCCCGAGACGCCGATATCCTTGAGATCGAGCAGCGTCAGCCCGTTGGGGAAAAGCTCGCGGAAGATGACCCGTTCCTTGAAGCCGGGTGCCACGCGGAAGCCGATGCGGCGGCTGAGATTTCCCAGCGCGTCGCCCATCTTCTTCTTGTTGTGCATCTGCTGGGCGCCGAGGCGGTTGCGCAGCACCACCCAGTCGATCGGCGGCAGCCCGGCCTGGGCGCGCATCTGGCGGGCGTTCCAGACCATCTCGGAATAGATCGAGGGGCCGAGGATCTTGCCGCTGGACGAGTCGATCCGGGCCAGCAGGTCGAAATCGACGAAACTGTCGTTGAGCGGCGTGACCAGCGTGTCGGCCAGGGTATGCGCCACCTGGCTGAGGCGGGTATGCGAGCCGGGGCAGTCGATCAGGATGAAATCCACCTCCGGTTCCAGCGCCGAAACGGCGACGGAGAGGCGGCGGTCATAGATGTTCTCGCCGGGGTCGAGCTGGTCGCGGTCGACCTCGGGCAGGTCGCGGTAATCGGGAGTGGGCAGGTCCAGCCCCTCGCGGGCGCAATAGGCGCGGCGGTTCTCCATGTAGCGGCCGAAGCTGCGCTGGCGCAGGTCGAGGTCCAGCGCGCCCACCTTGTGGCCCATGCGGGCCAGCGCCGTGGCGATATGCATCGACATCGTCGATTTGCCCGCGCCGCCCTTTTCATTTCCGACAACGATTATGTGCGCCACGCCGTACCCCTTATGGTCTTGTAAGCCGCCATTTCACGGTTGGTCGGCACTATATGTTGGGGGGCACCCGGCGAAAAGACGCTGATTGGCGGGCGGGCGCGGAATCTTGTGGACGCTGCCAAAAAACCACGCGCGCAACGAAAAACGCCGCCCCGAGGGCGGCGCTTGACGTTTCGCAAGGCGGCAGGCTCAGAAGCCCAGGCCTTCGTATTTCTTCTTGAACTTCGACACGCGGCCGCCGGTGTCCATCAGGCGCGACGAGCCGCCGGTCCAGGCGGGGTGCGCCGAGGGGTCGATGTCCAGCGCCAGGGTGTCGCCTTCGCTGCCCCAGGTCGAGCGCATCTTGACCACGGTGCCATCGGTCATCTTGACGTCGATGAAGTGGTAATCGGGGTGGATTTCTTTTTTCATGGGCCCTCTCCTTACGCTTCGGTGCCGGCTTTGGGCTTGTAGTTGGTGACTTCCGCGATACGGGCCGATTTGCCGCGGCGCGAGCGCAGGTAGTACAGCTTGGCGCGGCGGACTTTACCGCGGCGCACCACCTCGATGCTGTCGATATTGGTCGAGTAGAGCGGGAACACGCGCTCCACGCCTTCACCGAACGAGATCTTGCGCACGGTGAACGAGCCGGCGATGCCGTTGCCGTTCTTGCGGCTGATGCAGACGCCTTCGTAGTTCTGCACACGGGTGCGGCTGCCTTCGGTCACTTTGTAACCGACGCGGATGGTGTCACCGGCCTTGAAATCCGGGATCTTCTTTTCGAGCTGAGCGATCTGCTCGGCTTCCAGCTGTGCGATCAGGTCCATCGCATCTCTCCTATATGCTCACGGTTTGCCCGCGAAGTTGGCGCGTCCTCAGAGCTCTTGGTCTTCTTCCGGGTCCCTACCATGCGCTTCACAGTAAGCCCGCCAGAGATCAGGTCGTCGTTCCTTGGTCAGCCTTTCGGCCATGGCCTTCCGCCAGGCGGTGATCTTCGCGTGATGGCCGGACAGAAGAATTTCCGGTATCTCGCGACCTTCCCAGACGGCGGGCCGAGTATATTGCGGGTGCTCAAGCAAAAAATCCGAGAAGGACTCCTCCTCGGTTGATGCCTGATTCCCAAGTACGCGCGGTATAAGGCGGACCGTCGCGTCAATCAAGGCCTGAGCGGCGATCTCGCCGCCGGTCAGGACGAAATCGCCCAAGCTGACCTCTTCGATGCGGTGATGGTCCAGCACGCGCTGGTCCACGCCCTCGAACCGGCCGCACAGCAGGGTGATGCCGTGGGCCTGCGAAAACCGCTGGGCCATGGCCTGGTTGAAGGGCTTGCCGCGGGGCGAGAGGTAGATCACCGGCCAGTCCGCGCGCGAGGGCGGCGTGCCGATGGCGGCCTGTTTCAGCGCCGCGTCCACCACGTCGGGGCGCAGCACCATGCCCGCGCCGCCGCCCGCGGGGGTGTCGTCGACATTCTTGTGCTTGCCCACGCCGAAGGGGCGCAGGTCGATCGTCTCCAGCGCCCAGAGGCCCTGCTCCAGCGCCTTGCCGGTCAGCGACTGGCCCAGCACGCCGGGAAAGGCCTGCGGGAACAGCGTGATGACCTTGGCCGTCCAGGCGCCCTTGAGGCGCGGGCGGTCGGTCATCAGGTCGCGCGGCTGGAGGGTGGCCGAGATCGACACCCGGCCGTGGGATTTCGGCGTGTCACTCATCGGGGAACAGCCCCTCGGGCGGGTCGGCGATGATGCGGCCCGCGGTCAGGTCGACGGTGGGCACGAATTCGTTGGTGAAGGGCAGGAGCACGGTGGTTTTCAGCCCCGGCCCTTGGATCTCCAGCAGATCGCCCGCGCCGTAATTCTGGACCGAGCGCACCTTGCCCAGCACCTTGCCGCCGGTGTTCAGAACCTCAAGGCCGATCAGGTCGCTGTGGTAGAATTCGTCGTCGGGCAGCTCGGGGAGCTTGTCGCGGTCGGCAAACAGGCTTGTGCCGCGCAGGGCGTCGGCCTCTTCCTTGGTGTTCACACCCGACAGGCGCGCGGCAAAGCCGTTCTTGACTGCGCGGGTGATTTCCACCGTGAAGCTGCGCGTGCCGTCCTCGGTATAGAGCGGCCCGTAATCGGCGATCCCCTCGGGCTCGGCGCAGAAGCTTTTCAGCCGCACCTCGCCACGCACGCCGAAGGCGCCCGCGATGGCGCCGACACAGACTCGATCCGTGCTCATGCTGCGCTCCTGTCGAAAGGGAACGGGGCGGCGCAGGGCCGCCCCGGAGCCGGGATTATTCCTCGGCGGCTTCCTCGGCCGGTGCCTCGGCTTCGGCCTCGGGGGCCTCAGCAGCCTTGGCGGCCTTCTCCTCGGCGCGCTCCTTGGCCTTGGCGCCGGGCTCACCCTTCTTGGGGTTGCTGCGCTCTTGCTTCTCCAGAACGCCGGCGGCCTCCAGCATGCGCGAGATGCGGTCGGTAGGCTGGGCGCCCTGGCCGAGCCAGTACTGCACGCGCTCCATGTCCATCTTCACGCGCTCTTCGCTGTCTTTCGGCAGCAGCGGGTTATAGGTCCCCAGCTTTTCGATGTAGCGGCCGTCGCGCGGCATGCGCGAGTCAGCGGCGACGATGCGGTAGAAGGGGCGCTTTTTCGAGCCGCCACGGGCGAGACGAATTTTGATAGCCATTGTGTTTCTCCTTGGATGGCTGGTGTTCGGCGGGAGCTGCCCGCCTTACGATTGGTGTTGCTTATGGTGTTGGATGACTTCCTGGATGATGAAGTTCAGGAATTTCTTGGCGAATTCGGGGTCGAGATCGGCACGCCTGGCCAGGTCCTCCAGCCGGGCGATCTGCTTGGCCTCGCGCGCGGGGTCCGAGGGCGGCAGGTCGTGCTCGGCCTTCAGCCGGCCCACGGCCTGGGTGTGCTTGAACCGCTCGCCCAGCGTGTAGACGAGGATCGCATCGAGCCGGTCGATGCTTTCGCGGTGCTCTTTCAGCAGCTCCGCCGCGCGGATGACGACATCTTCAGTCAATGGCCCAGCCTTTCGGTTTGAAGAGCGGATCGCAGTAATGGCTGATCTCCAGCGCGATGCCGTCGGCGATCTGGCTGGAGCGCAGTTTTGCGGGCGAGGGGTGGCGGTAGACCGCGTCGCTGCCGTCGATGGTGGCGGCGTCCTTGTCCCTGACCGCGCCCAGGCGTTCGGCCAGGCGGATGGAGTCGAGGTTCTTGGGGTCGATATAGCTGACCGCCGTCGCCCAGCCCTGCTGTTCGTAGAAATGGCGCCGCGCGGCGTCGGTGGCCTCCAGCGCGTAGCCCTTGCCTGCCTTGTCGGGCCAGATGATCCAGGCGATCTCGCGCTCGGGCCAGCCGGCGGGCATCCAGCCGCCGGCCATGCCATAGGTCTCATCCGTAGCCTTGTCGTGGATCATCCACATGCCGTAGCCGCGGATCTGCCAATGGCCGATCTCGGCGGCATAGAGCATCCAGGCCTCGTATTTGTTCAGCGGCCCGCCCATGAACCGCGACCGGTAGGAGGCAAAGGTGGCCTTGAAGTCCGGATAATCCTCGGGCTCCGGCCCACGCAGGACCAAGCGCCGGGTTTCCAGCTCGGGAATGTCGCGGCAGGCCATCAGAGCGTCTCCACCTTGGGATGGCGGTAGACGCGGCAGGGCTCACCCAGCAGCGTGCCCTCGCGTTCGAACGTGGCGCCCAGCCGCTCGGCCAGGGCGATCGAACGGGCGTTGTCGGGGTGAATGTGGCTGATCAGCGGGCCAAGGCCCATCTCGCGCCCGGCATGATCGCGGGCGGCCAAGGCGGCCTCATAGGCATAGCCGCGGCCCTCGAACCCGTCGAACACATGCCAGCCCAGTTCCGGCTCGGGCCACATCTCGTGATTGACGACGCCGAGGCGCCCGGCGGGGGTGCCGCTGGCGCGTTCCTCAAGCGTCCAGAAACCATAGCCGCGCAACGCCCAGTGACCGAGAACCGCGAGGAAGCCCCGCCAGCTCTGCCAGCGGTCGCGGGTGCCGCCAATGAACTGCGTGCGAGGCGAGGCACTGAAGGCTGCGACGGCCTCGAAATCGCTCTCGCGCGGGCCGCGCAGGATGAGGCGCTCGGTCTCGATCACCGGGATATCGAGGTGCAGGCTCATGCGTAGGCCTCCATCCCGCCGTCGGACAGGGCCTCGGGGGAGGGGTGGCGCCAGACCTGCATTTCGCCGTGGCGCTGGTGGGTGAACATGCCGTCAAGGCGCGCGCCCAGGCGTTCGGCCACGCGGGCCGAGGCCGTGTTGGCGGGCTTGACCAGGCTGATCGCGGTGCTCCAGCCCAGCACGTCATAGGCAAAGGCGCGCGCGGCCGCGCCCGCCTCGGTGGCATAGCCCTTGCCCTCGTGGCCCTCGAACAGGTCCCAGCCGATCTCCGGCTCCGGCCACCCTTCGGGGGCGAACAGCCCGACAAGGCCGGCGGTCGCGTCGCTGTCCTTCGGCTCCACGATCCAGCGGCCGAAGCCCGCAAGCTGCCAGTGGCCGATCTCCATCGCCAGCATCCGCCACGACCCCTCGCGGTCCAGCGGGCCGCCCACGAAGGAGGCGCGCTCCGAGGCGTAGAAATCGGCGAACACCTCGAAGTCCTGCAGCGTGGGGGCGCGCAGGATCAAGCGTTCGGTTTCCAGCCGGGGGATGGTGATGGTGGCGGCGGTCATGGGTTACTTCTTCTTGCCGAAACCGCTGAGGCCGGGGGGCAGGGCGCTGCCGCCCAGGCCCGGCAGGCCGCCGGGCATGCCGCCGCCCGCGCCCATCTGCTTGGCCGCGGCTTCCAGCGCCTTGGGGTCCATCTGCGAGGGGTCCATGCCCGCGGGCATGCCGCCCTTGCCGAACATGCCCTTCATGGCCTGTTTCAGCATGCCGCCTTTGCCCATCTTGCCCATCTTCTTCATCATGTCCGCCATCTGGCGCTGCATCTTCAGCAGCTTGTTCAGCTCGCTGACCTCAAGGCCCGCGCCAGCGGCAATCCGCTTCTTGCGGCTGGCCTGGAGCAGCTTGGGATTGGCGCGCTCTTTCCTGGTCATCGACTGGATCAGCGCGATCTGGCGCTTGATGACCTTGTCGTCCATGCCCGCCTGCTGCACCTGCTTGGCCATCTTGCCCATGCCGGGCATCATGCCCATGATGCCTTCCATGCCGCCCATCTTGAGCATCTGCTCGAGCTGCATCTTCAGGTCGTTCATGTTGAACTGACCCTTCTGGAAGCGCTTCATCATCCGCTCGGCCTGTTCGGCCTCGATGGTTTCCTGCGCCTTTTCGACCAGCGCAACGATGTCGCCCATGCCGAGGATGCGGCCGGCGATACGCTCGGGCTCGAAGGTTTCGAGGGCGTCCATCTTTTCGCCCAGGCCCACGAACTTGATCGGCTTGCCGGTCACCGCGCGCATCGACAGCGCGGCACCGCCGCGCCCGTCGCCGTCCATCCGGGTCAGCACGACGCCCGAGATGCCGACCTTGGCATCGAATTCCTCGGCCACCTCGACCGCGACCTGACCGGTCAGACCGTCGACCACCAGCAGCGTTTCGCGCGGATTGACCTCGTTGCGGACCTGTTCGACCTCGTCCATCAGGACTTCGTCGATATGCAACCGGCCGGCGGTGTCGAGCATGTAGACGTCATAGCCGCCCATCGTCGCCTGCTGCTTGGCGCGCTTGGCGATGTCGATGGGTTTCTGCCCGGGCACGATCGGCAGGGTGTCGACGCCGATCTGCTGGCCCAGAACGGCCAGCTGCTCCATCGCCGCCGGGCGGTAGACGTCGAGCGAGGCCAGCAGCACCCGCTTGCCGGCCTTTTCCTTCAGGCGTTTGGCCAGCTTGCCGGTGGTGGTGGTCTTGCCCGAGCCCTGCAGGCCGACCATCAGGATCGGCGCGGGCGGGTTGTCGACCTTCAGCTCGCCGGGTTCGCCCTCGCCGGCCAGGACATGGACCAACTCGTCATGGACGATCTTGACCACCTGCTGGCCGGGGGTGACCGATTTCGTCACCGCCTGGCCGGTGGCCTTGGCCTGCACCGCCTTGACGAAGTCGCGCGCCACGGGCAGCGAGACGTCGGCCTCCAGCAGCGCCACGCGCACCTCGCGCAGGGCGGTTTTCACATCGTCCTCGGACAGCGCGCCCTGCTTGGTCAGCCGGTCGAAGACGCCGGACAGGCGTTCGGATAGATTTTCAAACATGCCCAGGCCCTCCTACGACCGTTAAACACTTGCCCGATAGATATGATCGGACGCTCCAAACGCCAACGTCCCCCGTGGGCGAAACCTCGCTGACGGGGGGCGATCCTGTGACGATACAGGACCGGAAAGGACAAGCCGTTCCGGATTTGGAGGCGAGCGTTAGCGCGCGGGCGGGGCAGAGTCAAGCGCCGCCCGCGCGCGCGGCGTCATGCGGCCAGGGTGTCGATCCGTTCCTCGGCGGCCTTCACCGTGGCCTCCGGGTCGAAGACCATGGCATCGGCTGCGACGAACTGCACGTCGGTGATGCCGAAGAAGCCCAGCATGTGGCGCACGTAACCGGAGGCGAAATCGATTTCGGAGCCGAATTTCGTGCCGTCCGAGGACAGCACCACGATGGCGCGCTTGCCCTTGAGCAGGCCCTCGGGGCCGGCCTCGGTGTAGTTGAAGGTCTCGCCTTTCCGCGCCAGGTGGTCGAACCAGCTTTTCAGCTGCGCGGGCACGCCGAAATTGTAGACCGGCAGGCCGATCAGCAGGATGTCGGCGGCGCGGACTTCCTCCAGAAGGGCATCGGAATAGGCCGCGATCTCGGCCTGTTCGGCGCTGCGCTCTGCCGCGGGGGTGAAGATGGCGCCGATCCAGTTGCCGTCGATCTGCGGCACGCCCCGCGACAGGTCGCGGGAGGCGATTTCGGCGCCGGGATGGGCGGCGGTCAGCCGCTCCTGCGCGCGGTCCAGCAGCTTGCGCGAGACCGAGGCCGGGCCCTTGATGGAGCTGTCGAGGCGAAGGATGGTGGTCATGTTGGATTCTCCGGATCTGTCAGTGGTCCCTGTTGATTTACCTCTTGCGAAAATGAACACAATTGAACAAAATGCGCAAAAATTGTGACTTGGTGCACACATGAAGCTGGACAATTGGGACGAGATCCGAACGGCCTATCACGTGGCCAGGCTGGGCACGGTCAGCGGCGCGGCCGAGGTTCTGGGGGTGCACCACGCCACGGTCATCCGCCATATCGACGCGCTGGAGGAGCGGCTGGGCGTCAAGCTGTTCCAGCGCCACGCGCGCGGCTAC
>ENA-ORCT01001062-ORCT01001062.1-marine-metagenome-genome-assembly--contig:-NODE-1062-length-11374-cov-3.586881_pt1 | contig 11374 bp, 10 predicted proteins | sample MGYA00248632_ERZ508511 | MGnify/ENA primary metagenome ERZ508511 (study PRJEB26182, sample SAMN06268839) | marine metagenome | isolation source: Tt an P1-techrep anaerobic enrichment on pine from...
AGCGAATACTTGATCGTGCCGGGATAGAGCTCCATCGCGCGGACGATCTCTGCCCGCGCCCGCGCAAGCGAAGCGGGGGTGTGGCGTGGGTCGTATTCGGTCCGGCCCAGACGGAGGTATTCGCTTTCCGCCCCGCCGTCGGCCTCGATGAAGGCGTTATAGGTCTCGGTGGGCGAGAAAAAGCTGAAGGTCAGTGTAAGCCCGGCCTCGGCGCAGCGCCGCGTGACCTCGATGATCTCGTCCGTGTTCCGGGCGTTGATGGTGAAGACGAAGACGGCCCGCGGATCGCCCCGGTAGTTCTTGAAGGCCTTGTCGTTCATATCCGCGCCGCGCATCTGCCCGCTGTTGTCGTCCAGCCCCCAGAGCGAGACATGGCTGCGGAAGCGGATGTCGTCGTCGATGCGCCGGGTTCCGTTGGTGAACACGACGCCGTTCGGGGTATGCGCCTGCGCCGAGCGGATGCGCTGCGGAACGAGCGACGGCTCGGCCCCGGCGAGATAGGCGAAGTTGACGTCCCTTGCTGCCTCGCGCCGGAACAGTTCTTGCCAGTCGCGGCCGGTCTCCCGGGTTTCCGTGGGCAGCGCGGTGTCGCGGGCGAAATAGAGGCAGCCTTCGCAGGTCAGGTTGCAGGTGTTGGAAATGTCGTAGGAACTTCCGCGTGCCCGTCCGATGCGCTTGCGCAGAGCCAGAAAGGCCATCTTTTGGGCCAGCGTTATGTCCGGGACAACGTTTTTCAGGGTAACATTTATGCCGATGCCGTCTTGCCCGAAAGGGCTGCGAGCGGCTTGGTGTTGCCGGTCAGGACATTCAGCAATTCGCCCTGCATGATCACATTGGCCATGGAGATGTGCAGGCTGCTTTCGGCTATGCCGAACAGGCTGACCCCGGGAAAGTCCCGCAACTGCTCGGCATGGGCTCTGTCCAGCGCGTTGTTTTTGCCGAAGATCAGATCCATTTTCACCGGGGCGCTCTGGGCCTTGATCCGCGGGCGCGGGTCGAGCATGTGCGGAGACGCCAGCCTGTTCAGCCGGGCGAGCACGAGGCGGGCCCGGCGGTCTTTTACCTCATCGAGAAAAGGCTGAACTATCGTGGTCGGCGTGCCGAAGCAGACGGCGCGCGCGGCGGGCAGGGAGAGCGCGAAATTGATTGCTCCCGTCCCCCCGGCGGAGATGCCGATCGTGAACACGTTCTCGAACCCGCCCAACTGCACCATGAGACGGCGCAGCGCGGTCAGGGTGGAATCGAAATCCGCCCCCCAGGACTGCACGCCGTTGCAGAACAGGAGGCGGTTGAAATCCCTCAGATACACCGCGGTGATCCCGGCAGCCGACAGATAGGCATCGAGCGTTTCCAGCGGCAGCGACACGTAGTCCCGCAGGCCAGTGAAGACCACGGCGAGGGTGCCGCCCGGGCTGCGGGGGCTGACGATCACGTCCTTCGTGGGGTCGTCCGTGATCAGGGGGCGTTGCAGGTTGCTGACCGGCACCTGTTTTCGAATTTCCTCGACGATGGCGGGGATCATGCGGCTGCCGAGCCTTGTTTCGCGCACTTTCTGCAACATCCGCGCGATCTGGGCCTCCGGCTTTTCCTGCCCGGGTGCGGGCGGTGCCGGGGCGGCGGCATCCTGTGGCCCCGGCGCGATCCCGGTTTGCTTGCACAGCTCAATGACCCGGGGGTCGTCCGGCCATTTGTCGCGCGCTTGCCGGACAAGGTTCAGCAGGGTCTCGGAGCGCCCGCTGACATAGCTTTGCAGCATCGCGACCCCCTCGACCAGCATGGCGGGACTGGCGTTGTCGAAAAGCCGAGCGCTCAACGTCCTTTCCCACTCGCATGGGTCGTTCCGGTGCAGTGAGGCCTCGATTTTCAAGTGGATCGCCTTCGGCGTCGGCGACCGCGCGATCAGTGCGTCCGCGATGCGCTCGGCCTTGTCCCACGCCTCGAGACGCATGTAGGCGGTGGCGAGTTGCTTGAGCAGTCCTGTCGTGTCCCGCCCAGGTTGGCGGCGCAGCTCTTCCGCGCATTGCGCGAAACCGGGCATGTCGTCGGACTGCCACAGCAGCCGCGACCTGAGTTCCAGAAAGCGCTCGGTCGGCAGGCCGCTTTCGTGCGCGGCAGAGAGCGCCTGATCGGCCAGGAGGTACTGGCCCGTTTTCAGATAAGCCCGAGCAAGCTTGGCCAGGATCCCCGGCCGGCCCCCGAAGGTCCGGTTTGCCTCACGGCACAGCAGAAGCGCTTCGTCGTTTTGCCCAGCCCTCCAGAGGTCCTCAATTTGCCTGGAAATGTCCTGCCACCGCGATTTCTGTTCGATGCCTGTATCGGTCCCGGACAAAATGCCGGCCTCCTGTTAAAAAATATAAAGCAATGTGAAAAACCTAGCAGAGTTCGGACGAATCGCCAGAGCGATTTCGGCGGGGCCGGGGCCCTGGTTCTGCGCAGGTGCGGCCTTGCGCGCTGATGCGGCACAGGATGGGCGCGACGCCGCATGGCCTTGCGTCTTTCGGCGCGTGTGATAGCAGGTGGCGGAAGGAACTGGAGGCAGGCATGGACGATTTGCGCGAAAAGTATCTTGGGGCGATTGCCGCGGCCGCGGATGAGGCCGCGCTTGAGGATCTGCGCGTGCAGGCCATCGGCAAGAAGGGCGAGATCAGCCTGAAGATGCGCGAGCTGGGCAAGATGAGCCCCGAGGAGCGCAAGACCGCCGGTCCCGCGCTGAACGCGCTGAAGAACGAGATCACCTCGGCGCTGGCCGCCAAGAAGGAGGCGCTGGCCGATGCCGCGCTGGATGAACGCCTGCGCGGCGAATGGCTGGACGTGACCCTGCCCGGCCGCCCGCGGCGGGAGGGCAGCGTCCACCCGGTCAGCCAGGTGACCGAAGAGGTCACCGCGATCTTCGCCGATATGGGCTTTGCCGTGGCCGAGGGGCCGCAGATCGAAAGCGACTGGTACAATTTCGACGCGCTGAACATCCCGCCCGAGCATCCCGCGCGCCAGGAGCATGACACTTTCTTCATGTCGCGCCCGGCCGGCGACAGCCGCCCGCCGCATGTGCTGCGCACCCATACCTCGCCGGTGCAGATCCGCGCCATGCAGGCCCATGGCGCGCCGATCCGGGTGATCGCGCCGGGCCGGGTCTATCGCTGCGACTACGACCAGACCCACACGCCGATGTTCCACCAGGTCGAAGGCCTCGCCATCGGCGAGGACATCTCCATGGCCAACCTGAAATGGGTGCTGGAGGAATTCTGCCGCGCCTTCTTCGAGGTGGACGAGGTGGAGCTGCGCTTCCGCGCCTCGCATTTCCCCTTCACCGAGCCCTCGGCCGAGGTCGACCTGCGCTGCTCGTGGGAGGGCGGCCAGCTGAAGGTGGGCGAGGGCGACGACTGGATGGAGATCCTCGGCTCCGGCATGGTGCACCCGAAGGTGCTGACCGCCGGCGGGATCGACCCGGAGAAATACCAGGGCTTCGCCTTTGGCCTGGGGATCGACCGGCTGGCGATGCTGAAATACGGCATCCCCGACCTGCGCGCCTTCTTCGATTCCGACCTGCGCTGGCTGCGCCATTACGGCTTTGCCGCGCTCGACGTGCCGACACTGCATGGGGGGCTGTCGCGATGAAATTCACTCTCTCCTGGCTGAAAGAGCACCTGGAAACCCAGGCCTCGCTGGACGAGATCCTCTATGCCCTGACCGATCTCGGGCTGGAAGTGGAAGGGGTGGAAGACCCCGCCGCCAGGCTGGCCCCCTTCACCATCGCCAAGGTGAAATCGGCCGAGCAGCACCCCGATGCCGACCGGCTGCGCGTCTGCATCGTGGAGACTGACGAGGGCGACAGGCAGATCGTCTGCGGCGCGCCCAATGCGCGGGCCGGGATCACCGTGGTCCTGGCCAAGCCCGGCGATTACGTCCCCGGTATCGACGTGACCCTGTCGGTGGGCACGATCCGAGGCGTGGAAAGCCACGGCATGATGGCCTCGGAGCGTGAGCTGGAGCTTTCCGACGAGCATAGCGGCATCATCGAGCTGCCGTCGGGCGAGGTGGGGCAGAAATTCACCGACTGGCTGGCCGAGAACGACCCGGCCAAGGTCGACCCGGTGATCGAGATCGCGATCACCCCCAACCGCCCCGACGCGCTGGGCGTGCATGGCATCGCCCGCGACCTGGCCGCCCGCGGCCTGGGCAGGCTGAAGACGCGCGAGGTCACCCCGGTGCCGGGCGCCTTTGCCTGCCCGATCTCGGTGACCATCGACGCGGAGACGCAGGAAAAGGCCTGCCCCGTCTTCTACGGCCGCGTCATCCGCGGGGTGAAGAACGGGCCGTCGCCCGCGTGGCTGCAGGACCGGCTGCGCGCCATCGGGCTGCGCCCGATCTCGGCGCTGGTCGATATCACCAACTTCTTCACCTATGACGTGAACCGCCCGCTGCACGTCTTCGACGCCGACAAGGTGACGGGCGGGCTGCGCGTGCATGCGGCCGAAGGGGGCGAGAAGTTCCTCGCGCTGGACGAGAAGGAATATGTCATGCAGCCCGGCATGACGGTCATCTCCGGCGACAGCGGCGTGGAAAGCCTCGGCGGCGTCATGGGCGGGGAAGAGACCGGCTGCACCGAGGAAACCGTCAACGTCTTCCTCGAGGCCGCCTATTTCGACCCGATCCGCACCGCGATGACGGGCCGGGCGCTGAAGATCAATTCCGACGCGCGCTACCGTTTCGAGCGCGGGATCGACCCGGCCTGGACGCCCCTGGGCATCGAGGCCGCGACGCAGATGATCCTCGATCTCTGCGGCGGCGAGGCCTCCGAGGTCGTGGTGGCGGGCGAGATCCCCGACACCAGGCGCGCCTACAAGCTGGACACCGACCGGGTGCAGAGCCTGGTGGGGATGGTCATCCCCGCCGAGGACCAGCGCGCCACGCTCACGGCGCTGGGCTTCACGCTGGAGGGCGACATGGCCATCCCGCCCAGCTGGCGCCCCGACGTCCTGGGCGAGGCCGACCTGGTGGAAGAGGTCGCGCGCGTCGCCTCGCTGACCAAGCTGGAGGCCAAGCGCCTGCCGCGCATCCATGTCGGCGTGCCCAAGGGCATCCTGACGCCCATGCAGAAGCGCGAGCAGATGGCGCGGCGCACCATCGCCTCGCTCGGCTACAACGAATGCGTGACCTACAGCTTCATCGACCAGGCCTCGGCCGAACTGTTCGGCGGCGGCGATGACGCCACCATGCTGGACAACCCCATCTCCTCGGAGATGAGCCACATGCGCCCGGCGCTGCTGCCCGGCCTCTTGCAGGCCGCCGCCCGCAACCAGGCGCGCGGCTTCATGGACCTGGCGCTGTTCGAGGTCGGTCCGGCCTTCCACGGCGCCGAGCCGGAAGAGCAGCACCTGCTGGCCACGGGCCTCCTGGTGGGCCACAGCGGCGAGAAGGACGTGCATGGCGCCCGCCGCGCGGTCGATGTCTTCGACGCCAAGGCCGATGCCGAGGCGGTGCTGGCCGCGATCGGCGCGCCGGCCAAGGTCCAGATCCTGCGCGGCGCGGCCGATTACTGGCATCCCGGCCGGCACGGCAAGATCTGCCTCGGCCCGAAAAAGGTGATGGGCGTCTTCGGCGAGTTGCACCCCAAGGTGCTGGCCAAGATGGATGTCAAAGGTCCCGCCGTGGGCTTTGCCATCTACCTCGAAGAGCCGCCCTTCCCGCGCGCGACGACGGCCACCCGGCCGGCGCTGGCACTGCGCGACCTGCAGGCGGTGGAGCGTGACTTTGCCTTTGTCGTGGACGCGGATGTCGAGGCGCTGACGCTGGTCAACGCCGCGGCCGGCGCCGACAAGAAGCTGATCGAGGATGTGCGCGTCTTTGACGAGTTCATCGGCGGCAGCCTGGGCGAGGGCAAGAAATCGCTGGCGATCACCGTGCGCCTGCAGCCCACCGACAAGACGCTGACCGAGGAAGAGATCGAGGCCGTTGCGGCCAGGATCATCGAGAAGGTCACCAAGGCCACCGGCGGCACGCTGCGGGGCTGAGCCTCTAGCCACGGGACGGACGGGCCGCCATACTGGGGCGGTCCGGTTCGTCAGCGAGGGAGGACGCCATGTTCAACGACCGCGATCATGCCGCGGCGCTTCTGGCCGATGCGGTCGAGGCTGCCCATCCCGAGGACCCGGTGGTGCTGGCCCTGCCGCGGGGCGGCGTGCCGGTGGCGGTGCCCGTGGCCGAACGGCTGGGCGCGCCGCTGGATCTTCTGATGGTGCGCAAGCTGGGCATGCCCGGCCAGCCCGAGCTGGCCGCGGGCGCCGTGGTCGACGGCCCCGCGCATGAGGTCGTGTTCAACGAGGGGCTGCTGACCGCCAGCGGGCTGACCGAGGCCGATTTCGCTGGCGCGATCACCGAGCAGCTGGACGAGATCGAGCGCCGCCGCGGCCTTTACCTCGGCGATCACGCGCCGGTCGACGTGACCGGGCGAACCGCCATCGTGATCGATGACGGCATCGCCACCGGCGCCACGGTCAAGGCCGCGCTCAAGGGGCTGCGCAAGCGCGACCCGGCCGCGATCTGGCTGGCGGTGCCCGTCGCCCCCGCCGACACGCTGCCCGAGTTCGAGGCGCTGGTCGACCGCCTGATCTGCCTGGAGACCCCCAGCCCCTTCTGGGCGGTGGGGGCGCATTACGCGCGATTCGATCAGGTCAGCGACGAGGCGGTGGCCGCCGCCATGCGCGCGGCCTGGGACAAGCAAACCGACACTGAAGAAACCGAATGAGGCTAAGAACATGAGCTTGAAAGTCTATCTCTCGGGCGAGATCCACACCGACTGGCGCGAGCAGATCATCGAGGGGGCCTCGGCGCTGCAGGTCACCTTCTCGTCCCCGGTCACCGACCATGACGCCAGCGACGATTGCGGCGTGGCGATCCTGGGTGCCGAGGAGAACAAGTTCTGGCATGACCACAAGGGCGCCAAGGTGAACGCCATCCGCACCCGCAAGGGGATCGAGGAGGCCGATATCGTGGTCGTGCGCTTCGGCGAGAAATACAAGCAGTGGAACGCGGCCTTCGACGCGGGCTATGCCGCGGCGCTGGGCAAGTCGCTGATCGTGCTGCACGGGCCCGAGCACCAGCACGCCCTGAAAGAGGTGGACGCCGCCGCGCTGGCCGTCGCCGAGGAGCCGCGCCAAGTGGTCGAGATCCTGCGCTATGTGCTGACCGGCGAGTTGCCGGGCTGACGCCGGCTCTCCCGTTGCCGCGGCCGATCGGGGGCAGCGCGCCTGCCCCCGATATGGTGAGCGCCGGTCACTCGCGCGGGGGCTGAACCAGGCCGCGCTGCACCGCGGGGCGGGCCAGGAAACGCTCCAGATAATCGGGCAGGTTGCGGAACTCGTTCCAGCCCACCAGATCGCCGGCCTCGTAGCTGACCAGCGCGGTGCGCAGCCAGGGCGCGATGGCGATGTCGGCGATGGAATAGTCGCCGCAGACCCAGTCGCGCCCCTCCAGCTGGTTGTCCAGAACGCGCATCAGGCGCTTGGATTCGCCGATATAGCGGTCGCGCGGGATCGGGTCGGCCACGTCCTTGCCGCCGGCTTTGACGAAAAACCCCATCTGCCCGAACATCGGCCCGATGCCGCCCATCTGGAACATCAGCCATTGCAGCACCTCGTAGCGCTTGGCCGGGTCCCGGGGCAGGAACTGGCCGGTCTTCTCGGCGAGGTAGATCAGGATGGCGCCGCTTTCGAACAGCGGCAGCGGCTGCCCGCCGGGACCGTTGGGGTCGATGATGGCGGGGATCTTGTTGTTGGGGTTCAGCGACAGGAACTCCGGGGTGAACTGGTCCTTGCGGGCGAACGAGACGGTATGCGCGTCATAGGGCAGGCCGGTTTCCTCAAGCATGATCGACACCTTCACCCCGTTCGGCGTGGGGAAGGAATAGAGCTGGATCGCCTGCGGCTCGCGCGGCGGCCAGCGCTTGGTGATGCGGAAATCGGTCAGGTCGGTCATTGCGCTCCTCGCTGCGTTCGGGGGAGAGGTTCCTCCCCCCCTCTCTTCCCTGAAAAAAGACGGCACGTCCATGCGGCGAGCTGTGTGATACTGTGCGCATATGCGCATTGGGTACGAGGGACATTACCATGCTTAACGAATTCAAGACCTTCATCGCCAAGGGCAATGTCATGGACATGGCCGTGGGCATCATCATCGGGGCGGCTTTCACCGCGATCGTGAAATCCATGGTCGATGACCTGATCAACCCGATCATCGGGCTGTTCCTGGGGGGACTGGATTTCACCAACCTCTTTGTCGTTCTGGGCGAGGGCGAATACGAAACGCTCGAGGCCGCGCGCGAGGCCGGGGCGGCGGTGTTTGCCTATGGGTCCTTCATCACGGCGGTGATCAACTTCCTGATCATCGCCTTCGTGGTCTTCATGCTTGTGCGCTATGTCAACAAGGTGAAGGACATGGCCGTGAAGAAGGAAGCGGAGGCCCCGGCCGAAGAGGCCCCCGCGGGCCCCACCGAGCTGGACCTGCTGGCCGAGATCCGGGACGCGCTGGCTGCGAAATAGCCGGGGCCAGGGCGGGGCCCGGCGGAACACCGGCGGGCCCATGCCTTTTCTTTCGCCCAGGGCGGCGTATCCTGCGACCAGTTCCCGAGAAAGGGGAGGGACAGATGAGAACCGTCCTCCTGTCATTGACCCTGGCCTGCGCGATGGCCGTGGCGGCGCTGGCCGAGATGCGCATGGTGTCCTCGCCCGGCGACGGTTTCCTGAACCTGCGCACCGGGCCGGGCACCAGGTACCAGATCATCCTGCCCATGCCGCATGGCTCGACGGTGGAGCTGTTCGAGACCTCGGGCAACTGGGGCCGCGTCCTGCACGAGGAAAGCGGCGCCACGGGCTGGGCCTATCTGCCCAACCTCCTGCCCTATGACGGGGCGGTGCCCTATCTGCAGATCGCCGACCCCAAGGACGGCTGGCTGAACCTGCGCACCGGGCCCGGCACGCAATTCCAGGTGATCCTGCGCATGTATAACGGCAGCTGGGTCGAGGTGCTGGAGCAGCAGGGAAACTGGGTGCGGGTCCGGCACCAGCCCTCGGGGGCCGAGGGCTGGGCCTATCGCCCCTATATGCACGAGTGACCCGGGCCTAGCCCTTCAGCGCCAGCGCGGGCGAGATCACGTCGATCCCCAGCGCCTTGCCCACCTCGTACTGGGTCAGCTGGCCGGCATGCACGTTCAGCCCGTTCAGCAGATGCGGGTCGTCCTCGCAGGCCTTGCGCCAGCCCTTGTCGGCCAGCGCCAGCATGAAGGGCATGGTGGCATTGCCCAAGGCGATGGTCGAGGTGCGCGCCACCGCGCCGGGCATGTTGGCCACGCAGTAATGCATCACCCCATCGACCTCGTAGATCGGGTCTTCATGGGTGGTCGGGCGCGAGGTCTCGACGCAGCCGCCCTGGTCGATGGCCACGTCGACGATGGCCGCGCCGGGGCGCATGGTGCTCAGCTGCGCGCGGCTCACGAGCTTGGGCGCGGCGGCGCCGGGGACCAGCACCGCGCCGATCACCAGATCGGCATCGGCCACCAGGTCGGCGGTGGCGCCGGCGCTGGCATAGCGGGTGTAGAACCGCGCGTCGAACGTGTCGTCGAGATAGCGCAGGCGCTGCAGCGAGCGGTCGAGCACGGTCACATGCGCCCCCATGCCGGCCGCGATCCGCGCCGCGTTGGTGCCCACCACGCCGCCGCCGATGATCACCACCTTGGCCGGGCCCACGCCCGCCACGCCGCCCAGCAGCACGCCGCGCCCGCCATTGGCCTTCTGCAGGGTCCAGGCGCCGACCTGCGGCGCCAGCCGGCCCGCCACCTCGGACATCGGCGCCAGCAGCGGAAGCCCGCCGCGGTCGTCGGTCACGGTTTCATAGGCGATGGCGGTGCAGCCGCTGGCCAGCAGGTCGCGGGTCTGCTCCGGGTCGGGCGCGAGGTGGAGATAGGTGAACAGGATCTGCCCCTCGCGCAGCATCTTGCGCTCGGGCGCCTGGGGCTCCTTCACCTTCACGATCATCTCTGCCCAGGCGAAGATCTCCCCGGCGCTGTCCGCCACCTGCGCCCCGGCGGTGACGTAATCCGCGTCGGTGAACCCGGCGCCAAGCCCTGCGCCGGCCTCGACCATCACCTCATGCCCATGGGCCACGGCCTCGTGCACGGCATAGGGCGTCAGGCCCACGCGGTATTCCTGCGCCTTGATTTCCTTCGGGCAACCGATCTTCATGCTGTTCCTCCCTCTCTGCTTTTCCCACTCTGCGCTCTTCCGCTGTGAATTTCCTTGAAATTTCGGGCCGGTGCCGGTTTTCGGCAATGAAGAATTGTGCAAGACTCATGAAAATCATCGAAGAAAATGGCGTCGTGATGGAATTGGACAGGATAGACCGCCGAATCCTAGAGGTTCTGCAAAAGACGGGCCGGATTTCGAATGCCGAGCTTTCCGAACGCGTCAACCTTTCGCCCTCGGCCTGCCACCGCCGGGTGCACCGGCTGGAGGAGGAGGGCTATATCCGCGATTACGTGGCTCTTCTCGACCCGCGCAAGCTGGGCTGCGCGACCACCGTATTCGTCGAGATCACCCTGTCCGGCCAGGCTGACGAGGTGCTGGAGGCCTTCGAGCGCGAGGTGGCGCGGGTGCCGGACGTTCTGGAATGCCACCTGATGGCGGGCAAGTCGGACTACCTGCTGAAAGTGGTGGCCAGCGACAGCGAGGATTTCGCGCGCATCCACCGCCAATACCTGTCGCGCCTACCCTATGTGGTGCAGATGCAATCCTCCTTCGCGTTGCGCACCGTGTTCAAGACCACCGCCCTGCCGGTGTGAGGGCAAGGCTCGACCCCTCTGATCCCGGGGTCCGCGCGGCGCTTGCGCCGGGCCGCGCCCGCCAACGGCCCTGACCCAAGGTAAAAATGCTGTTTCCCCGCCCCCCGGTCTGCTGATATTCCCGGCACATCCGAGTTGGGGGAGGAACATGGACTGGGATTATATCATCGTCGGGGCCGGCAGCGCAGGCTGCGTGCTGGCCAAGCGCCTGAGCGAGGCGGGCAACCGGGTTCTGCTGCTGGAGGCGGGCGGCAAGGACAATTACCACTGGGTGCATATCCCGATGGGGTATCTCTACTGCATCGGCAACCCGCGCACCGACTGGCTGTTCCGCACCGCCGAGGAGCCGGGGCTGAACGGCCGCTCGCTTCTCTACCCGCGGGGCAAGGTGCTGGGCGGCTGTTCGTCGATCAACGGGATGCTCTATCTGCGCGGGCAGGCGGCGGATTACGACGGCTGGCGGCAGACCGGGCTCACCGGCTGGGGCTGGGACGACGTGCTGCCCTATTTCGTGAAATCCGAGGATTACGTCGAGGGCCCGTCCGA
>ENA-ORCT01001064-ORCT01001064.1-marine-metagenome-genome-assembly--contig:-NODE-1064-length-11364-cov-3.119252_pt1 | contig 11364 bp, 6 predicted proteins | sample MGYA00248632_ERZ508511 | MGnify/ENA primary metagenome ERZ508511 (study PRJEB26182, sample SAMN06268839) | marine metagenome | isolation source: Tt an P1-techrep anaerobic enrichment on pine from sediment...
TTTCCGGCGCCTCATCCCAGTTCAACACCGCCAGCTGGTCAAGGGAAATCTCATGCCCGTCTTTTTCTGCGCTCCGGATAAACGATTGAAGCGTATCGGCCCCGGCATTTATAACGTCCTCAACATCTTCTTTTTTCGCCCATATTCCCACGCTGAGAAATACCGGCCCCAACTCGCCAACCAGCAGGTTGAAAAGCTTTATTTTAACTGTTCCCTCCTCGGGCACATCGGCATTCTCACCTTTTCCCTGACAGGAAATACCGCTCCGGAAAGTGGCCAGAACCCCGCCCCGCCGAAACGTCGCGCCGACCAAGCCCGGCATGGAGGCCGACAGGGCTACGGTAGACCCGTCATTGACTATCGCCGTATCCACATCGTCGACCGGTTTGCTGTCGAGGAAAATAGTGTTGATCCGTTCCGCCAGATAATCGGCCTCCACCTTGAGTTGCTCGCAAAGCAGATGTTTCATGCTGCGCCCGACCTGAGCGGTTATCCGGAACCCCTGCTGCAGCAGCGGAGAAAACAGTGAAAAATCGGGTTTATCAAGTGTCAACGATAGCGTGATATGTGTATTTTCTTTCAATTTTACTTCCTTTTTAGCAATACAGCGGCGCAAGGTACGGACGGCTGCGGGGTGCATGGGTTTCGCCGCTACGCTGCGGCATTTTTTATTTCTCGTTCCATTAAAGATCAGAGTATCTCAAATAAATCCGCCTTCGCCAAGGCTTCCAATTTTTAATTAATTGCCAAGACTCTGATTCCGTGGACACACGCGGCCTATGTCATCAATTTACCTCAAATACGTTCAAGATTTCAGATGGTTCAGGTCGTTTTGTGTAATCGGGGTTCACATCCGCGGTGAGGATTTCCCCGTGCTGATCCAAAATGAATCGGCCCGGCATCGGCAGCTTCCATGAATTGTCACCCTGGAACCGTTCGAGATCGATTCCAAAATTGCGATAAATGTCCCGCAAATCGTCAGGCAGACGAAAGACCAGTCCGAACTGCGATGCAACCGTGTTTTCCCGGTCAGCCAGCACAGGAAATGTCAGGTCCAGTTTTTTGGCGATCTGCTTTGAATACTTCTCAAGTTGTGGTGATATCACTACGATCGAGGCACCAGCCGCATCGAGATCGGAGACAACGCCCTGCAGAGCTTCCAGCTCCAGATTGCAGTACGGTCACCATACTCCCCGGTAAAAGCTGACGACCAGGGGGCCCTTTCGCAACAACTCCGATGAACTGACCCGATGCCCGTTTTGATCGGGCAGCGTAAATTCCGGAGCCCGGCCCCCCGCTTTCAGGACGCGCTCCATGATTCCCGAGTGAAGCAAATCGTCTGTGGCACGATGCATAATGGTTAACGCCTCAGGCGGAGCGCTGGATTCAAACTGTTTCCTCATATCATCCAATTTATTCTGTAAGCTCATCATTCGATCTCCCGTTTGATTGTAAAAAGAATCGTCGGTTTACATCCCGATAATAATGGTTTAAATTTTTCAATATTCAAGTACCTACTATTCAGTATGATACTTACTAAAATTCAGGTAATGAGGACTGGAGAGTGTTATGACGGCTCAATGCGATGCAAAAAAAGCAGGGGATGTGGAATTCAGATGTTATTTTCAGTTGGCGATGATGATTATCGGCGGAAAATGGAAACCCAAGGTTCTGTTTCACCTGTCCCAGAATGAGGCCGTTCGATTCGGCGTGTTGCGCCGGGCTGTTTTCGGCATTTCGGAAAAGATGTTGATTCAAAGCCTCAAAGAGCTTGAAAAAGATGGCCTGGTACGGCGCAAAGTATTCCGCCAGGTCCCGCCCAAGGTCGAATACTCCCTGACGGATCTGGGAAAATCATTTGTTCCGGTTTTAGATGCCATGTTCCGGTGGGGCAAGACCTATGCATCCTATCTGGTCGCCAGGGAGAAAAAGGCAGACGACTACCAGCCGGGGATGGTTTTTGATGAGATTGATGAATTGGTGAGAAACGAAAGCGAAGAAATTGCTGCCGAATAGAATTCATCCACCGTTCGTGGAATTCTGAATGGAGTGATTTTCTAAGAGCTAACAACTTACAACTGATCATCTCTATCCTTAGAGCCTGTTTGAGTATGGATGGCCACCCAGATTCAGATCGACAACAGCTCTCCCGGCTCAACCCAAAATTGAGCGGTTGCTCAAAAACCGTCTGTTACCGCTCAAAACGATCCGGTAGCGAGCCCGGCCGCTTGAAAGGTGCGCCATGGCTTCGCTGAGAGCCTTATTTTCTGTTATAGTTCCCAAAATCCAATAACGTATAACCAAAAGCGCCCATCCATAATGTTCGATTATGGATGGACGCTGTCTTGTACTCCTGAAAGCCACCCGGAAACGGGTGCTGCTCAACAGCCAGCACTCACCACTTCCGGGTGGATAGGGACGGATGCCGCTTATTTTTTCTTGGAACTCAGTTCCGGGAACTGGTGGTAGAAAAACTCGTTGGGAGAAGCCGCTTCGTCTTTCTTCTTCTTTTCTTCGGTTTCCCGAAGTTCTATCCGCCTGATTTTGCCGCTGATCGTTTTGGGAAGCTCCTCCACGAATTCAATGATTCTCGGAATTTTGAATTTGGCCAGCACATTGATGGTATGTTTGAACAGTTCCAGGGCAAGTTCTTTGGAGGGGCTGTAACCCTCAGCCAGAATAACGTAGGCTTTCACCAGTTGATACCGATTTGGATCGGGGCTCCCCACCACAGCCGCTTCCATGACGGAAGGATGCTCGACCAGGGCGCTTTCCACCTCGAACGGCCCCACGCGATAGTCGGACGATTTGATGACATCATCCGATCGGCCGACGAACCACCAGTAGCCGTCGCTGTCAAAGGATGCCTTATCCCCGGTGAAATACAGGTTGTTTCGGAATGCGCCATTGGTTTTTTCGGGATCATCGATATATTCCTGAAAAAGTCCCATCGCTCTCCAATTACTCAGGCGGATGACGATATGGCCGGGTTCGTCAGGGGTCGTAATCTCGTTGCCCTCATCATCAACCAGGATCGCATCGTACATGTAGGAGGGATACCCGAAGGAGCCAAACCGCATTTTGCCTTCCATCCAGGGCGGGTTGCCGATCATGCATGTCGATTCGGTCTGCCCGTAAAAATCCCGGATCTCGGTATCGGTCGCTTTTTTCCACTGATCAATGACCTCGGGATTCAGCGGCTCACCGGCGCTCAGAGAATACTTCATGGCACTGAAATCATACGCGCTCAGATCGAGTCCCACGAAGGCCCGCCAGGCGGTGGGCGGTGCGCAAAACGAATTGACTTTGTATTTGGAAATCGTTGCGATGTATTTTTTAATATCCAGGGCCGTGAAATTGAAACCCGTGGCGGTGGCCCCCAGGTTGAACGGCGCAAAAAAACTGCTCCATGCCCATTTCGCCCAGCCGGGAGCACTTAAGTTATGATGAACGTCTCCGGGCTCCAGGCCCTGCACGACAGCGGTTGACAAGTGCCCCACAGGATAAGAGGTGGCGCTGTGCCCCACTCGTTTGGGAAGCCCGGTGGTGCCGGATGTAAAAAAACAAAACAGAACGTCATCACTGGCCACGTCCGCCGGTTCCGCTTCGCCGGATTCCCCGTCGATCTGGGTATAAGGCACCCACCCGTCTTTCTGCCCCAGCACGATCTTTGCCTTGGGCGTGCAATCGGCTTTTTCCAAGGCATCATCAATAAGATCGGTCAACCCTTCAAAAGCAACGATCACGTCGGGCTTATAGGCTTCAAACCGGAATTGAATTTCTCTTTCCGTCATGGTGGTGGCCGTCGGCACCGATACCAACCCGCCCTTTATCCCCGCAAAAGAAGCAAACCATGTTTCCGGAACAATCGGGGTGAGCATATACAGGTTGTTGCCTTTTTCAACGCCGCTTTTCCGGATAAAATTGAGGAATTTATTTCCATTGGCGGCCAGTTCCTTATAGGTAAACTGGCGTTCCGCATCGCTGTCCAGGTCCGTCCAGATTAAAGCGAGTTGATCTCCCCTTTCCTTGACGTGCATCCCTTCAAAGATTTCGGCCGCCCAGTTAAACTTTTCAGGTAGAGTGGTGCGATTCAATTTTTCAAAAAATGCCTTTGCCGCCGATTCCCGTTTTCCCATGTCTTTGATGGTATTCAAATCCATTGCTTCTCTGTAAACGCTTTCCAACGACATACCCTACCTCCATATTTGATTGTTAACCTTCTGTCATGTCAAAGCAAAATGCAGGACTCCTTTAGTCAGCCCTGATACCCCGACTTGAATTCTGAAACGATTTTCCTCCTTGATTTTCGATATAGATCCAGAAACGGTTTCATTTATCCGAGAAGTAATCTGAGCGAGCGCTCAGTCATTTAGGTTGACATAACAACCCCTAATTGTCAATATTTTTTTGAATATCCTTTATTTTTACGACAGGTCAATAATGTATAAATTTGTCAGGATCGCGCCGAATCCGCTCTTTTTTCCAATATGCCGGCGCCAAAGGGAATCACCAGAAAGCACATGACAAATCCGACAACCCCTTTCCATCCGGCCTGTTGAAACGCAAACCCGGCCCCTGTAATGCCCAGCCATCCGCCGGCATAATAAAAGAGCACATAAAGGGCATTGGCTTTTCCATGGCTGCTGGAAAGTTTCTGGTTCAACAACCCTACCGCCACGGCATGGATGGTAAAAAATCCGGCACAGACCCCCAGCAGACCGGAGATAACTGCCGCAACCGAGGGAAGCAGCAACAGGCCAAGGGAGGCCCCCAGAATAAAAGCACCGGCAATAAGGGTATTGCCACCCCCAAGCCGATTGCTGAGCCGCCCGGCCAAGGGTCCCAGAAAAATGCCGAGTACGTAAACCAGATAGATCAACGTAATCAGCTCTGTTGAAAAATAAAAGGGCGCATCTGCCAACCGGTAAGGCAGAAAGTTGAAAACCGGTGAAAAAATCAGCAGGCCGCCGGCACCGCAGCCATAGATCAACAGCAGGTCCTTTCGCTTCAAAAGGGAGATAAAGCCCTCGCCCCCGTCAGGGGAGCGGCTTTCCGATACCGATGGGCGGGGCAACACCATCACGGCCAGAATCGTTGTCACGACAATAAAACCGGATGCGGACAAAAATGCATACCGCCAGTGAAGGGGCGGATGAATCCAGCCGCCCAGCAGGCGTCCACCCAGACCGCCAAGGACTGTCGCGGACACATAGGATCCCATGACAACGCTCAGCCGATGACCGGGCAATGTCCGGGCCAACCAGGCGGCCAGGCTGGTGGTGAGGGCCGGGATAAAAAGCCCCTGGAACAGCCGTGCTGCCACCAGGACCCAGAAGTCATGTGTAAGGGCGGACACCAGCCCGCCGGCTGCCACACAAACCCCTCCCACCAGAATGATCGGGTGAATGGGCACCCGGTCCGATAAAAACCCGAAAAAAAGATTGGACAGGACAATACCCAGGATCACAGCGGAGACGGTCAGGGAGACCTGCACCGGGGTCACGCCAAATTCATTCTGAAGCACAGGCAGGATGGGCTGGGTAAGGTAAATATTGGTAAACGATGCCGATACCAGCGCAAATACCGCAAGCTGCAGCTTAACTAAACCATTATTCACTCGTTTTCAGACTCCGTTTACGATGCGGTAATATGAATGGACCTGTCTGTTTGAACAGGCGGATAAAATTACCGCCCATTTATTAAATGAGCGGTTTCGATATTCTCTATATCCCCCCAATGGGATTCCCAAATCAACCCTTATCCAATTCCTCTCCCAAGACTCCGCTTGGAAAAAGGGGCCTCTTCGGGGCAGCAGACGCCCTGATCATTTAATGGCCCCAATTATGGGTTTCGGGTGTCAGGTTTCAAAAATTGGCACCGGTGAGGCCTGACACCCGAAACCTGACACCTTACCCCCCTGAATTATCAAAGCACCCGGTAACATCGACAACACGTTGTCGATACGCCGGTAAGCCTTGCCTATTTCCGCTCAATTCGGTATTCTTGAATATGCTGATTAAGCATTTAATTTTACGGCACAAATACACGTTCCATCCATATCGGGCAAGCACCTGAGGCATTCGAGATTTCCACTGACCTGTTAACGCGATACGTACACCACTTTCACCCGCCGACATGTCGCGCGGAATGTGCTGCCTGACCATCCTCACGAACACAGGCCCGGTGAGGCGAGAGAACCACCCATATAGCTTCTGATGAGGAACGTGAATATAGTTACATTGCATTCTAGTCAACCCGCGTTCCTGGGGAGTGCGACCCATGCAACGGTTCAAAGCACTTTTCCAAAAATCCGGATTTCACGCCTTTATCGCGTATCTGGTGATGCTGCTTTTCAGCTGGCCGCTTTTAACCCTGTTCGGAGACGTGCGATCCGGAGCACTATTTATCTATTTCTTTGCCCTGTGGGGCCTTGTGATTGTCTTTTTGCTGCTGATCGCCATCACTCATCGCGACATGAAATCGGAGCCGCCCGAGACATCCGAACCCGAGGTCTGACGTATGTTCCATCCCGTTGCTGTCATCGCGGTTATTCTTCTTTACGCCGGCGGGCTGTTTCTGGTTGCCCTCTGGGTGGAACGGCGCGCGGCAACCGGCAGGAGTCCGGCCAACCACCCCGTCGTCTATTCCCTTTCCCTGGCCGTCTATTGCACGGCCTGGACCTACTACGGCAGTGTTGGTATCGCCGCCACGTCCGGTATGCTTTTCCTGACGATCTATCTCGGCCCCACAGCCCTTATGGTGCTCTGGTGGACGGTCCTGCGCAAGCTGGTACGGATCAAAAACATGCACCGTATTACCAGCATCGCCGATTTTATTTCCGCCCGCTACGGCAAATCCGAAACGATCGCCGCTCTTGCAACTGTGATGGTCCTGGTGGGCATCATGCCTTATATCGCCCTTCAGTTGAAAGCCATTCTCTCCACGTTTGACATCATCACCGGATCCTCCGGTGGGGAGCTTTCCTGGATTCGCAGCCAGGTCGGCTTGGTGGTGGTCGGACTCATGACAATTTTCACCATCATGCTGGGTGTCAGGAGACTCGATCCCACCGAGCGGCACGACGGGATGATCATGGCCCTTGCGGTGCAGTGCGCAGTCAAGCTGATCGGTCTGATTGCCGCCGGCATCTTCGTCACCTATTTTCTCTTCGATGGATTCGGTGATATCTTTCAGCGGTTATCCGGCAGCCCGTTTCGGCACCTGATGAGTGTTGCCGGAAAAAAAACAGCACCCTACATAACGTGGACGACCTACCTGATTCTGGCCATGTCCGCCATTTTGCTGCTGCCGCGTCAATTTCACGTCGCGGTGATCGAAAATTCCGATGAAAAGCATATCCTGACAGCCATGTGGCTGTTTCCGCTCTATCTTCTGCTGATCAACATCTTTGTCCTGCCCATCGCCGCCGGCGGACTTTTGAAAGGCTACCCGGCGTCGGCCGCGGATAATTTCGTCCTGCAGATCCCCATTGACCATGGCGCGAACTGGCTGGTCATGCTCGTATTCATCGGCGGCATTTCCGCCGCTGCCGGTATGATCATGGTCAGCGCCGTGACACTCTCAACCATGATCATCAACCACCTGTTTCTGCCTCTGATCCGCGGAATCAGTGCGCTGATGTTTCTGCACAAACATCTTCTGAAATGCAAATGGGGTGCGGTGGCGCTGGTGATCGTCTGCGGGTACTGGTTCGAAGATCGGGTGGTGGCGCCCTACATGCTGGTGAACATCGGACTCATTTCCTTTGCCGCGGTGCTGCAATTTGCCCCGGCAATCCTGGGCGGAATCTTCTGGCGGGGTGCCAACAGAACCGGAGCATGGCTGGCACTGGCAACCGGTTTCGGCACCTGGTTTTACACGCTGCTTCTGCCCTCCCTCATCAAAAGCGGATTGCTGCACTCCCAGCTTCTCAGCACCGGCCCCTGGGGGGTGGCATTTTTGAAGCCCGAAGCGCTTTTCGGCCTGACGACGTTTGCCCCTCTGCCGCACAGCGTATTCTGGAGTCTGCTCCTCAACATGGCTGTTTTTGTCTTCGGCTCAATGGTTTCCACGCAGAGTGACCGGGAGCAGAGCCAGGCCGAAGCATTTGTCGGCAGCCTTGCGGTCGGAGCCCCACTTCGACACGCCCCCCGGCAGGAAGCCTATGTGAATGTGGAGACCAAAAAAAAAGAGATCGAAGCACTCCTGAAACAGTATTTCACCGAAGAAAAGGTTCAATCGCATGTGGCGATGGTATTTCGCAAGCTGGGTCTTGAAAACAAATCCCGGATGACCATCAGCGAACTCCTGCTGCTTCATGACGAGGTGGAAAAATTTCTGGCCGGCTCCACCGGTGCACCGACAGCACACAAGGCCATGACCCACAGCACGATTTTTACCCCCCGGGAAACCCAGGATCTGATGGAGGTCTATCGTCAGGTTCTGGCCGATTTCCGCGTCACCCCCCAGGAGCTCAAAGCCAAAATCGACTATTACCAGGAAAAGGAAACCCTGCTCACCAGTCATGCCCGTGAACTGGAAGCATTCAACAAAGCCCTGGAACTTCGCATCGTCGAACAGCGCGAAACGGAAAAGGCTCTGGCCCGGTCCGAGGAAAAGTATCGCAGCATCTTTGAAAACGCCCCCGATGGGATTTTCCAGGCCTCGCCCGATGGTCGATTTATCAACGCCAGTCCGTCAATGGCGCACATCCTCGGTTACACCTCGATCGAGGATCTGATTGAAACGGTTACCGATATCCCCAAACAGCTCTATGTCCATGCCCATGAGCGGCGTGCACTGACCCGACTGCTGAAAGGCGACGATGAGGTGGCCGATTTCGAATGCCGGTTTTATCGGAAAAACGGCTCAATTATCTGGGTATCCATCCGTGCACAGGCCATCCGGAGCGAAACCGGTGCCATCGATTATATCGAAGGATTCCTGCGAAACATCTCCAAGCGCAAGAAGGCTGAAGAAGAGCTTCAGCGGGCCTATCGCAACCTGGAAAAACGGGTCGAGGAACGCACGGCCGAGCTGCGCCGGGCCAATGAAGAGCTGCGCCGCACCAAGGAGGCGGCCGAAGCGGCCACCCGTGCCAAAAGTGAGTTCCTGGCCAACATGAGCCATGAAATCCGCACCCCCATGAACGGGGTCATCGCGGCCGCCGAACTTGCGCTCAGTGAAGAGCTGCCGCCCAAGATCGAACACTACATGAAAATCCTCCATTCATCGGCCTATTCACTGCTGGGCATCATCAACGACATTCTGGACTTTTCCAAAATCGAAGCCGGCAAACTCGAGCTGGAGACCGGTCGTTTCAAACTGGATGAGTTACTGGACAGCGTCACCGATGTGTTTATCAACAAAGCCGCTGAAAAACGCATCGAGCTGCTGGTGGATATCGACCTTAAAGCCCCGCGCGCCCTGATCGGCGACCCCTTCCGGCTTCAGCAGATTATCAAGAACCTGATCGACAATGCCATCAAATTCACCCCCAAAGGCGGGGTCATTCTCATCACCGTCAACACCGTATCACAGAGGGCCGGGGAAACCGTGCTCGACTTTGCCGTCAAGGATACGGGTGTGGGCATCGCCCCCGATCACATGAAAATCCTTTTCAAGCCGTTCACCCAGGCAGATGCCTCCACGACGCGCAAGTACGGGGGGACCGGGCTTGGCTTGACCATCTGTAAAAAGCTGGTGGAGATGATGGACGGCGCCATCCGTGTGGAAAGCGAGCTGGGTGGCGGCAGCACCTTTTCATTTAGGGTGCGGCTGGGTCGTCAGCCGGCCGATCAGGAGCGCACGTTCGTGGCCCCCGTGGATATTCGGGGCCTGCGGGCTTTGGTTGTAGACGACTGCGAAAATAACCGCACGATCATCCGCAAAATGCTGGAGTCTTTTGGTTTTCAGGTGGAAACTGCATCCTCGGGCGATGCGAGCCTCAACCGGCTCAAGGCCCGCCCGATGCCCGAAAGGCCGTTCAGGCTCATCATGATGGACTGGCTCATGCCCGGTTTGGACGGCATAGAAACCGCCCGGATAATTCGCAGGGATCTGAATCTCGATATCCCCATCATCCTGATGAGCGCCTTCGGCCGGGAAACCGAACGGCGAGACGCCGAAAAGGCCGGCATCAGCGGCTTTCTGATCAAACCCATCTACCAGTCAGCCCTGTTCAACGCCATTCTGGACGCTTTCGGAAAGGAAGCCCTTGCGGCGGCTGAACGCAAAGCACCCATTACCACCAAGGCATCCATCTACAGGCAGCGCCTGAAAGGCACCCGCATCCTGGTGGCCGAGGACAACCCCACCAATCAGCAGATTGCGCTGGCGATCCTGGAAGGCGCCGACATTGATGTCGAAATCGCCGACAACGGCAAAACGGAGGGGCCTGCCGGAGCGGACGGCCATCAGCTGCCGGGCTGCACGCAGCAGCAGGCGGTGATTTTTGATGGGGACCAGCCGCCCGACAATGCCGATGAGAATATCATTTCCAGATGCGCCGATCCGCCTTCGGAACGCCCCCTTCCGACGTTTGGCGTCCAAAAAGGGGGTCAGGTTGAACCCCAGTGAGATCACGTGGACCTTTTGCTCGCTGCCGATATGGTATTTCTCGACCAGCGCCTTTTTCTGGCTCGGACTGATGGCGATGACGGCGTCGGTGAACCGCCCCATCAACCGCTCGATATTGACAAAAAGCATCGCACTGAGCCGATGGAAATACCCTTCGAAGACATGGCCGTGAAAGGTATGCACCGTCACCACCCGCCGCCGGGTGACAGCGTTGTATAGCATCACGGCAAGGCGCGCGCTGAAGCCGGCCTTGGCCGTGTGGGTATGGACCATATCCGGACGCTCCTGCAGAAGCATCCGGAAAATCCGAATAAAGGCCCGGACATCCGACAAGAGACGGATCTCCCGCTGCAGCTCTGAAATCACGATCGGCTTTGGATCCTCGCGGCCGAAGAGGTATTCCATGCTGCCTTCCCGGCTGGAGATGCTGCCGGTGATGAGCCTGGTTTCGAATTTGCGGGCATCGAGGCCTTTGGTCAGTAGGTGGACATGGATCGACGGCCCGCCGATGTTGAGGCGCGATATGATGCGCAGCAGCTTGATCCGCCGGACCGGCGGCGGCAACAGATGCGCTGGGGCCCCTCCCCCGGCGGTCGGCAGCCGCGCCGGTCCCCTCCGAAAACGATTCCGCAGCGGCGCCGCATAGACGTCGACAATCCGGTCGATCATCCTGTCGCTGGAAAAGCGGCTCCGAACCCGCTCGAAGCCCGCTTTTCCCCAGGCGGCGCGAAGCTCGGGCCGGTCGATCAGCAGATTGACGGCCTCCGCCATCCGGTAGGGATC
>ENA-ORCT01001066-ORCT01001066.1-marine-metagenome-genome-assembly--contig:-NODE-1066-length-11357-cov-3.416223_pt1 | contig 11357 bp, 11 predicted proteins | sample MGYA00248632_ERZ508511 | MGnify/ENA primary metagenome ERZ508511 (study PRJEB26182, sample SAMN06268839) | marine metagenome | isolation source: Tt an P1-techrep anaerobic enrichment on pine from...
GCCGAATGGGCCCAGAAGGGCGGCAAGAACCCGCGCGAGATCGCCTATCGCCCGGCCCGCGTGCTTATGCAGGACTTCACCGGCGTTCCGGCCGTGGTGGACCTGGCCGCGATGCGCGACGGCATCAAGGCGCTGGGCGGCGACGCCCAGAAGATCAACCCGCTGAACCCGGTGGACCTGGTCATCGACCACTCGGTCATGATCGACGAGTTCGGCAACCCGCGCGCCTTCCAGATGAACGTGGACCGCGAATACGAGCGGAACATGGAGCGCTACCAGTTCCTGAAATGGGGCCAGGGCGCGTTCAACAACTTCCGCGTGGTGCCGCCGGGCACCGGCATCTGCCACCAGGTCAACCTGGAATACCTGGCCCAGACCGTCTGGGCCGATCAGGACCAGAACGGCGAGACCGTGGCCTATCCCGACACGCTGGTGGGCACCGACAGCCACACCACCATGGTCAACGGCATGGCCGTGCTCGGCTGGGGCGTGGGCGGCATCGAGGCCGAGGCCGCGATGCTGGGCCAGCCGATCTCGATGCTGATCCCCGAGGTGGTGGGCTTCAAGCTGACCGGCCAGATGGTCGAGGGCACCACCGGCACCGACCTGGTGCTGAAGGTGGTGGAGATGCTGCGCAAGAAGGGCGTGGTGGGCAAGTTCGTGGAATTCTACGGGCCGGGCCTGGATCACCTGCCGCTCGCCGACCGCGCCACCATCGCCAACATGGCCCCCGAATACGGCGCCACCTGCGGCTTCTTCCCGATCGACGACGAGACCCTGCGCTACCTGCGCCAGACCGGCCGCGACGAGGACCGCATCGCGCTGGTCGAGGCCTATGCCAAGGAAAACGGCTTCTGGCGGACCGCGGATTACGACCCGGTCTACACCGACACGCTGGAGCTGGACATGGGCACCATCGTGCCCGCGATCTCGGGCCCCAAGCGCCCGCAGGACTACACGCCCCTGAACCAGGCCGCCGACGCCTTCTACAAGGTGGTCAGCGAGTTCCGCGGCATCGACACCACCGCCGAGGCCCGCGACATGGCCGCCGAGGGCGACACGATCACCGCGCAGAACGACGTGCGCAAATCGGTTGAGGTCGAGGGCGAGGAGTACAAGCTGCGCGACGGCTCGGTGGTGATCGCCTCGATCACTTCCTGCACCAACACCTCCAACCCCTACGTGATGATCGGGGCGGGCCTTGTGGCGCGCAAGGCGCGCGCGCTGGGGCTGACCCGCAAGCCCTGGGTCAAGACCTCGCTGGCGCCGGGCAGCCAGGTGGTGAGCGAATACCTGGAGGCCGCCGGCCTGCAGGAGGATCTCGACGCCATCGGCTTCAACCTGGTGGGCTATGGCTGCACCACCTGCATCGGCAACTCGGGCCCCATCCAGAAGGAACTGAGCGAAGCCATCGCCAAGGGCGACCTGGTGGCCACCTCGGTGCTGTCGGGCAACCGCAACTTCGAGGGCCGCATCAGCCCCGACGTGCGCGCCAACTACCTGGCCTCGCCGCCGCTGGTGGTGGCCTACGCCATCGCGGGCGACATGAACCTCGACCTCAGCACCGAGCCGCTGGGCGAGGACAAGGACGGCAACCCCGTCTACCTCAAGGACATCTGGCCGACCAACAAGGAGATCGCCGACCTGGTGCACGAGACCGTCACCCGCGAGGCGTTCCAGACCAAATACGCCGACGTATTCAAGGGCGACGAGAAATGGCAGTCGGTCGAGACCACCGATGCCGAGACCTATGACTGGCCGCCGACCTCGACCTACATCCAGAACCCGCCCTACTTCCAGGACATGGGGACCGAGGCCGGCACCATCTCGGATATCGAGGGCGCGCGCGTGCTGGCGATCCTGGGCGACATGGTGACCACCGACCACATCTCGCCCGCGGGCAGCTTCAAGGCCGAGACGCCGGCCGGCAAATACCTGACCGAGCGCCAGGTGCCGGTGCGCGAGTTCAACTCCTACGGCTCGCGCCGCGGCAACCACGAGGTCATGATGCGCGGCACCTTCGCCAATATCCGCATCAAGAACGAGATGCTGGACGGGGTCGAGGGCGGCTACACCAAGGGGCCCGACGGGGCGCAGACCGCCATCTTCGACGCGGCCATGGCCTATCAGGAGGCCGGCACGCCGCTGGTCGTCTTCGGCGGCGAGCAGTACGGCGCGGGCTCCTCGCGCGACTGGGCGGCCAAGGGCACCAGCCTGCTGGGCGTGAAGGCGGTGATCGCCGAGAGCTTCGAGCGCATCCACCGCTCCAACCTGGTGGGCATGGGCGTGATCCCCTTCGAGTTCACCGGCGGCGACACCCGCAAGACGCTGGGCCTGACCGGCGACGAGACCGTCTCCATCCACGGGCTCGAAGGCGACCTGAAGCCGCTGAGCGAGGTGCCCTGCACCATCGCCTATGCCGACGGTTCGACCAAGGAGATCATGCTGAAATGCCGGATCGATACCGCGGTCGAGAAGGAATACGTCGAGAACGGCGGCGTGCTGCACTACGTGCTGCGCAACCTCGCCAAGGCCTGAGGCCTCTTTCTCCAGGCGCTTCGGACCCGCCCCATTGGGGCGGGTCTTTTCGTGGCACGGGCCAAGCCACGGGGACCTCGGGAACCACAGCGGGCAGCAAGAATCCCGGGCGCTTCCGCCATCGAGACGCTCGCACTCACGGGAAATTGCACCAGCGACCGGATTCTCCCCGCGCCGGCCGGGACGCCGATTCCCCACCGGCGCCAGAATGCGGCCAGCCAAAACAGCTGGAATTTCCTGATTGTCCACGGAATCGAAACCGGGGCAGATCGTCAGCCGGGTCCTGGGCGCGCATTCAACCCATGCGCGTTGGAAACACTGTGTTCTCGCCGAGAGTTGAGGATTTTCAGAGACTGTTAATCAGCGCTGCGCTAGACCAATTGCACTGGCGGAAAAATTCTACAGAGAGTGACGATGTACGAGTCGACGAGGAACCTTATTCTTTCCACCCCCGTATTCGAAACACTGGCCCTCACTGCCTACATCCTGATCCTGAATCTGGCGTCCTGACACCTACTGCGACACCTGCCCCGCGGCCTCGATCGCCGGCAGGATGGTGTGGCGCAGGATGTCCTCGGTGATCGGCCCGGCAAAGCGAAGCCGCACCACCCCGTCACCATCGATCACAAAGGTCTCGGGCGCGCCATAGACGCCCCAGTCGATCTTCGTGCGCCCGGTCTTGTCCTCGCCCAGGGCCGTGAAGGGGTTACCCTCGCGCTCCAGATAGGCCTCGGCCCGGGCGGGCTCGTCATTGTAGTTCACGCCGTGCAGGGTGATGCCCAGCTCGCCCGCCATGCGCAGCAGCTGCGGATGCTCCAGCCGGCAGGCCACGCACCAGGTGCCCCAGAAATTCACCAGCTTGACGCCCGGCTCATGCAGCACCTCGTCGGTGAGCAGCGGCATGCCCGCCAGCGGCGCCAGGTCGACCGACGGCGCCGGCTTGTCGATCCGGGTGGAGGGCAGCGTCTCGGGGTCCTCGCGGTGCATCCCGAAGAAGAACAGCGCCGCCACGCCGATGAAAATCAGCGGCGGCAGGACCATCATCAGCGAAAACTTCTTTTTCTCAGCCATTTTTCGACCGGCGCTCCTCGATCTCGTTGAGCTGGCGGCGCACACGCGCGCCGCGCCACAGCGTCAGACCAATGATCGCGGCCAGCAGCACCAGCGTCGCCCCGTAGGACGACAGCACCGTCACCGCGTATTTCCCAAGATCCGGCATCATCCCATCCGCTCCCGCGCCATCAGCGCCTTGATCCGCCGCACCCGGATTTCCGTGCGCGTGCGCAGCAGCACCAGGGTGAGGAACAGCAGGATGAACCCCGCGATGCTGATCAGCAGCGGCACGTAGAACACGTCGGCGATGTTCTCCTCGGCATCCATGCTCAGCGTCGCGCCCTGGTGCAGGCCCTGGTTCCAGAAATTCACCGCGTAGCGGCTGAGGATCGCAAAGACCGAGCCCACCATGCACAGCACCGAGGTCAGGTCGGCCGCGGCATCGGGGTTCTCGATCGCCTCCCACAGGGCGATGTAGCCCAGGTAGAACAGGAACAGCACCAGGAAGGAGGTCAGGCGCGGGTCCCATTCCCACCAGGTGCCCCACATCGGCTGGCCCCAGAAGGCGCCGGTGATCAGCGCGATCAGGGTAAAGACCATGCCGATGGGCGCGGCGGCGCGGGCGGCCAGCGCGCTGACATGGTGGCGGCGGATCAGCCAGATCAGCGAGGCCACCAGCATCATCGCCCAGGCGTTGATGGCCATCATCGCGGCCGGCACGTGGATATAGATGATCTTGACGGTGGAGCCCTGCTTGTAATCCTCGGGCGTGAAGAAGAACCCCCAGACCAGCCCGGTGACCAGCGCCGCCACCGTCAGCACGACGAGAAACGGCAGCACGACCCCCGAGGTCTGCATGAATTTCTTCGGATTTGCGTATTCCCAGATCGACATGGAGCCTACTTATGTCCTGTGTGGCGGGTTCTCAATGCAAGAGCGTGTGAAGCGGGGCGGCAGATTGACCTATCTCAGGTTGACGCGAAGGGCGGCCGCCGCGGCAAAGGGCAGAAGCGCGAGGCAGGCGAAGGTGATCCCGGCGACCATCAGCAGCGGCGTCGCGGTCGCCATGCCCTGCGCCCCGCGCGTCACCGCCAGCGCGCCGAAGATCAGCGTGGGCACGTAAAGCGGCAGCACCAGGAGCGACAAGAGCAGCCCGCCGCGCTTCAGCCCCACGGTCAGCGCCGCCCCGAAAGCGCCGATCATGCTCAGCGCCGGCGTGCCCAGCGCAAGGCTCACCACCAGCCAGAGAAAGGCGCCGCCCTCGAGGTTCAGCAGCACGCCCAGCACGGGTGCTGCCAGCACCAGCGGCAGCCCGGTGGTCACCCAATGCGAAATGGCCTTCATCACCACCACGCCCTCCAGCGGCACCGGCGCCGTGGCCAAGAGGTCGAGCGAGCCGTCCTCGTAATCCAGCGCGAAGATCCGGTCGAGCGACAGCAGGCAGGCCAAGAGCGCCCCCACCCACAGGATGCCCGGCGCGATCTCGCGCAGCACGCCGCTCTGCGGCCCCACGCCGAAGGGCACCAGCACGGTGACGATCAGGAAAAACGCCAGTCCAAGGCCGAACCCGCCCCCGGCCCGGATCGCCAGCGCCATGTCCCGGGTGAGAATCGCGATCATGCGAAAGCCTCGTCGAAATCCTCAAGGTCCCGCGGCGCGGCCTTGAAGGGGGTCAGCTCCAGCTCCTCGGCCAGGAAGCCGAGGTCGATATGGGTGGCGATCAGGGCCGAGCCGCCCTCCTCCAGATGCTCGCGTACCGCCTGGCCGAAGAGATGCACCGAGTCCACGTCCAGCGACACCGTCGGCTCGTCCAGCACCCAGATCGGCCGCCCGGTGACCAACAGCCGCGCCAGCCCCAGCCGCCGCTTCTGCCCGGCGGAAAGGTTCTGCGCCTGCCGGTCGGCAAGGTCCATCAGGTTGAACCGCTCCAGCGCGTGGCCGATGCCGCGGGTGCCAAAGACCCGCGCCCAGAAGCGCAGGTTCTCGGCCACGCTCAGCGTCGCCTTCAGCCCGTCGGCATGGGCGGCATAGGCCATGCTATCCGGCGGAACCGAGATCTCGCCCGCCAGCGCCGGCTGCAGCCCCGCCAGCGTGCGCAGAAGCGTGGTCTTGCCGATGCCGTTCGGCCCGCGCAGGAACAGGGCATGCCCGCCCGAAAGGGCGAAGCTCACCCCCTCCAGCACCGGCACGCCGCCCCGGGCGCAGGCAAGATCGGTCACGCGCAAATCCATAGCTTCCCCCGATAGCCCATTGCGGCCCCACGCGAAAGCGGCAAAACCCCGCCCCCTTCTTCCTGGAAAGAATACTCTCGCCGCAGGCGGCCCCTACCCCTCTACCGGCAAGAGCGCCGCGGCGATGCGCCGGCCCTCGGACAACAGCACGTTATAGGTCCGTGCCGCGGGTCCGGTGGCCATGGTCTCGACCCCCAGCCCGGCCTCCTCCAGCCGCTTGCGCAGCGCGGGCGGCAGATGCGCGGGCTCGGCACCCGTGCCGATGAACAGAACGTCCACATGCCCGGCCAGCGCCAGCAGCGGCGCGACATCGTCGAGCCCGCCCCAGCGCTGCGTCTCCTTGGCGGTCAGCAGCACCGGCCCCTCGACCACCTGCCCGCCGACCCGGAAGAATCCGGGGCCGTAGCCGTCGATGGGCAGGGCGTCGGTGAAGAGGATCTCGTTCAGGCGCATGGGTCAACTCCAGATCGGCAGGCCAGTGATCGCCGAGGCGGCAATGAGCGCATAGGCCACGCGGCGATAGGCAATTTCGCGGTTGGGCCGGAAAATCGCGGCCCCGGCGATGTTGCCCAGAAGATAGACCGGCAGGATTACCAGCGCCAGTGCCAGCGCCTTCCCCGCCAGGTTCCCGCTGGCCCAGAAGACCGTCATCAGCAGCGCGTCGACCCCGATCAGGTAGAGCAGCAGATTGGCCCGGATGGTCTGCGCGGGCAGCGTGCTGGCCATGTAGAGCAGGATCGCCGGCGGCCCGGACAGTCCGGTGGAACCGCCCAGGAACCCGCCCAGCCCTCCGGCTGCCACCGTCAGCCCCTTGCCCAGCCGCCCCTGATAGCGCCAGCCACCGGCCAGTAGCGCGAGCAGGGCCAGCGCAAGCAGGGACACGCCCCAGCGGAAGGCCTCGACCGGCAACGCGGTCAGCAGCGCCACGCCCAGCGGTAGCCCGATAGCCGCGCCCAGCATCAGCCAGCCCACGTCGCGCAACTCGCCGTCGCGCAGCGCGCCCGGCATGTTGGGCAGCGGGCCGAACAGATCCATCACAATAAGCAGCGTCAGCGCCCAGACCGGCGGCACGAACAGCCCGGCGACCGGCATAAAGATCAGCGCCGTGCCGAAGCCGGCGAAGCCGCGGACCGTGCCCGCGACCGCCGCGGCGCCGATCAGCCAGCCCAGGCCCGGCAACGCCAGGGCCTGGGCCAAGGCCTCAGGCATCGATATTGGCGAATTGGGTGCCGCCGCCGTCCGAGGACTTCGACCAGTCGCGCTTCACCCCCAGGAACAGCACGATGTTCTTGGCCACGAAGACCGAGGAATAGGTGCCGACGATCACGCCCCAGGTCATCGCGAAGACGAAGCCCCGGATCACGTCGCCGCCCAGCACCAGCAGCGCGATCAGCGCGATCAGCGTGGTGCCCGAGGTCATGACGGTCCGCGACAGCGTCTCGTTCACCGAAAGGTTCATCACCTCGCGCAGGTCCATCTTCTTGTACTTGCGCAGGTTCTCGCGCAGCCGGTCAAAGATCACCACCGTGTCGTTCAGCGAATAGCCGACGATGGTCAGCAGCGCCGCGATGATGGCCAGGTCGAACTTGATCTGCAGCAGGCTGAAGATGCCGATGGTCAGCGCAATGTCGTGCACCAGCGCCGCCACCGCGCCCACCGCGAACTGCCATTCGAAGCGCAGCCAGATATAGACCAGCACCGCCCCGATCGCGAGCAGCACAGACAGGACAGCGGTCTGGATCAGTTCGCCCGACACCTTGGGCCCCACGCTTTCGACCGAGGGGAAGGTGATCGCCGGGTCGATGGCGGTCAGCGCGCTTTCGATCTGGCGGATGGTTTCGGGCGTCACCGCCTCCTGCTCGTCCTGGGCCTGGATGCGGATCTGCGAGACATGGCGGTCAGCGCCGAAGGTGGGGTCGAACACCTCGGTGATCGAGACGTCGCCCAGCCCCAGCGGGGCCAGCGCGTCGCGATAGGTGCCGACATCGACGGCGGTGCTGCTTTCGCTGCGGATCGTCGTGCCGCCGCGGAAATCGATGCCGAAATTCAGCCCGACAACCAGGAACAGCACGAGCGAGGCGATCACCGCCGCCACCGACGCGCCGAAGGTCAGGCGCGCGTGGCGGAAGAAATCCCAGTTGGTTTCGGAGGGAACGAGTTTCAGTCGCATGGGTATCTCTCCGTCAAACCGTGATTGTCTTGGGGCGGCGGCGTTCCATCCACATCACGATCATCACGCGGGTGACGAAGATCGCGGTGAAGACCGAGGTCACGATCCCCAGCCCCAGGGTGATGGCAAAGCCGCGCACCGGGCCCGAGCCCAGCATGAACAGGATCACCGCCGTGATGAAGGTGGTGACATTGGCGTCGAGAATGGCGCTCAGCGCCTTTTCATAGCCCAGCTCGATGGCGCGTGCCGGCCCCTTGGCGGTTTTCAGTTCCTCGCGGATCCGCTCGAAGACCAGCACGTTGGCATCCACCGCCATGCCGATGGTCAGCACGATGCCCGCGATGCCCGGCAGGGTCAGCGTGCCGCCGATCAGCGACAGCAGGCCGAAGATCAGCCCCACGTTGAGCACCAGTGCCGCGTTGGCGATCATGCCGAACCAGCCATAGCTGAGCGCCATGAAGACCAGCACGCCGGCAAAGGCCACGATACAGGCGATCTTGCCCGCCTCGATGCTGTCGGCGCCGAGTTCCGGGCCGATGGTGCGTTCTTCGAGGAAGGTCAGCTCCGCCGGCAGGGCGCCGGCGCGCAGCAGCACGGCCAGGTCGGTGCTTTCCTGCACCGTGAAATTGCCGGTGATGATGCCCGAGCCGCCGGGGATGGCCTCGTTGATCACGGGGGCCGAGATCACCTCTTCGTCCAGCACGATGGCGAAGGGCGAGCCGACATTCTCGGCCGTGTAGGTGCCGAATTTGCGCGCGCCGGTGGGGTTGAAGCGGAAGCTCACCGCCGGGCGGCCGTTCTGGTCGAAGGAGGGCTGGGCGTCGGTCAGTTCCTCGCCGGTCACGACCGGCGTCTGTTCGAGGATGTAATAGACCCCCTCCTGGTCCATCGCCGGGTAGATCACGTTGCGCACGCCCGGCGCCTGGTCGGGGTCGGCGGTGCGGCCCACCACCGGGTGGAAGGTCAGCCGCGCGGTGGTGCCGATCAGCGCCTTCAGCTCGTCGGCGGAGCCGATGCCGGGCACCTGGATCAGGATCCGGTCCTCGCCCTGGCGCTGGATGGTCGGCTCGCGCGTGCCGACCTCGTCGACCCGGCGGCGCACGATCTCCAGCGATTGCTGGATGGTGCGGTTGTCGGTGGCCAGTTTCTCGGCCTCTGAGAGGGTGACGACAAGCTCGTCGCCCTCGGCGCGCACGTCGATATCGGACGAGCCGACGCCGGTCAGGGTGGCGATGGGGCGGGCAAGGCCGCGCACGGCCTCGACCGCGGCGGCCATCCCCTCGGGCTGCGAGATGCGCACGCGCAGCTCGTCGGGGGCCGAATCCTGCCGGCGGATGGTGCCGACCTCGGCGCGTTTCTCGCGCAGCGCGTCGCGCAGCTCGGGCCAGAACCCGTCCATCCGGTCGGCATAGACGTCGGCGACCTGCACCTCGGCCAGAAGATGCGCCCCACCCCGGAGGTCGAGCCCCAGGTTCACCAGGCCCGACGGGAGCCACTCGGGCCAGGCGGCCCTCATGGCGGCCAGTTCGGGGGTCTCGCCCCCGGCCTCGATGGCCTTCACGGCATCGTTATGCCCCTCGACCCTCGTGTAGAACGCGTTGGGCATTGCCAGCAGCAGCCCCAGCGCGCACAGGCCCCAGATGACGACCCGTTTCCAGAGTGGGATGTTCAGCATCTGTCAGGCTCAGGCTTTTTCGGCCGGTTCGGTCTTGCTCAGCACCTGCGAGATGGTGGCCTGCACGACGCGGACCTTCACGCCCTCGGCGATCTCGACCTCGACCTCGCCGTCTTCCTTGACCTTGGAGACCTTGCCGATGATGCCGCCCTGGGTGACCACCTGGTCGCCCCGGCGCAGCGCCTCGACCATGGCCTTGTGTTCCTTCATCTTCTTCTGCTGCGGGCGGATCAGCAGGAAATACATGATCGCGAAGATCAGGATCAGCGGCAGGAAAGAGGTGACGGCGCCCCCGGCACCCCCGGCGGCCTGGGCATAGGCAGGCGTTGCGAACATTGGCTGTGTCCCCATGTTGGCGGGGCACGGATTGGCCCCTGTTGAATTGGCGGGCACCCTATCGGCGGTCCTGCCCCTTGGCAAGGCGCTCGGGCGCTGCGAATTGGCGGTTCAAATGCCGCCCGTCATGAGGCATATGGGGGCGGCACGTGACGTTACAATCTCAGGACCCTTCTCATGCACGACATCAAGGCCATCCGCGAAAACCCCGCCGCCTTCGACGCCGCCCTCGCCCGCCGCGGGCTGGAGGCCATGTCGTCGCAGATTCTCGCCCTCGACGAATCCCGCCGCGCCAGGATCCAGGCCGCCGAGGAGGCCAAGGCCGAGCAGAACAGGGCCTCCAAATCCGTGGGCGCGGCCAAGGCCGCGGGCGACGAGGCCGAGTTCGAGCGCCTGCGCGCGCTGGTGGCCGAGAAGAAGGCCGAGATCGCGCGCCTCAACGACGAGGCCAAGGCCGAGGACGCGCGGCTGACCGACCTGCTGATGGGCCTGCCCAACCTGCCCTATGACGACATCCCCGACGGCGCGGACGAGGAAGACAATGTCGAGATCCGCCGCTGGGGCACCCCGCGCGACATCGCCTTCGCCCCCAGGGAGCATTACGAATTGGCGGCCGTGCAGGACGGCATGGATTTCGAGACCGCGGCCAAGCTTTCCGGTTCGCGCTTCGTGGTGCTGTCGGGCGCCGTGGCCCGCCTCCACCGGGCGCTGGCGCAGTTCATGCTCGACACCCATGTCGAGGAAAACGGCCTGACCGAGACCATCACCCCCGTGCTGGTGCGCGAGGAGATGATGTATGGCACCGGCCAGCTGCCGAAATTCGGCGAGGACAGCTACCGCACCGAGGACGGCTGGTGGCTGATCCCCACCGCCGAGGTGACGCTGACCAATATCGTCAACGGCGAGATCGTCGACGAAGCCACCCTGCCCCGCCGCTATGTCGCCCACACCCAGTGCTTCCGCTCCGAGGCGGGCTCGGCCGGCCGCGACACCGCGGGCATGCTGCGCCAGCACCAGTTCGAGAAGGTCGAGATGGTCTCGGTCACCAAGCCCGGGGACAGCGAGGCCGAGCACGCCCGCATGACCCGCTGCGCCGAGACGATCCTGGAAAAGCTGGGCCTGCCCTACCGCACCGTGGTGCTGTGCACCGGCGACATGGGCTTCGGCGCCAGGCGCACCCATGACATCGAGGTCTGGCTGCCCGGCCAGAACACCTATCGCGAGATCAGTTCGGTCTCGACCTGCGGCGATTTCCAGGCCCGGCGCATGAACGCGCGCTACCGCCCCGAAGCGGGCGGCAAGCCCGAGTTCCTGCACACCCTGAACGGCTCGGGCCTCGCGGTGGGGCGCTGCC
>ENA-ORCT01001068-ORCT01001068.1-marine-metagenome-genome-assembly--contig:-NODE-1068-length-11347-cov-3.352174_pt1 | contig 11347 bp, 8 predicted proteins | sample MGYA00248632_ERZ508511 | MGnify/ENA primary metagenome ERZ508511 (study PRJEB26182, sample SAMN06268839) | marine metagenome | isolation source: Tt an P1-techrep anaerobic enrichment on pine from sediment...
AGCACCACACCGCCAAGAATAAGTGCACTGCCGGCATAACCGATCGCGGAAAAAAATTCGTTCCACCAGAAATAGGCGAGCAGCGCGGCAACGACCGGTTCCAGGGTTGCGGCAATAGAGGCCCGCGTTGCCTCAAGGTAATTCAAGCCGACGTAATAAGCGAGGTAAGCACCATAGGTGGAAAAGACCGCAATAAGGCCAAGGGCAATCCAGGCGGTAACCGACTTGGGGGTAAAGTCTGTCCAGGGAACGAGGCCGGCGGCGCCGATGGGCATCATGTAAAGAAAGAGATTCGGCGCGCTATATTTTCCTGAAAAATATTTACCGAATATATAGTACAATGCGTAGCAGAATCCGGCAGCCAGACCGAATGCTATCGCTGGCCAGCTTAATGAAAGTTCGGCGTTTTCCCCCGGCGCTGTCGCCCCCAGCGAAACACCTGTCACCCCTGCCAGAGTCATGACCAGAGCCATGAATTTAAAGATGGTCATGGACTCCCTGAACAATATTCCAGATAGCAGGGCCACCCATGCCGGGGCAGTGTAAAGCAGGACGGCTGCCAGCGCAGCACCACCTTTGTCGACGGACAGCTGGTATGACCCGTAAAACAGGCTGATGCCGGTTATGCTGAATATGAGTATGGGTATAACGTCAGATCGTCCGATACAAACCTGCCGGGTTATCGCCGCGTGAGTTGCGAATAAAATCCAAGCCAGCATGGCCCGCCAGAAAGCGACTTCCATGGGCGTGATTCCTTCACTGAACGCCAGCCTGGAAAGTGGGCCCAGGAGTCCCCACAGAGATGCTGCCAGAAAAATAAAAAAATAACCGCGCCAGTTCATTGACCGTTCTCCAGAGTGAATTCGCATCCATACTCCTAATAGAACGATAAGGTCAACTGATTATCTTCTGTTTCATTTCACCGGGGGGGATTTGCAACGGCTGTTAAACATGGCTGTTCGCAGGTCATCTAAAGAACGCGAATTTAAATAATTACAGCCAGATAAATCCTCGTTCCTCAATCAGGGCAGGATGGTTTCCCGGATTTAGCCTCATTTTTGCGGGTTAAGGCATGTGAGCGTGAGCAGGGGTGTGATCTGGGGCGTGAAGATAACGCAAAAGTGCATGAGGCGGGATGCACCCGGGGCTGAAGGCGAATGAGCCGCCGGAGAAGGGTTATTTCACTACTCTGAGGCAGCGTGTGTTTCGGCGCCACTCTTCAAGATCCCGGAAATGTTCCATGAGGTCCCGGCATTCAAACCGCAGGTATCTGGCCTCGCCGCACTGTTTGGGATCGATGCTTTTGTAAAAGCTGGCGAAGATGGTACCCTTTCCAGCATGGCTCATGGTTTTCAAAAGATTGGCCAGTTTGCAGGCGACGGGAAAATATTCACCAATATCAACCGTATTGTGCAGAATATAGGTGGTCAGTTTTCGTACCTCCCGATAGATCTCGGGATGCTGTAAAACGGCCAGCTCCGAAGTTTTGAGCGCTTCGGATCGCCGCCTTTCCAAATCCTGCATAGTTCCTCCCGCTTTGTCGGTCATCGCTGGCTCTCCTTCAGGTTTGATCGGCTACGGAAGCCCCTGCGTAAGGACGAATAACTGTTGGCCGGCCATAGTATCGGGTATCCGGTCGTTTATCTCGCAGAGCATGAGCGCGATTGGCGATTCGATGGATAAAAACGAGCAGGAACTGTTGAACGTTCGCAGAGCTGCTTGTGCATTTCGGGGGTGCGCCCCCCGTATCAGCTGGCCGCCGGTTAACAGGCAGGGCGGTTTTTCCATGTTCCGGATTTCAAGAAAACCGAGACTTCTCTCCTCTAATTCCAGAGTCGACGGAACTTAAGTCCGTACTTATTGATTATAATAGGTGGATTCGGTTCAATTTGTCAATCATTGGGCTTGAATTCAAGGGGATTCCAGTATAAACAAGGAGCAATTCGTGTGTGCCGCTTTGGGAGCGGTCGCCCCGCGCATAGCATCCATTTCTTGCATATTGCCTTCTGGTGCTATTTGTGCCGAAACGTTCTTGAAAGCGATGCACGAATTTTATAGTGTCCTGAAGTTGATTGTGGTGGCGGTATGATAACCGGTTTTGAAAAAATTGTAGAAGAACGCATCCGGGCTGCCCAGCGCAACGGGGTATTCGATAACCTGCCCGGGCATGGCGAGCCTCTCGAATTCGATGATGATCGGTTTGTTCCCGAAGACCTTCGGATGGGCTACAAGATTTTGAAAAATGCCGGATGTCTTCCGCCTGAAATCGAAATAAAAAAAGAAATCCGGCAAACTGAAGATCTCCTGGCGAGTATGAAGGATACGGCAGAGAAATATCGGACTTTGAAAAAACTGAATTTCCTGATCATGAAACTCAATTCGATGCGGGACCGTTCAGCCGAATTCGATACCCCTCAGCATTATTCGGAAAAACTGGTCGAGCGATTCGGAAAGCGGAGCACGTGCGGAAAATCTGGATGAACGGAAAAACCGCAAGTATTGCTGGAGTCGGTGTTAAAAGATCATGAAGAAGAAGGACGGTAACGGCCTGTTTAAAAGCGTTTTTATGGCCTATCTCATACTGATGTTTCATATCCTGCTGATCGCAGGGTTGGGGCTTCTGGTATTGTTTTTCCGCGGAGTAAGCAATTACCTGCTGTGGATATTCCTCGGCGGAGGCGTATTGATCTTCATGTCGGCATTCATGTTTTATCGTCGAATGAAGGAGCAGGGGCGAACCCTGCGCGAAATGGTAAATTCGCCGCTGTTCGGCGGTCGGTCGGTTGAAGTCAATTTCATGGGAGGACTGGCGTCCTTCAAGATCGGACGGCCCAGCGACGTCCCAATGATTGCGGGACCGGAGGAACCGATCCGTCAGCTTGAGGACCCGGCCACCGTCAGAGTGCGGGAGTTGGCTGAACTGGCACGACTGCTGGAAAATAATCTGATTACCCAGGAGGAGTTCAATACGACCAAGCGGCAGTTATTCAATTCCTGAGAGATATGGTCGGTTTTTCTGCCTTGAACCTTTCATTATCGAGAGCCTTGTAATTTTATGCGTAAATTATCTATTGCCCTGCTATCCGGTGGCATCTCCTCGGAGAGAGCCGTTTCCGTAAACAGTGGAAATCAGGTCTACGAGGCCTTAGATAAATCCAAATACGACGTCCTTCGTTATGATCCCAAAACTGACATCGCCAAGCTGGTTGCCGATGCACCGAAAATCGATGCCGCGTTGATCATTCTGCACGGCCCTTACGGGGAAGATGGAACGGTCCAGGGGTTGCTGGATCTTCTCGACATCCCTTACCAGGGGTCGAACGTGCTGGGCAGTGCCGTGGCAATGAACAAGCTGGTGGCCAAACAGCTCTATGAGAGCGTCGGTTTGCCGGTTGCACCGTATCTCTGTATCAAACAGGGAAACCGGGTGGAAGCTGACAAAATCATCCAACGGCTCGGATTGCCGCTGGTCATAAAACCGGTCTGCGGCGGATCTAGTATCGGCATGTCCATTGTTCACAGCGAAGAGGCGTTGCCGGCTGCGCTTGAAGTCGCGTTCAACCAGGATGATGAGGTTCTGATCGAATCGTTTATCAAGGGAACTGAATTGACCGGTGGTGTCATCGGCAACGATGATCTTGACGCATTGCCTATTATCGAGATCATTCCCGATGAAAAATACAGCTTTTTTGATTACCAGGCCAAATACACGGCCGGTGAAACCCGTGAAATCTGTCCCGCCAGAATCGATGACGCATTGACGGAAAAGGCTCAGGCCTATGCCAAAATGGCCCATCAGGCACTTTGCTGCAGGGGGTATAGCCGTACCGATATGATTGTGTCCAATCGGAATCTGTACATCCTCGAAACAAACACCATACCGGGAATGACCCCAACCAGCCTGCTCCCGCTTGCGGCAAAGACCGCCGGGCTGAATTTCAGCCAGCTTCTTGACCGGCTTATCGAACTGAGCATCGAAGACCATCGAAAACACGCCTGAACATTTTGTAATCAAATCCATTTTTATAGCTTCTCCGGCAGAACGGAAAACGACAGAAAGGGAGGTTTGCATGAAGATCCTGGTCGTCGGCAGCGGTGGAAGAGAACATGCTTTTGTATGGAAAATCGCCCAAAGCCCCGAAGTAAAGCAGATATTCTGCGCCCCCGGCAATGCCGGGATAGCCGAAATGGCGACATGTGTCCCCATCGGTGCCGAAGACGTTGACAAACTGCTTGAGTTTGCCCGATCCGAGGCAATTGATCTGACCATTGTCGGACCGGAAGGCCCGCTGTCAGTGGGGCTTGTCGATGTGTTTGAAAAAGAGGGATTGCGGGTATTTGGGCCTCGGCAGAAGGCGGCTGAGCTGGAATCGAGCAAATCGTTTTCAAAATACCTGATGAGCAAACACGGGATCCCTACTGCTGAAGGCCAGACATTCACCAGCTTTAAAAAGGCGGAATCCTATGTGCGTAAGATGGGAGCTCCGATTGTTGTCAAGGCTGATGGCCTGGCTGCCGGAAAGGGCGTGATTGTCTGTGAAACCGTCAACGAAGCCATCGGTGCTCTCAAACGCATTCTGGTTAAAAATGAATTCGGCGATGCGGGAAAGCAGGTTGTTGTAGAGGAGTGCCTCGTTGGCGAGGAAGCATCGTTTATTGCGTTTACCGACGGCAAAACCGTCCTGCCTCTTCCAAGCTCACAAGACCATAAGCCGATTTTCGATAATGACCAGGGACCCAATACCGGCGGTATGGGGGCCTATTCACCGGCTCCGATTGTCGACCCTTACCTTCACAAACGGGTCATGAATGAAATCATGATTCCGACAGTCAAGGCACTGGCCGCCGAAGGCCGTCCCTACAAGGGTATTTTGTATGCCGGATTGATGATCAATAACGATCAGATCAAGGTCCTCGAGTTTAACTGCCGTCTGGGAGACCCGGAAGCCCAACCCCTTCTGATTCGATTGAAAAGTGACCTGGTGCCGATCATGGAGGCTGTTATCGACGGGCGGCTTGATACGTGCCAACTGGAAATCGACCGCCGGGTATCGGTCTGTGTGGTCATGGCCTCCGGGGGGTACCCGGGCAAATACAGCAAGGGATTGCCGATTTCCGGGTTGAATGCTGTCAAACGGATGAAAGATGTGGTGGTCTATCATGCGGGTACCGATACCAAAGACGGTTCTATTGTAGCGAGCGGCGGGCGGGTTTTAGGCGTTACCGCGCTGGGTGATACCGTGAAGAAGGCGATATCCAGAGTTTATCTCGCCGTGTCTAAAATTTCATGGGAAAATGTCTATTACCGCACCGATATCGGGAAGAAAGCTGTGAGCCGGTTGGAAACCCCACCTGCAGTGGGTATCGTCATGGGAAGTGACTCGGACCTGGGCGTGATGGAGGGTGCGGTTGCCATCTTTAAAAAGTTCGGGATTCCGTTTGAGATGACCGTTGCCTCCGCCCATCGCAGTCCTGCCAAAGCAGCAGAATTTGCCACCTCGGCTCGGGATCGGGGGATTAAAGTGATCATTGCCGGGGCAGGCCACGCTGCGCATCTTGCCGGAGTGCTGGCGGCCCATACCACCTTGCCTATTATTGGCGTGCCCATTGACTCATCATGCCTTCAGGGACTGGATTCGTTGCTGTCTACGGTGCAGATGCCTCCGGGGATTCCGGTAGCCACGGTCTCCATCGGCAAACCGGGTGCCCGAAACGCTGGAATTCTCGCCGCCCAGATTCTGGCACTTTCTGATCCGGAACTGGCCGGCGTACTCGATACGTTTAAAAAAGAGATGGCGGATCAAGTTGAACAAAAGGCCAACGCGCTCATCGATTACCGATAAATGGCAACAGGTCGATGCCTCAAACCCGGATGCGGCGGCCATCGATCAGGCGGCCGCCATTATTCGACGGGGCGGGGTGGTGGTTTTTCCCACCCGCGGTCTGTATGGGCTCGGCGCTGATGCATTGAATCCGGAGGCGGTTGACCGGGTGTTTCGCATCAAACAGCGTTCGGCTGAAAAACCGATTTCCGTTTTGATTCGTGATCTGCAGGATCTGGCAGATCTGGTTAAAGCCGTTGATTCCTCTGTCAAACGGTTGATCGATCATTTCTGGCCGGGTAAGCTGACCATCATCCTTGAGGCAGCAGAGGGGGTGCCTCAAGGTCTTACAGGGGGCAGCGGAAAACTGGGGCTGAGAATTCCAGGCCATCCGGTTGCGCGTGCATTGGTCAATGCTGTTGGCCGACCGATAACCGCAACCAGCGCCAACCTGTCCGGTGTGCCGGGATGCTCGGACCTTGCAGACCTGAGTGAACGGGTTGCCTGTGAAGCTGAAATGATAATCGATGCCGGGCAACTGGAAGGTGGCCGGGGATCCACCGTGATCGATGCCACGGTGAGTCCGCCCGTGATTTTGAGAGAAGGAGCCGTATCCGCTGAAGCGATTCAATCCTTCGGGTGATAACTCCATTCAATTCTGTTGACAACAAGCTGATTATCTGTATAATCGCCGTAAAATTTAGCTGCGTGCCGGAGTGGTGAAATTGGTAGACGCACGGGACTCAAAATCCCGCGGGGGCAACTCCGTGTCGGTTCGACTCCGACCTCCGGTACCACACAACTTAAAGAGAAAGCCAATGTGGCTTTCTTTTTTTTTGCTCATCCGGGTATACAAAAAAACGGGCGGGGAGTATCCCCGCCCGTTTTTTAATGGGTTATCCGATCAAAGGCATCAACGTTGACTGCCTCGGCGCTGAATCAAGGCAATAATTGCCGAGCAAAGAACCAGGACGATGCCGGCGAAGGGCAGTCCGCTGCCGGCGCTGTTGTGCATGGTGCTGATGAAGCAGTCATCGTCATTATTGTTGCTGCTGGATGACGCTGTCGTGTCTGAATCACTCGGGCTGGGGGCTGGTGTCGGTGCAACGGGTGCGGCACTGGCCGCAAACACGGTGCCGGTCAGATCCCCAAGGGCCGGTGAGGTCGTGTCGTCAATGGTGATGGCCAGGTAACCGTCAAAATCCGTTCCATCCACCGTGTAAGGCGCCTCTGCAGTTTCGAGGACATACGCATCCACGGCCTCCCAGGCACCGGTCACCTCGTTGAACCAGTAGGGAATCAGGTCGATCTGTTCCTCGGTCAGGTACAGTTTGAGGGTCAGGCTGGTGATGTTGGACGTATCTTTAACGAACAGATCCCAGAACGCACCCTCCAGTTCCACAGCGGTGGGGTTCTCCGAGTACACGGAGAGCATGATTTTCGCCGGATCGGCCAGCGGATCGGTGATGTCCACATCCGCGCCAATGGCCAGATCGCCGCAGGCGATTTCCGTATCGTCGCTGAGGAGGCTGGATTCTGCACCCGCTGTAGAATCAAAGAACCACGGGGCAAGGTTGATGACAAGAAGGTCATCATCCAGATTTCCATTATCTCCGCCAAGCCATTGATCCCGGCTTGAGCCACCACGGTCGCTGAACAGGATTTTATCGCCGGCCGGGCTCCACCAGTGCCGGTAATCATAAAATCCCTCGGTCAACTGAATGGACTCGCCAGTCTCGATATTCAGTGCCAAAATGGCGGTATAGTGGTTTTCATGATCCATTTTGTAGGCAATCCAGTTTCCGTCCGGACTCCAGGATTTGGGGGCGCATACCCCGGTCCAGTCTTCATCATCTTCCGCCTGTACGACAAGGTGTTGTATGGAGGTCCCATCCGGTGCCATGATACTGAGCGTGTGGTAGTGAATGTATCGCTCGTTTTCGGTACCCGGGTCAACCAGAACACCAAATTTGCCATGATAGGCGATCGAATCGCCGGCCGGACTCCAGAATGCCCAGTTTTCGCATTTATCTTCGGCCGTCAGCGTCTCCCCGTCCGGGAGAGTCAGGGTTAGCGATTCGTTTGATAGTTTGGTCAGCTGTGTGCCGTCTGCCTTGACTTTGTAAAGCCTGGAATCCCAATTATCTAACTCCGTATCCTTCCCGTTAAAAAGAACCCACTGGCTGTCCGGGCTCCAGGTCTGTTTGTTGCAGTCATCAAGGGTGCCGGATACCATAACGGGGTTGGTGCCGTCGATATTCATTACCCAGATGCTTTCATATTCCTGGTCAGAGTGGAACGCGATCTTCGTTCCGTCAGGGCTGACGACAGGCTTGTTTTCTCCGCAGTCCTGCAGGTCAGGATTGTCAGCATGGACATCTGACAGGTCAGTCTGGCCGGTGCCGTCTGCATTCATGATCCAGATGTGGGCCTCCCAAAAGCTCCCGTCGCCCTCTTCGACTTCAGTTTTTCTCTGGAAGACAATTTTTTTGCCATCCGGAGTAAAACTTGCGTGGCTGTCACAGGTATCGTTGTCCGTCAGTCGGGTCAGGCCGGTTCCGTCGGCCCGGACCTTACAGATTTCTTCGTCACTACCTTCTACTTCCTGTTCGCACTGATAAACAACCCACTCTCCATTGGGCCCCCAGGGATTGTCGCCCCAGCACTGGGAGACGTCATCCCACGGATTGGTAGTGATTTGGAGAATGTTATCGACCATCCCCGTGTCGGCCACACCCAGCGTCTTCCAGTCGATGGCAGTGACGGTGTCATCCACTTCAGGAACCTGTACGGCACCCATCGCCGCCAGGGCGCGCTGGGCAATCAGTTCGTGGGCCTCGGTGGTGGGGTGCACCGTGTCCCAGAACAGGTATCCGGCTTCGTTTTCAAAATCGCCTGATCCGTCCATATCCGGGCTTACCGAATCGGCATTCTCAAATCCGTAATCGGCCGGAGCCGAGATTACGTTGTTAAACAGAGAATACATGTCGAGGCGATAGAGAGTGACCTGCGGGTTTTCCGTTTCAAACGTGTCCAGAACGGCTGCAAGGGCTGTATTGAACGTTTGAGTGAAGGCCTGAGCGGCTTCGGCAGCTGCTGCATCCTGGTTGAATTCCGGTGTAGCGCCCAGATCCGGCAGATTCAGTACCATGATGACCTCGACGCCGGCTGCAGCCAGTTGGTCCAAGGCCAGGGCGACATTATCAGACGCTGCCTGGGCATCTTTATCACCGCTGAGATAATCGTTGGCACCGATCCAGATGGTTACCACTGAATCATCCATGTCCGGGTAATCAGCTCGGGGTTGTGAAATCATAGCAATTTGAGTCAGCAGCCCGGGCGGTGTTTCCTGCGATCCTGAGGCCGCACCACCGAAAGCCATATCCATAAGGGGAATGCCAAGTTGATCGGCCAGGTACTCGACCCATACATCACCGTTGGAAAAACGGCCATTGTTGTACAGGGTTTCGTCTGGGCAATTTTCGCTTCCTTCATAGCACAGGTTACCGTTGTCACTGAGGCTGTCTCCGAAAGCCAGGATTCCGTCGTAGGGCCGGGCGGTGGCATACGCCGCACCTTCAATCCCCTGAGGGGGCATATAGGCAGCCGAGTATGCGGCAAACGAAAAAATGAGCATCACTGATAGAAAGACATTGAAAAGCTGTTTTTTCATTCCGATTTCTCCTTTCTGATCTCTTGGGGGTAATGGAAGACGTAGATTATCGCAGCTTGACGATCCACTATCGCTTGGACTCGAAACAGATGCTGTTCTATTTGATTTGAGTAATCCGGGATAAAGGGAGAAAATCATTATACCTGTCGGAAAAACCGGTTGTCGGCGGTTGAGGCGGTCCGGCTGTCTGACGTGAGACCCGTGACTTTCCGTCCCTACCTCGCGGCAGGTTTGGCGATTCTGAATGCCATTGAATATATTGTGTGCAATCTATTGTGTTCTAAATATAAGTGCGAAACCTGTCAAGGTTAAATATTCTTTTCGTCTGTTTTCAAAGAGATGCGTTTTTAAATCAATCAGTACTGAAACGTGACCGGATGGCCTCATGCCCATCAAGGCAGGGCAATATTCCATCCGTACAGGAGTTTTTTTGACTTCCCGGGCTTCCAGGTGGTACGGTATTTAGATCTTGGTTTTCAAACAGGCTCTAAAAATCGGCATCCTGACATGCACAAAATCGCATGCGATCTGCAGTAAATTGAGCATCGCACGATGCATAAACCTGCAAAAAAACAGCTCCCGAGGATAAATCATGGTGAAACGGATTGTGGTGGGTCTCGTCATTTTTATGATCGCATTAACCGGTATTTATCTGATTGTCACTCCCAGCCCGGTCAGTCCGGTTGCCTATGTTCCTCCGGAAAAACCGGAACTGTCCGGTGTGCTGGCACCCAACGATCTGTTGACAGCTGCGGATATTCTGGGGGCGGGGTTGGTCGATGGCCCCGAGGATGTCGATGTGGACAGTGAGGGGAGGGTATATGGCGGAACGAGTGATGGTAAGATTTTACGCGTGCTGCCTGACGGAAATGTTGAGCTGTTTGCCGATACCCATGGGCGGCCGCTTGGACTCCATTTTGATGCGGAAGGAAACCTTATTGTCTGCGATTCCCATAAGGGGCTTTTGTCTGTTGATAAAAACGGACAGATAAGGTGCCTGTGCGATTCCGCCGAGGGGATCCAGTTCAGATTCACTGACGATCTGGATATCGCCAGCAATGGAGTCATTTACTTTACCGACGCCAGTGATAAATTTTCCCAGGCCGACTATCTGCTCGATCTGCTGGAAGCCAGGCCTCATGGCCGGTTGCTGAGCTATGATCCCAAAACCGGTCAGACCCGGGTGCTGCTTCGGTATCTATATTTTGCAAACGGTGTGGCGCTTTCCGAGCATGAAGATTTTGTCCTTGTCAATGAAACCTATCGCTACCGGATTACCCGATACTGGCTTAAGGGCCCCATGGCCGGGAAAAGCGATGTGTTTATCGACAACCTTCCCGGATTTCCCGACGGCGTATCGGCCAATCGTCGGGGAACATTCTGGGTGGCACTGTTTACCGTCAGAAACGATCTGGTGGACCGGTTTCATCCATGGGTGTTGCTGAAAAGTCTTATGGCCAGGACGCCCCGGGCCGTGTGGCCGAAACCCGAACCCTATGGACTGGTCCTGGCTCTGGACGAGGACGGAAATATCATCCGCAGCCTTCATGATCCAAACGGTCGGCATCTAAAAGAGATTACCTCTGTTGAGGAGCACGAGGGATATCTGTACCTGGGCAGTTTGCACAACGACAGGATTGGTCGCTTTGCATTATCCGCTGATTGATGGCCCGGCATTCGGGGCGTGAAAAACAATTTTTGATCCTCAGGCACGCGTGACGCAAATCTGTAATTATTTACTGCTTGACAGTTGATATAGTGTTTTTTAACGTTTTATGGTTTATAATTTCGGTTCCTGCGTTTTTCCTTTGCGTTTCGAATTTCGGAGGGCGGTTGAAAAATGAAAGGATCC
>ENA-ORCT01001069-ORCT01001069.1-marine-metagenome-genome-assembly--contig:-NODE-1069-length-11345-cov-2.917377_pt1 | contig 11345 bp, 10 predicted proteins | sample MGYA00248632_ERZ508511 | MGnify/ENA primary metagenome ERZ508511 (study PRJEB26182, sample SAMN06268839) | marine metagenome | isolation source: Tt an P1-techrep anaerobic enrichment on pine from...
GGCCACCATCGGCTCCTCAAATATAGATGCCCATCGGGCAGCCCGGGCCCATACCATGTTCAACGTCGTTGGCGTCGCCCTGATGTTGCTCGTCTTCCCCTACTTTTTAAAGTACATCGAGCAGATTACCCTCTGGCTCGGGAGCGGACCGGTCGACCAGGTGATCAACGGCGAAGCGGTGCATATCGCCCGCTACCTCGCCAACGGTCATACCCTGTTCAACATCACCAATGCTCTGTTCTTCCTGCTCTGCCTCCCCTGGCTGGTCAGAGTCGCCATCAAACTCTCGCCGAAAGAAAAAATTGCCAGCGAACAGCCTTCCCTGCCAGAATTTGACGACCGCTATGACGAAAGCCCTATCGCCGCTCTGGCGCAGGTGCGAAGTGAAATCCTCAAAATGGCCCAATCGGCCCGCAAGACGCTGAAAGATATTGCCGCCGGCATCAACAACCATGATATCGACAAACTCGGCAACTGGAAGATTCAGGAGGACTATCTGGACCAGGCCCGCCGGGAAATTACGTCCTATCTGACCCAGGTCTACCAGATGGACATCAATGCTGATGCGGCCCTGGAGATTCACAGCTTCTTTCGCATGGCCAATAACATCGAAAAAATAGGCGATGCCGTCGAAGACCTGGCCGAACTGGCCGAAAAGATGTTTCAAAGCAAATTGCTCTTTTCCGAGGAGTCGGTCAAGGATTTGCGTACCATGGCAGCGCGCATCGAAGCGTTCCTCGATCTGATTATCAAAGAAATCCAGACTCCGCAGGAAAACTTCATGGAAGAGGCATGCAAGATCGAAAACGGCATCAACCTGCTCTACAACAAGACGCGCTTTTACAAGATTCAGCGTCTGCAGAACCGGGACTGCTCCATCGAACCGGGGCTGTGGTATATCGACATTATGTCCTACCTGGAACAGATCGGCGGTTACTGCTTCAACATCGCTCAGGCTTTGGCCGGACAGAAATAACAGCCGGTTACAGACAGCAAAAAGCCTCCATGCCAGCAAGCATGGAGGCTTTATTTATGCGCTCAATCGGGCAAGTTTCGATCTATACCTAACAACTTCCTAAGCCTTTTTCACGAACTCCGATTTGAGTTTCATTGCACCGATGCCGTCAATCTTGCAGTCGATATCGTGATCCCCATCCACCAAGCGAATGTTTCGTACCTTTGTGCCGACCTTTACCACCAACGACGAACCTTTGACCTTGAGGTCCTTTATCACCGTCACCGTATCACCTTCCTTCAGTTCGTTGCCGTGGGCATCACGTACCAACTTGCCGGCCTCTTCACTCTCGGAAACAGCGCCCACGGGCCACTCGTGTCCACATTCAGGGCAGACATACAAGCCCCTGTCTTCATAGGTATATTCACAAGCACATTGGGGGCACTGGGGGAATTCACTCATGTTAGCTCCTTAAACATTAGAAACAAAACTCTTAACCTCTCAAGTGTCGACTATAGTGCTCAGAGCCCTTATTGTCACTCTATAAATAACAACACAAAACGCCTTCCGGGAAAGCTAACCATCCGGGGAAGCAAACATCTGTTTTTCTGTAAATCGGGCTCCTGTCTGGCGGCTCAAGGGAGCAAAATGTTATAATTATTCAGCAAAGCAAATAGCACCCAACCAAGGAGCCAACGATGAACAAAAATCGTTACATAGATGTTTGCAATACCATTCTGACGGATAACAGCGCCTTTGTGCGCAATACCGTAAGTGGCGAAGAAGGCCGGGTGGCAGGTTGTACCCGCGAGCACATTCTGGTAAGAAGCGACACTGGAGAAAAATTCTGCTGGGACTACCATAAATGCGAGCAGATCGACCGGCCTTGATAAAACCTCCTTTTAACCAATGAATTACTGAATCCTCAACACGCTCTCGACGGCCAGGTCGAGAGCGTGTTCCTTTAACGGCCATGGACCCAGGCCCTTGGCCGATCCAGTGGACATCTTCACTCCGAACAGTAAAATTAAAAAAAAGACTGCAAGCCATCGCGAACAGACGAAACAGTCCTCACAGACAAAACCCGCGTCATTTGCCTCAACGATACACATTAAATCGTTTTGCCAGGCTCTATGCCTATGGTCCTTTCAAGAAAACAACAACAGCACAATGGAAAAATCCAGGGGAGGTATTCAATTTTTGCCCACAACATCATGATGTAAAAACAAATCGTTACCTACCAAAAATGTTCTGAAGCTTAACCCAAGTATTGGAATTGAGTGATGAAAGTTTTTCTCAGCTGGTCTGGACAAAGGGGACGGGCACTCGCCGAGTTACTTAGAGATTGGCTTCCGGATGTTCTACAGTTTGTGCAGCCCTGGTTATCCTCTGAGGACATTCCCTTAGGGCCACGTTGGCCTTTTGAAATTGCAGGTAGGCTCGAAAATGTTGATGCTGGGATTATTTGTCTAACTCAAGATAATATCCACCCACAATGGCTTAAATTTGAAGCCGGGCCTTTATCCAAAAGCTTGACGTCTCTTCTTAGTATATATGCCCTTAACCTCACCCCTGCTGATTTAGGTGGTCCGCTATCTCCGTTTCAATGTGCCATAGCAAAAAAGGAAAGCACTTACAGATTGATTGCTTCACTCAATTCGTTCTCTGGAAGCTATAAATTGACAGATGAAGCTTTGAAGACAATTTTCGAAATCCAGTGGCCTGATTTTGAACTTCGTCTTGAATCAATATCAGGTTTAATTATTGATAAAAAAGAAGAAAAAAGCCACAAATCTATCGAAGAAAAGCTAGATGAAGCACTTGACCTTCTTCACTCTTTTTGCACAACTAACAGCTCAACACTCAAACCTTCAAAACAGGCCAATAAACCAAAACATGAAACAATTCACATAAACCCAAGAGTTTTTATTAGCTCCTCTATAGATGGTCTACATATAGCAGAAGAAATAAAGAAAGGCCTAGAACCCGTTTCAGAGTGTCACATATGGACCCAGGATATACTTAAAGATTCAGATAATTATGTTGAAAATATTGTCAATATAGCGACTGACTTTGATTTTGCCATTATTGTACTTACTCTTGATGACTTGCTTATAAAAAATGATGAACAAAGGCTTGATTCAAGAGATAATATGGTCTTCGAGATTGGGCTTTTTACAGGCACCCTAGGAAGGGCCCGTACTTTCATGGTCCTTTGTAAGGATGATCCAATACACCTGCCAGCGGACCTGGTTGGCGTTACGGTTGCGATGTATTCAAAACGTTCTGCTGACAATCTACCCGCAGCGTTAGAACCAGTGTGTACACAAATTAAGCGTGCAATGGGTGCTGCATAGACAAACTATCTGCTGTTATCGGCGGCAGCACAACCGTATTGACCTGGACCGGCAATCCCCCTGCGATCCGTTATCAGACTGTTATGTGGTGAGGTTTGAGAAGGTACGTGAAGGTAAAAACCAACAGGCCCCTGGAAATCCTCTGGGGCGGGGTGCTCTCTATATCCTCCATGTAGACTTGGGCCCCATCCCTCCCGCTTTCCCTGGTGGTCATTGCTGTTCCGAGCGACGGCAACAAGAGACACATAATAAGAGCGCACCTGGAACCTACCTCTAAAGCTTGGCCCTCACCAATTCCTGTCCCAAACAACCCTTACCCGCAACCTTCCATTTAAGGGAGTACTGCCCTCACCCGTCTGCTACAGACTGGTCGCCGGCAGTCGACCCCTCTTCCGGCAGTTCGATTCCTGCAGCAGTCAAAATGGCGTCGACCCGCGAACCGTCAAGCACTTCTTCTTCAAGCAGCGCTTCGGCCAGGCTATCGAGAGCCTCGCGATGACCTGCTACCAGTTGGTCGGCCCGTTGCTCGGCGCCCTTGACGATCTTTTCGATCTCCTGGTCGATGATCCAGGTCATCTGCTCGCTGAAAGTCTTGCTGGTAGCCAGTTTACGGCCAAGAAAGGGATGTTCTTCTCCGCGGTCGAAGGTCAACGGCCCGACCTTGTCGCTCATCCCCCACTGGCAGACCATTTTTTCCGCCAGGTCGGTTGCCTGCTTGAGATCTTGTTCGGCTCCGGTGGAATACTCTCCGAAAACCACCTTTTCCGCCGCCCGGCCGGCAAGACTGACGGTAATGCGTGTCATGAGATAAGAAAGCGGGTAGTGATAGCGATCGTTTTCCGGAAGTTGCTGGGTGACCCCCAAGGCACGACCGCGAGGGATGATGGAGACCTTGTGCACCGGATCCGAACGGGGGGAAAGCCTGGCCAAAAGGGCGTGGCCGGCTTCGTGATAGGCCGTGATGCGCTTTTCCTGTTCGGTAAGCACGAGCCTACGTTCGGCGCCGAGCAGAACCCGGTCCTTGGCCAGATCGAGGTGGTGCATGGCGACCTGTTCGGCATCTTCGCGGGCAGCCAACAGGGCCGCCTCGTTGACCAGGTTCTCGAGATCAGCGCCGCACATGCCGGGGGTGGCGCGGGCGATCGAGCGCAGATCGACATCATCGGCCAGCGGCACCCGCCGGGTGTGAACCTTGAGAATCGCTTCGCGGGCCCGCCAGTCAGGCCGGTCGAGAACCACCTGGCGATCGAACCGGCCGGGACGCAGCAGAGCGGTATCAAGCACATCGGGCCGATTGGTGGCGGACATGACGATGACCTCTTCATGGGGTTCGAAACCGTCCAACTCGGCCAGGAGCTGGTTGAGGGTCTGTTCCCGCTCATCGTTGCCACCGCCGAGACCGGTGCCGCGCGAGCGACCGACAGCATCGAGCTCGTCAATGAAGATGATACTCGGAGCACTCTTCTTGGCGGTGTTAAAAAGGTCGCGCACCCGACTGGCGCCTACCCCGACAAACATTTCGATAAACTGGGAAGCGGAAATAGAAAAGAAGGGCACCCCCGCCTCGCCTGCCACGGCACGGGCCACCAGAGTCTTGCCGGTGCCGGGCGGTCCGACCAGCAGCACTCCGCGCGGCACCTTGCCGCCAATGCGGGCAAATTTCTTGGGATTGCGCAGGTATTCGACGATTTCCAGCAACTCCTGCTTGACCTCGTCAAGCCCGGCAACATCCTTGAAAGTCACTCTGGAGCGCTCTTGCAAATAGAGTCGAGCACCCGATTTGGAAAACCCGCCCATCAGGCCCCCACCAGGTCCCTGGCGGCTACGCAACCCCTTGAGAATGAACCACCAGACACCGATGATCAGCAGCCAGGGCAGAATGTAGATCAACACCGAGGTCAGGGGCGAAGGCTTCTCCTCTTCTTTCGCCTCGACTTCCACATTATGCTTTTCCAGCTCGGTAAGCAGTTCCGGGTCAGCCACCGGCGGCAAAATCGATTTAAAATGGAGGTAGCTGGTAGTTTCGGTACCGGGTTTGGGCGGTTCAAGCACCACCCTTTCACGAAACCGGCCGCTAATGCCCTGGCCCTGAAACACCAGCTGTTCGATGTTGTCACGCCGCAATTCTTCTTTGAAGCGGCTGTAACTGATGGGCGTTGTTGCCTCCTGCTGCTGAGGCGTCATCGCCCAATAAAGATAATTGAAAAATACCACGACGGCGACCAGAACCAGAATCTGGCGCCAGAGCTTTTTGTTCATAAGGTCTCTTTCGCTTGGCTTTCTATTTGTTAGCCACTTCTTTTTAGACTGATGCAATCTTTAATTAAACCAGGTACAATTATATCAACGGACCGCGACTTGGCAACCGTCTCTGGCGACTAACAGAGCTCCGTAAGATGCGGCGGCAGTTGCCTTTCACAACCGATTCTGCTAGAGTCGCGCACCACCAATCATCATTCAAAGCTGCCCGACAGCTTTTCTGCAAGGTACTTTATGTTTCAATTCGAGTTGCTGCACAACGACCGCTCCAGCGCCGCCCGCCGCGGCCGGCTTACCACCCCGCACGGCGTCATCGAAACGCCTATCTTCATGCCGGTCGGCACCCATGGCGCATTGAAGGCCATGACCCCGGCCCAGGTTGAGGAGACCGGCGCCCAGATCATTCTCTCCAACACCTACCACCTGCACCTGTCCCCCGGCGAAGGGCTGGTGGAAAAAGCCGGCGGCCTGCACCGCTTCATGAACTGGAAAAAGCCGATCCTCACTGATAGCGGCGGCTTTCAGGTCTTCTCCTTGCCCAAAAAGCGTATTACAGACACGGGGGTCTTCTTTCGACACGAAAGCACCGGCGAAGAAATCTTTCTCGGTCCGCAGGAGGCGATGCAGATTCAGAACACTCTGGGGGCCGACATCATCATGGCCTTTGACGAGTGCATCCCTTTTCCCGCTACGCACGACTATGCAGCCAAGTCGATCCGCAAAACTCTACGCTGGGCCGAAGAGTGTCTCAAGCACCAGGCACGAAAGGATCAGGCCCTGTTCGGCATCGTTCAGGGCGGCATATATGAGGACCTGCGCCAGGAATGCGCCCGCATCATGGGGGAAATGGATTTTCCCGGCTACGCCATTGGCGGGGTAAGCGTCGGCGAAGGATTAGAACTGCTGAAGAAGGTCGTCGACTACACGGCGCCCAAACTTCCCCAGAACAAGCCCCGCTACCTGATGGGTGTTGGCCTGCCTGAAGACATTCTCGAAAGCGTCGACCGCGGCATGGACATGTTTGACTGCGTGATTCCGACCCGCTATGCGCGCAGCGCCACTCTCTTTACCCGCCGGGGCAAAATACGCCTGACCAACCGCCGTTATCGGCGCGACTTCTTTCCCGTCGATCCGTCCTGCACCTGCTACTGTTGCCGCAACTTCAGTCGCGCCTATCTACACCACCTTTACCGCTCCAACGAAATCCTTTCAGCGACCCTGGCCGCCATTCACAACGTTCATTTTTATCTGAACATGATGAATGAGGCGCGTCAGGCCATCGAGGCCAACGATTTCAAGGCCTTCAAGAAGGAATTCCTGGGCGAGTATCTCGGCAAGGCTTGACCACAGCAATTAGGCTGCCGATAATGTCGCTATGGACGAACGCCCGCGCAACCGACAGCTGTCAGCCGATCTGGCCCAGCGCCTGCACCGCGCACTGACCGCCGGCCATGAGCAACTCTTCGGCTGCCTGCAGGATCCTGCCCCGGAAGTACTTCGGGCGATACTGAAGAACCCCGCCCTGCGCGAAGAGCATCTGCTGACCCTGCTGAAACGCCGCGACCTGCCGGAAGATCTGCTGAAAAGCATCTATCAGCTGGAAGAAACCGGAAAAAGCCGCCGCCTCAAGCTGATGCTGACAAAAAACCCGGCCACTCCCACCCCTGTCGTACAGACACTGCTGCCCCATCTGCACCTGTTCGAGCTGCTCGATCTCTGTTTTCTGCCTGGAAGAAGCCCCGATCAGAGGCTCGCAGCCGAACGTCATATTCTGCTGCGTATTGAGGCAGAGCCTCTCGGCAACCGTATTGCTCTGGCGAGACGGGGCACCTCGACGGTGGTCGGTGAACTACTGAAAAGCGGCGAGCCGCGGTTGATGGAACCCTGCCTGAGCAACCCGCGCCTTAAGGAAGCAGCCATCGTCCAGTTTTTGCGAGGACCGAATGCCTCGGCCGACACCATCTCAAGCATTGCGCGGCATCCACGTTGGCAGAACCGGCCCAATTTGCGCCAGGCGGTGCTGCGCAATCGACACACTCCGCGCATCTGGTTCACCCTGTGGCTGCCCAAGCTGCCGAGCAGAGAATTACGCGCCCTGCTGCTATCCAGACAATTGAGTTCCAACCAGCAAAGCCTGGTTGCCACCGAGCTGCATCGACGCCGGAGGAACTGAACCCCCCTCCATTACCAGAAGGCAACGTCAATCAGTTGCCGGCCTGTTCATTTTAAGCTTCCTTCATACTATTAAATTATGCTACTTTAGTCGGTCGTAGAGCTGGACCTTTAATAATTATGCCGGCAATGTCTGCCTTGAAGACCCTGCCCAACAATTGCAACCCAAGGTTGCCCTGCCCGATGGTGGGCAGCTTCCCACAGACAAAGACTGCCATGCTGACAATACTGATAGTTGACGATTCGCCAGTAGCCCGGGAAATCCTCAAGAAATGCCTGCCCAGGGACAAAAACTATTCGATCATTGAAGCGGGGAACGGACAGGAGGCCCTAGAAAAATTCTGTCAGTACCGGCCCGAGGTTACCTTTATGGACATGACCATGCCGGTCATGGACGGCTTTCAGGCCATAGCGGAAATCAAACAGGTCGATCCCCAAGCGATCATCATTGCCGCCACCGCCGACGTACAGCAGAAGGCCAAGGAACGCATCGCAAAGCTGGGTGCCTTCCTGCACCTGCCCAAGCCGGTGACCAGACAGGGAGTCCAGAACGCCCTGCAACAGGCCGAGCAATCATTGAAAGGAGCAGGCTGAATCATGGCGGCAGAAGACATGGCATTCTCCGCAATGGAGAAGGACATTCTGCAGGAGCTCATGAACATCGGCTTCGGCCAGGCCGCAGCGGACCTGGCGCAGGTCATTGATCTGGCCATCGAACTGAGCGTACCCGACATTCAGCTGTTCAAAGCCTGCGAACTGCACGAACACATTGCCACTGAAGTCGACAGCGACCGGGAAGTCAGCATTGTCGAACAGTACTTTCTCGGCAAGTTCAAAGGCATTGCGTTGCTGGTCTTTCCGGCCAAAGCAGGCAAGCAGCTTGTATCACTGTTCGGCCTGCAGAACAGCCCATCCCGGCCTTCAAGTCATTTCGACCAACTGGAAAAGGAAGCCATGGTCGAGGTCGGTAATATTCTCATCGGCGCCTGCGTCGGCAAGATAACCGAATTGCTCCAGGACGTGGTAATCTACTCCCCGCCGCGGGTGATGATCGAAGACGTCCGCCGGAGCAGCTTGCCGAAAAACCTCTTTGCTCCGGACAGCATGGCAATCTCCATGAAGACCGTGTTCCATTTTGAGCAGCAGGAAATCAGCGGCCAGCTGTTTTTGATCGCCAACCAGGAATCGATCGCCTGGCTGAAGTCGGCCCTGCACTCCTTCCTGGAGCAGTATGAATGATCTTCAAACAGATTTCCGACATGATCAATACGGGTCTGGTGGTTCTCGACGAGGATCTCAAGGTCCAATTCTGGAATCGCTGGATGGCGTTGCACAGCGGCATCGAACCGGAAACCATCACCGGACAGGACCTGTTCAGCTTCTTTCCGAATCTCAACAGGCCTAATTTCCTGCGGAATTGCCGGACGGTATTCGCCTTCGGCAACTTTGCGTTTTTTTCCCAGAAGCTGCACCGCCACCTGTTCCCCTTTCGCCCCACCTTCAGCTACCAGGAACGCTTCGACTATATGCAGCAGAGTTGCACCATGGGGCCGATTCGGGACGATGACGGCAACATTCAGTATATCTTTTTGTCGGTGAACGATGTTACCGAGGTGGTCAACTACGAGGAGCAGTTGGTGGAATTGAACCGCAAGGACCCCTTGACAGAAGTATACAACCGGCGCTATTTCGAACAGAAGCTTCAGGAGGAATTCAGCCGAAGCCGGCGACATAAGCGCCCGCTGAGCCTGCTCATGATCGACCTCGACCACTTCAAGCGGATCAACGACCAGCACGGCCACCAGGTCGGCGACCAAGCGCTAAAGGCCTTCGCCGCCAGGCTTCTGGCGCGCATTCGCAAAACCGACATCCTGGCCCGCTACGGCGGGGAAGAATTCGCCATCCTGTTACCGGAAACCAGTGGCCCTTCGGCGCTGATCCTGGCCAACGACCTGCGCTGCATCACCTCCGAAGAGCACTGGCGGTGCAGCGATGTGGACCTGCAGATGACCATCAGCATCGGCATTGCAGAAGAGCATGCTGAGATGCCTAACCACGAAGCGTTGCTGAAAAAAGCCGACGAAGCCCTCTACGAGGCCAAAGCCGGCCGCAACCGGGCGATCCTCTACGACTGAGAATCAATCCAGCAGACGGTTTCCTGACAGACATGACGCCCAGAGCCGGACTTTCTCACCCCCCTGCCAAGCCATCGACCAGGCGCCGGGCTGCTGCAGCCAGCAGCGGCTCGGCCTGAGCCATGGCTTCCTCGACCGTCATGCCGGGCTGCATGGTCTGCTCGCCCAATGCGATGCCTGCCGCCTGCCGGGCGGTGGGATTCAACAGCAGCCGCCCGGCCAGCACCGCCACTTTTGCTGACCGGCTGCGAGCAACCCGCGCCGCTTCGCCGACCACCTTACCCTGTAACGACTGACTGTCCAAACACCCTTCTCCGGTAATCAGCCAATCCGCATCTGCCAAAACCCGTTCCAGGCCTACGGTGCTCATCACCCCTTGTGCCCCGGGGACCAGGTGCGCCCCCAAAAACGCTCGAGCGCCAAAACCGAAACCACCGGCAGCACCACCTCCCGGCATATCGAGCAGCGACAGGCCGAGTTGCCGCTCCACCAGGTCGGCCAGGTGGTGCAAACCGGCTTCCAACTCCTCTACCATCTCTTCGTCGGCGCCCTTTTGCGGGCCATACACACGGGCGGCGCCGTTGGTTCCGCAAAGAGGATTACGCACGTCGGTCCAGGCCTCGACCGGAGGCAGAGTGACTTCTGGGGGTTGCAGGACGACAATGCTGCGCAATGCACCGCCGCCTAAAGGAACCTCGCAGCCGGCGGCATCGAGAAACCGCCATCCCAGTGCCCGTGCAGCGCCGGTCCCACCATCGACCGTGGCGCTACCCCCCAATGTGAGGATAAGCCTGCGAGCGCCGCCCGCCATCGCGGCAGCCATCAACTGGCCGGTCCCATAGGTGGTAGTCAGCAGAGGATTGCGCTGCTCCCTAGGCAGCAGGGTTAAACCGCTCGCCCGGGCCATTTCGACCACCGCGGTTGCGGTGTCAGGCAACCAGCCGAACGATGTATCAAGGGTCATCTTCGGCAGCGGCCCGGTCACCCCCTTGACCTGCCGCCACTGACCGTGGCAGGCATCGATCAATGCCTCTGCTGTCCCTTCGCCGCCATCGGCGAGGGGTACGCACTCAATACGCCATGATGGCTGGTGTGCCTGCAGGGTTTCTGCTACCACCTGGCAGGCACGCTTCGCCGACAGGCTGCCCTTGAATGAATCGAGGGCGACCACGATCTTCATTCCAGCTCCCCTTGCGAGCCCCCAATACGAAAGCCCCCTCCAGCAGGCGGCTTTCCTTGTCCAACATCAGCCGCCCGTGTAGCACTACAGGTCAGGACTGTTGCTCGAGAACCCGGGCTACCACATCGTAGATCTCCTGGTCATCGATCCAGAGGACGAAACCGTTCCCCTCCGCGTCGCTGCCACAGAGGTATCCTGCCCCTTCAGACTCGCCGCCGCAGGTTTTGCAGGAAGAATGAACTTCCAGGGGGTGGTTCTTGTCCATTTTCATAAGAAATTGTTTTTTT
>ENA-ORCT01001070-ORCT01001070.1-marine-metagenome-genome-assembly--contig:-NODE-1070-length-11337-cov-3.394938_pt1 | contig 11337 bp, 11 predicted proteins | sample MGYA00248632_ERZ508511 | MGnify/ENA primary metagenome ERZ508511 (study PRJEB26182, sample SAMN06268839) | marine metagenome | isolation source: Tt an P1-techrep anaerobic enrichment on pine from...
GGGGGCTGGCAGCAGCTCTTGGCATCAGTACAGCTTTTTTTGTTATGGCCCACCCTCAGGGATCCGGGATACCGCTACCCCAACTGATCGGGGGGTTGGTTTTCGGAATTTCGTTTGAGATCGAAAAAAACCTGATGGTGCCTATAACCATTCATATTCTGGGGAACCACGCACTTTTTTGCCTGGAATTAATTGCATAAAAAATTTTACTGTCTCTATGTTTTGTTCAACGCTTAACGCTAATGGTCAGAGCATGATTTCCAAACAGGCTCTGACCGTTAGCGTTTTTCAGGTTTAGTGCACAGCGCGCAGTAAATTTTTAAAATTTGAAATAACTTGAGGGTAATCAGGTTTTCCGAAAATGGCCGATCCGGCAACAAAGACATCTGCTCCAGCTTCAGCGATGTCCCGGATGGTGGTCTCGTTCACGCCGCCGTCAATTTCGATCAGAATATCACGATCTTGAGTTTGAATCTGCTCGCGGAGTGACCGGATTCTATCCAGCGTGTTCGGGATAAATTTCTGCCCGCCGAAACCCGGGTTTACGCTCATCAGCATGACAAAATCGACCTGATCCAATACCCATTCAACAGAGGACAGGGGGGTGGCCGGGTTCAATACAACACCGGGTCTGGCCTTGCATTCCCGAATCAGTTGGAGGGTCCGATTCAGATGGACACAGGCTTCTACCTGAACGGATATCAGGTTGGCACCGGCTTTGGCAAAGTCCGGAATGTACCGATCCGGATTTTCAATCATCAGGTGAACATCAAGGGGCAGAGAGGTAACTTTGGCTGCTGCTTCAACAACCAATGGACCCATGGTGATATTGGGGACAAAATGTCCATCCATAACATCAATGTGTATCCAGTCCGCCCCGGCTTTTTCAACGGCCTGAATCTCCTCACCGAGTCGTGAAAAGTCTGCTGACAGAATTGATGGAGCGATTAATTTCATTGTTTTTCCAGTCCTGTTGGGATGAGACCCTTTTCCATGGCAAACGCGGTCAACGCAGATGCATTGTGAAGGTCGAGCTTTTTCATCAAATTGGAACGGTGTTTTTCTACCGTCTTGGCACTAATGCAGAGTTGGTCGGCAATCTCTTTGTTTTTGTAACCTTCGGCGATCAGTTTCAGGACCTCTTTTTCACGCTGGGATACGGTGTCCCAGGCGGTGTTTGTTTTCAGGGATTTTTTCCCCTCCAGATAGCCCTCGATCACTTTCTGCGATACCCCCGGACTCAGGTAAGGCTTTCCGCCGAGAACACTTGAAATAGCAGTCATCAATTCAGCGTGGGTGGCATCCTTCAAGACGTATCCCTCGGCGCCGGCATCCAGGGTCGCCAGAATATATTCATCCGTTTTGTGCACGGTCAGAGCGATAATTTTAATTTCGGGATGCTGTTTTTTGATTTCCCGGATGGCATCCATGCCGTTGAGTTTTGGCATAGATAAATCCATCAGTACCAAGTCCGGCATTAGCTTTTCAACACATCGGACGGCGTCTCTGCCATCTTCAGCCTCACCTACAACTTCAAGTTTGCTGTCAGATGAGACCAGTGCGCGTAAGCCTTCTCGCAAGATTGTATGATCTTCTGCAATAACGATTCGTTTTTTCTTTTCCATAGTGTGTGCAATTTAAAAAGTAGCGTCCAGGCATCGGTCGGATTGTCGGAAAACGACGATGCTTTTGGGGATTTTGGATACTGAAAGCGTGGAAAATACAGTCCAAACTGTAATGATATACAGGTTTTAACCCATTTATCATGCCCCTTGGGTTTAGTAAAGGAACAAATAAGAATCATAACTCCTTCCATTCGCGTTACTAAGAGGCTCGGCATGTTTACCATATTGATTGTTGATGGCAGCACTACGTTTCGCGAACTGTTAAGGGAAAGCCTTACGGCGAGGTTCCCCTTTATTCGGGTCGACGAAGCTCCGGATGCCAAAACGGGCATTGAGAAAGTCGGAACATCACACTCGCATCTGATTTTTTTGGATATACATCTGCCGGATGAAAATGGGCTCGATCTGACCCGGCGGATCAAACATCTTTGTCCGGCAAGTACGGTCGTCGTGTTTACCACCTATGACCTTCCCGAATATCGAATCGCCGCATTTCAGGCCGGCGCGGATCATTTCGCATCAAAGGATTCGTGGAGCGGTGAAGAAATTAATCGACTGGTAGATATCGAAATGATTACGCGAAAAAAGGAACAGACACTTCAATTTGACGATATCCCGTTAAATCGTAATGTTATGATAAACTCGCCGACCATCGATCAAAAACCGGTATCAAAATAAGGTGTTTTTCTTCATCAAATAAGGGTTTCACCGTATTTACCCATAGATAAGGGTGAGATAGGTATGGAACCTACATAGTGGTAATAACCTGACCCGTGCCATATTAAGGTTGCCTGAACACCCGATCCAGTATGATTGAACGTGACATGTCACGGACGCACAGTTGATGAAAACGCTCCTGCGAAACAAGGGTTAACTAAAGCGAATTAAGGCACGTTTCGATGGTTACCAGATATAGTTCAGTTGCTGGTAATCGCGACTTGCCGATTGGAGATATGCCATCGGTATAGCTCCTGCATCAATTAAATCCAGTCAATCAAGGGAGACGAACCATGGAACAAAGCGCCAAACCGATTCAAGTGAGTGGGGTTCGTAACATTCTTTGCCCATTTTACAGTCAATGCCTCGATTTTGCAGCAAAACGCCATTGGCACTCGTGGGCTTGCCATGCATGCCCGCATAAGTCCAAACAGCAGTCATACGCCAGCGAACCTTTTATGACTGGTGACTCCGTTCCGTATTACACCATTTCATCCGATATTTATCAAAAGGTGATCTGAGCCGGATTCGGGACTATCCGGCTTTCACATAAATTTGTATATAGCTTTTGCGACCACCCCTCCGTATATCAACGAACTACGGTTGCGGCCGCTTTGGATCCATGCGGCAAAACCATCTTTCCATCACGTCTTAATCCTGCTGAAATTGCGCAGGTGAAGCGTTTTTGCCGACGGGCAGTTCGATACGGCAAACGGTTTGCCTGCCACTTCCTCCTTAAAGCGTATCTGCTTTTGTTTAGATTGCCGATTTTAATACATATTTGACGGAAATCCAAAACCGTGGCGAAGGCCGTTGAAAAAAAATAATATTTTTGATCGATCAAGTTATTTACAACCCCACTGTATTGTGTTAATTGAGTGCATCCTTTCAATAGTTGATTCGAGCCGATTTTTCTGATTGCCATTCGAAATACTTGAACCTGTTAACAACGACTGAATGCAGCAATAATTTATACGATGGGAATTTGCGCGGTTGAGGGTGCCATACAACCGACAGGCTCTGGATCGATTATTCATTTTATCACGGGGAGGTTGCAGGGATACGGTAAAAGTCAATAGCAGTTCGTTAAATAGTTGATACAAAATTGATTGCATCAGTGGTCTCAGACATTCATCTTGCGTTGCATTGATAGCGGATCCTCAAGCAGAAGTGGTCATTCAACCTGAAGCGATATTGATCTTGAATTCGACAGCGAAAAGGCAGCAGATACCTCAGTCAGAGCGACAGCGGAATAATGAGTTGAATTGCATGTTGAGCGGTTGCGGAACCGAGAGTGGAATCAGGGACGGATTCTGAGCAGATTTTGAGCAGCTGGGATATCAGTACTGACACGTGGAACGGATTTGATAGTTCATCCGGTCGGTTATCAGCAGTTACGAGCAGTTGGCGACGGAACTGACAACACGAATACTACCGTTGATTTTGAGGCGAACATGAGCGCTCCACCGGGCTGGTTTTACTTGGGTTGAAGTGACTTCTCTTCTGGAATGTTGTCTTCGAGTTGATGTTCGTTAGTTCAAAAAAAATGTGGAAGCCGGGTCAGGAACCCAGCAGTGATTCTGCCGGGAAAATTTCGACTCCCATTGACGTTTCCTTGCATGCCAGAGAGGCCCATTACTGGGCCTCTCTTTTTTTTTAAAAGGGGCGCGATCAGGCAAAATCAAGTTTGCAGCGCTGGTCCGATCATCAATCAGATGGGTTTTCGAGAGTGGACTCTTTCTTATTCCAATCGTTGAAGGCGAGCGGCAAAGAATCCATCCAACTCGGGAAAGTTCGGGTAGGTACTTAGAAAACCGTTTTCATCAATAAGCCCAAAATGCTTTTCATTCAACGATAAGGCCCGCGAGCATAGCGTAAATTTCGGGTTGGATTTCAGGAATGCCCGGATAACAGCTTCACCCTCCTCGGGTTCCGAACTACAGACAGCATAAACTATCCAGCCGGTCGGTTTGACCAGAGGTGCCAAATTTGTGAGCAATCGTATCTGCCGGGCCTGGTAATGCCGTAGATCCGATTCACAGCGATTCCATCTGGTATCCGGGTTTCGGCGAAGAACACCCAGTCCCGAGCAAGGCGCATCAAGCAGGATTCTATCAAAAGCAGGCAGGGTTGAAGTCTCCGGTGGCTGCTGCAAGTCTATTTGTCTGGTTTTCACAATGGAAATACCGAGTCGGTTCATTTCAGATTTAAGTGCAATCAGTTTTTTTTCAGCCTTATCCACGGCGATAATTTGGCCCTGATTCTGCATCAGCTGGGCAATGTGACCGGTTTTCCCTCCAAGGCCGGCGCAGGCATCCAATACGGTTTCACCAGGTTGTGGCTCCAGCAGCCAGGAGATCAGCTGGGCGGATTCGTCCTGAACTTGGAACCATCCGTCCTTAAATGGCTTCATCTCAATTATCGGACAAGAGGGGCGTCTGAAGGAGATTGCCTCGGTGGTAACCTGGCCGGGTAATGGTTTTTCGACCAGCTGCTCCAGTGCGCGCTGAAGTGTGGCTCGATCTGTTTTGAGCGAATTTGCGCGGATTGTAATCGGTGGGATCGTATTGAGTGCCTCACACAGGGTTTGGGTTGAGTCGGTTCCAAACCGTTTCAACCAGCGTTCAATCAACCAGACAGGTAATGAGCCCGTTATCGCCAGGGTGGCCGGTCCCCGTTTCCCGTCAAGGTGACAACATGTTGTGCGTTGAGGATTTCTGGCAGCATTTCTCAGTACACCGTTGACGAAACCGGCTGCCCAGGGCGCTGATGAGCGCTTGGCCAATTCCACAGATGTGTTGACAGCTGCGGAAACCGGTACTCGATCCAGATATAGGATCTGGTACAAGCCCAGCCTCAGGATGTTCAGAATCTCGGGGGAAATCTTTTTAATGGGGGACTTGGAAAATTGGGAAATGATCCAGTCAAGCTTTCCCCGCCACCGTAATACGCCGTAAACCAATGCGTTAAGCAGTGCCCGATCGCGCCGTGAAACCGGCGAGTTGCTCTCGACGGTGGTCTCCATCACGCTGTCGAGAGTAAGTTTGGAAGATTCGATCCGGGTTAAAACTTCAAGAGCGGTTGCACGGGGATCACCCGAGCGTCTGGCCGCACGGTTGGATTTTGGACGGGGTTCGGAACGGGATTTCATGGCAGTACAACGCTGAGACGTTTTAGCATATATCGCTATAAGTATACGTTATTTGAAAGCCGGTAGCTGACACACAAGCACGTATTCTAATCTGGAAGAAAATAATGGGTGGAAACTTGCCCCCACCGATCAAGACAGCACCGCTCCTGGGGGGATTTTGGACCCCCTGAGAAAATCCCGAATGGGAAGACGCCTGCCCGACGCACCCTGAATCTCAAGGATAGACAGAGCTCCGCTGCCCGTGGCAACTCTCAGTTCATCGGCAAATGCTTTCACAACTGTGCCCGGTGGCTGCGGGGGGGCAAGTTGAACCGCTTCGGCTGAAAAAATTTTCAGACGCTTATCTCCGTAGAAAGTGAAAGCGCCGGGCCACGGGGTCATACCCCGAATGAAAGCGGTGATTTTCTCAGCGGGAAAAGACCATTCAATTCGCCCATCGGCCTTTTTCAACAGGGGCGCATAGGTGGCTTCATCGTGTTTCTGGGGGACCGGGATAACGGCTCCGGTCCGAATCGCCTCAAGGGTTTCTACCAGCAGATCGGCTCCGATTTCCGCAAGGCGATCGTGAAGGGATTGGGACGTATCATCCGGGCGGATAGCATGCTGTCTGACTGCCAGTACATCGCCTGTGTCAAGGCCTGTGTCCATTGCCATGATGGTTACACCGGTTACAGGTTCCCGGTTGATGATCGCCCATTGGATCGGAGCCGGGCCGCGGTACTTTGGAAGCAGCGACGCATGAATATTGAGTGCTCCAAGTTTCGGGATTTCAAGCAGCTCTTTGGTAAGGATATGACCATAGGCAACCACAACGATTATATCAGGCTCGATTTTACGTATCGTATCTGCGAATTCCGGCGTTCGCACTGAAGTTGGCTGAAGAACGTTACAGCCCAGGTGCAGAGCGGCTTCTTTTACCGGGGGACAGAAAATTTTCCGCCCCCGACCGGTTGGTCGATCCGGCTGGGTGACGACCAGTTGGACCGGTGCCACCGATTGATGGATACGGTAGAGTGAGGGAACGGCAAAAGCCGGAGTTCCCATGTAAATAATTTTGGGTACCGAGGTCATGCGCTTTTCAACCTTTTTTTTACGCGTCTTTTGTAGAGCTCCCGTTTCAAGGCGCTGATCCGGTCAATGAAAAGAATTCCGTTCAGGTGGTCAATTTCATGCTGAAGTATAACGGCCGGCCACCCTTCAGCCTCTATGGATACCGGATTGCCCTCACGATCCAACCCGTTGACGGTAACGTTTGTATGGCGTTTGACATCGGCGCGGAAGCCGGGAACACTCAGGCAGCCTTCGTTTTCGGAGAGCATGCTTCCGTTTTGCGAAACAACTTCAGGATTGATCAGCACGTTGAATTTCCGCAGCTCTTTGTCAGGCTCCGGATCGTATACAATGATTCGTTTGTCGATTCCTACCTGAACGGCAGCCAGCCCGACACCGGGTTCTTCGTACATCGTGTCGGCCATATCTTCGATGATTTGCTGAATATCGTCATCGATAGACTCAACAGGACCGGCTGTTGTTCTCAGGAATTTGTTCGGATAGGTCAAGACCTCCAAAACCGCCATGTTCAAATTCCTCTCAAAAATGAATTATTGTTTAAATGTTTCATAGTGTGGGGCATTCCTGTCATCGATTGAGCCAGCCGCCTTTTACGGACCGGTTTCGGATCGATCAGCCGGAACGTCGTCTATTGACTTGTCCGGGATTTCAAGGGCAACAGCATTGCGGACTTGCCAGATATTTGCGCCGGTAAGGGACGCTGATACAAGCCCGATTAGAACAACCGGCAGAATCTGGACAACGTGGCTTGCGAGAGTAAAGCCGGCTGCATCTGTTTTCGATGTTCCAAAAACCATCAGTGCAAACACTCCGCCTGCTTCCCAGATGCCCCAATATCCGGGAACGGATGGAAGCGCAATGAAAAAACAGATGATGATCATAACCGCGGACATTTCCAGGAATGAAATCCGAATTCCCGGACAGCCCTTTGCCATGAGATAATAAGAGAGTGAGGCCAATCCCCAGATCAGGATAGTCAGTATCATGCAGGATACAATGTGTCTCGGGTATTGTATGAGATCAAAGCCGGTTGCAAAATTGTTCAGGATCGTTACTATCGGCCGGCATATCCTCTGTTCGATCCGCGCCGTCGTCTGCTGGCCCATAAAGGTGAAAAGGCGCGGCAGATACATAACTCCTTTGTTTAGTATCCCTCGGACCGGTGCACTGTAGATCGCCATAATTCCGAAAATCAGGACCAGTCCCGCTTTGGCAACTCCGCCACCGAGGCTTAAAAGCAAGTCGCGATTGAGATGATAGCTGCCAAAGGCGATGTCAATATTCGGGTCAATCTGGACCAGCCATATGGTCACTGAAAAAAAAACAATCAGGGCAAAAATGTCAAAAATCCGCTCAGCGGCAACGGTTGCAAGACCGGATGAAAATGGTACAGAGGCTTGCCGGTAAAGGATTATCGGCCTGGCGATCTCTCCGACTCGGCCGGGAAGCACACAGTTTAACATAAAGCCGATCATCAAGGGGTGAAAGGCCCGCCAGAAATTTACGGGCCGGCTCGGGGAAAGAATGATCTGCCAGCGATACGCCCGAAGTGCAAAACTGGACACCACCAGTACCGTAGAGGGAACGATCCAGATATAATTGATCGTTCCCATGTAGCCTATTAATTCTTGTAAGGGAACGTTTTTAAAAGCGAAATACAGCGTGCCGGCAGAAAAAGCGATACCGAGAACCAACGAAATAGCCAGCTTGTTTTTCATAATTGACTCTCGGATCAAATGGAAAGAATTTCGCGAGCTGCCTGAACGTCCTTTTCAATTTGTTCGGATAATTCGGCAATGCCGGCAAATTTCTGTTCATCCCTGAGGCGTTCGATGAAATTCACTCGTATTGATCGACCATAAATATTTTTCTTGAAATCGAGAATGTGGACCTCAACGGTGAACAGATGATCGTCAAAGGTCGGACTGTAACCAATATTGGCGACGCCTTTGTACTTTTTGCCGCTGCATTCAACGGTGACTGCATAAATTCCTGTTTTCGGGCATAATTCATCGTGCAGGTTGATATTGGCAGTGGGAAATCCGAGAAGTTTTCCGCCTCGATTTCGGCCAGAAACCACCTTTCCCCGGATCTGGTAATAGCGACCGAGCATCTGCCGTGCGGTTACCATGTCGCCATCCATGACAAGTTCGCGGATCCGGGTGCTGCTGATTCGACGGTCGCCGTTTTGAATCAAGGGGATCCAGTCCGAAAGAATGACCTGATATCCGAGTTCGTCGGCAAGGGCTTTCAACAGGTGAATGTCTCCCTCCCGGTTTTTTCCGAAGGTGTAATCTTTACCAATTACAATGGCTTTCATTCCGATTCGCTTGACCAGAATTTCCTCAAGAAATTCCCTGGCTGGCACATCGGCAAACGCACGGGTAAATGGCACACATATCAACACGTCAATACCTGTGCGTTCGATCAGTTCAATTTTTTGGTCCTTCATTGTTATGAGAGGAGGCGTCCTGCTTTTTTTCAATACGCGGATCGGGTGTGGTTCAAAGGTCATTGCAACCGATGTGCCCCCAAGAGCCTCAGACTTCTCGATGACCTCGTGAAAAAGGGATTGGTGTCCAATGTGTACACCATCGAAATTGCCGATGGTTAAAACTGCATTGGTAAACGGCGTGGAGATTGTTTCAATGTTTTCGATCAACTTCATTCCGAACAGTTCCGTTTTGCATTTTTATGGCTTGACAAATGAAAGAAAGTCTAGTTAAAGCATTCTTTCACTTAAAGCAATCCCCTTTTGAGGGTTTTCGTCATCACATGCCGAAGTGGCGGAATTGGTAGACGCGCTAGGTTCAGGGTCTAGTTGAGGTTCCTCAGTGGGAGTTCGAGTCTCCCCTTCGGCACCACGAAATAATAAACACAGGAAGCGCAATTTCAATATTGCGCTTTTTGTGTTTTGCAGCTATTCCAGTCAGTTTGGGCCGGATTGCCAGCCGCGACCGACCGGAATCCGAACCCTTTTGATCAATGCCAAACCTGACGTATGACCCTAAAAAGAACCGATTATATATCCGGTTGAAAGGTACTGCTGCCAGCGAACTGGAATGGGTCAGGTCCGAAATTGAGCGTATATTCCCTTTGCTGAAGCCCGATTTTACAGTCCTTACTGATTTGCGTTTATGCGGGCAATTTTCGTTGAATGATGTCCCCCTTATCAAAATTGTTCAGAACAGGCTGTGGAAGCTCGGGGTGGTTAAGGCCGCCAGGGTAGTTTTGGACCCGGAGGCCAGCGCCTCCCGGTCTGAGGTGCTGAATCTGGTCCATGGCGGTTATCCCGCTTCATTTGCAACCAGTGTGGAAGCTGCCGAGGAACTTCTGGATCGCTACATAATGTGGATGCACGAGCAAAACAGCCGCCGGGAACCATACAAGTTTGTCGACATGGACGGTTGGGAGGATAGCCGTATATTCGAGAGTTTCGCCGATGCTGAGAAGCATCTGTGGAGCGTTCGACGAAAAGGCAGGCCAAACGCGATCATTATCAATGCCAACATCCAGATACCGCAAAAGAAATGAGTTGATCAATCAGAGGCGATTCGAAATTATTGGGGACAGCACGAAAAACTCACAAGATAATGGCATTTTTTCATAATGGTTTTCTTGGATTCTTTTCGTTCTTTCCGATTGGCTCTTGTTTACGCTTGACACCCTGTTATCGGTTTTTTATGAATAAATTATACATTCGATTTCTCGTAAAGGTAATCCTCCCTACTCAAACCTGAACCCGTCGGAGCATTCCTACAGGCGCAGGGTGGCAGATTGACTCGTAAGTAAATCGTTATTCAGTGAACGGGTAATGCCATCCTCTACAGATATCCGCCGCTTCGGATAAACCCGATCCTATTTGAATAACCATCGGTTTTACCGCCAAAGCTTTATTGGCGCTCACAAGCGGCGGAATTTAACTCGGTGATTAGTGTTGTCGGACCTTAATGGATCTGGCACCCTGTGCTTGTTAATCCGCGGTGTGATAATTCCGCAAGGACCACGCCGGATGACATGCTTTTTCTGGCCCGTAGGCCTGACAGCCATGTTGTTCACCGAAAAAGCCCAATTGACAATGGCGTGAGGCATTCCTTGTGGTCAACGGCTTGGAGTATCGCTCTCAGTGGGGAGGAGTTCTGAAGACCGCATAAAAAATAGGCATGAAGATACTCAGAATAAAAAGAATTCCCTCTTTTGATTTCAGGGCAGATAAAAATGTTTTATCCTTCCGCCGGATTTCTGCGTAGGCGGATAAAAAACCCAACCCCATTACCAGCCATAATGTCAGAATTGTCACCACCAGCGTGGCCGTGTTCATATTTTGTATTAAATTTATCATCTGTTTTTCACTCCCCGATTTTTTGTCACCATACCATGCCAAAAAAAGATTTCAAGTTGAATTGGCTCAATTGCCGCCCGATATGAAATGGCGCGGGTCCTCCACCCATGTGGTCTGGTGTCGAATTCCGAGCCATCCGGGCGTTTTAATTTGATATCGTCTATGATATGAGTTGCTCCCATTGATAGGAATACAGGAAGCACGGTAATCGAAAAATCAGGAGAATGGCAATGGGAATCATGGGTAAATTACTCGGTGGAACGCTCGGGTTTGCCATCGGGGGGCCATTGGGGGCAATCGCCGGTGCAGCCATGGGGCATGCGTTTGATACCAGCAACGAAACCCAGGTGGCTGGACGGACATATCATTCCCAAGGGGAAGCAGCCCAGTTTACCTTTTTTGTGGCTGCTTTTTCAATGCTGGCCAAGTTA
>ENA-ORCT01001072-ORCT01001072.1-marine-metagenome-genome-assembly--contig:-NODE-1072-length-11319-cov-2.722025_pt1 | contig 11319 bp, 7 predicted proteins | sample MGYA00248632_ERZ508511 | MGnify/ENA primary metagenome ERZ508511 (study PRJEB26182, sample SAMN06268839) | marine metagenome | isolation source: Tt an P1-techrep anaerobic enrichment on pine from sediment...
TGATTCTCGAAAAGCTGCCGTTCCTTTGCGGTCTTGCCGTTACCGAGAGCGCAATGGGAGGGACGTACAACATTCGCCTGACCACGGCCGATCAATTCGTTCAAACCGATTCGGGCTTGCTTGAAGAGGCCTACCGACTGCTGCCGCGACTGCCCATGGACGAATTGGACCTGCTCATCGTCGACCGCATGGGCAAAGAGGTCAGTGGCGCCGGAATGGACCCCAATGTCATCGGCTCCTGGCGTCGCGACGGCGGCGAACGCAAGCCCGATTATAAAACCATCGTCGTGTTGGATCTGACAGATGCCTCCCATGGCAACGCCACCGGCATGGGCGCCGCAGATATTATACCCAAGCGCATGCAGGATAAAATTGATTTTCAGGCCACTTATAAAAATGCGCTGACAGCCAAATGTCCCAGGGCCGGCCGCATGCCGATGATCGCGGATGACGACAGGACGGCCATAGAGGCAGCCGTGAGCCTGAATCCTGACTTTCGATCCGCCAAAATTGTCCGGATCCTGGATACATGCAACCTGGATACGTTTTGGGCGACGCAGCCGGTGATCGAAGCGTTAAACGGTAAAGCAGGTATTTCCGTCGACCATCAAGCCCTTAAGCTTGTATTTGACGATCAAAACAGGGTTTTGCCTTTCGGCAATTGAGAAGTTGACGAAACCAGGAAATCAAATGAAAGATTATAAAATTGCGTTGATACCAGGCGATGGCGTCGGACCTGAAATATCCAGGGAAGCCGAAAGGATACTCCATGCAATTTCAAAGAAGTATTCGATTCGGTTCGAGACCGGATGTTTCGATTGGAGCTGCGATTACTACCTGAAGCATGGCGAAATGATGCCGGAAGCGGCTTTGGAGACACTGAAATCTTACGATGCTATATTTCTGGGCTGCGTCGGTGATGCAAACAAGGTCCCCGACCACATCAGCCTGACCATGCTTTTGAAAATCCGAAAAGGATTCGACCAGTACGTCAATCTCAGGCCGATCAACATGTTTCCCGGTGTCGAATCACCGGTAAAAGGTGTGACGCCGGAGAATTTGGATATGGTCGTCGTCCGGGAAAATACGGAAGGTGAATACTCAGGGGCCGGAGGTTTCTTCAAGCTCGGCCAACCTGACGGGTTCGCTACCCAAACCGGATACTTCACCCAAAAGGGTTGTGAAAGGGTGATTCGCTTCGCCTTTGAACTGGCACAAAAGCGAAAAAAATTGGGCGATGCCAACCATGTAGGTATGGTAACGAACTGCACCAAATCCAATGCGCTGAATTACTCCATGGTCTTTTGGGATATGGTTTTTAATCAGGTCGCCAAAGGCTACCCGAACATCAAAACCGATATGGCCCTGGTCGATGCGATGACCATGTGGTTTGTCAAAAATCCGGAAGCCTTTGATGTCATTGTGGCAAGCAACCTTTTCGGGGATATCATTACCGACCTGGGAGCCATGATCCAAGGGGGGATGGGATTTGCAGCGGGAGCAAACCTGAATCCCGAGAAAAATTATCCTTCCATGTTCGAACCCATTCATGGATCCGCACCCAAATATACCGGCAAGGCGGTCGTCAATCCTGTCGCCACCATCGAAAGCGTTCGGATGATGCTTGAGCATCTCGATCTGCAGGAACCGGCCGACGACATTCACAGCGCCATTGCGGCTGTTCTCAAAAGGGGCGAACTGAAAACCAGGGATATGGGGGGAACGACGAAAACACACGAGTTGGGGGAAGCCATCGCAAAACAGATCCTTTCCGAATAGCGGTTTTGTTGAATTGCTTGATGAAAAACAACTTCGAATGCCGGTACGCTCCGGATTCTACCTGGCTGATATCGCGACCGTGAACTTACTTAGATGATGAGGAATATGATGCTCAATCAGAAATTAAAAGATCCAGGTTTGATTCGTCACCAATGTTACATCGATGGGCAGTGGCAGGATGCGGATAACAGCGAGACCATCGAAGTCACCAATCCTGCTACCGGGGAAGTGATCGGCACGATTCCCAAAATGGGAACCCATGAGACGCGACGGGCGATCGAGGCAGCCGATGTGGCGCAACCGGCATGGCGTGCGAAGACTGCTGCCGAGCGCTGCACTGTCGTTCGCAGGTGGTACGAATTGCTGATGGCCAACCAGGAGGACCTGGCTACCATAATGACGGCCGAACAGGGCAAACCCCTTGCCGAATCCAGAGCCGAAATTGCCTACGCGGCGGCTTTCCTTGAATGGTATTCCGAAGAAGGGAAAAGAGCCTACGGCGATGTCATTCCCCAGACCGACAACGACCAGCGCATCGTCGTGATCAAAGAGCCCATCGGCGTCTGTGCCGCGATCACCCCCTGGAATTTCCCGGCAGCCATGATTACCCGAAAGGCGGGGCCGGCGCTGGCTGTCGGCTGCACCATGATCCTGAAACCGGCAACGGCGACACCGCTCACTGCCCTGGCGCTGGTGGAACTTGGCCAGCGGGCCGGAATCCCGGATGGCGTTCTCAGCGTCGTTACCGGCTCCTCGGGAGCGATTGGCAAAGAGATTACCTCCAACCCAATCGTCCGCAAGCTGAGCTTTACCGGCTCGACGGAGGTGGGTAAGCTGTTGATGCGGGAATCGGCCGGAACGATGAAAAAAATTTCCATGGAGTTGGGAGGCAACGCACCTTTTATCGTCTTCGACGATGCCGACATCGATCTCGCCATCCAGGGCGCCCTCATTGCCAAGTATCGCAACACGGGACAGACGTGTGTCTGCACGAACCGCTTTTTCGTACAAAACGGCGTCTATGAGGCGTTCTGCGAAAAACTCGCCGCGGCGGTGGAGAAAATGATCGTTGGTGACGGGTTGAAGGGAGAAACCCAGATCGGACCGATGATCGACATGGCCTCCCTGGAAAAAGTCGAGTCCCATGTTGAAGATGCCCTGAGTAAAGGAGGCAGGCTTTTGACCGGCGGAAAACGGCATGCCCTGGGCGGTACTTTCTACGAACCGACCGTTATCGCCGATGCGAATGAGTCCATGGCGGTGGCCCGTGAAGAGACATTCGGCCCGGTCTCGCCGGTCTTCAGGTTCGAAACCGAAGAAGAGGTGATTCAGCGGGCCAACGACACCGAGTTCGGACTGGCCGCCTACATTTACACCATGCATTTGGCCCGCACCTGGCGCGTCAGCGAAAGACTCGAATACGGTATGGTCGGCATCAACACCGGACTGATATCCAATGCCGTGGCTCCTTTTGGCGGCGTCAAGGAATCGGGCATTGGCCGGGAAGGTTCCAAATACGGCATCGACGACTACCTGGAGACGAAATACCTGTGCATGGCCGGGATTCAAACGGGGTAGGGTTTCCCTCGGAGAGCATTCGGGCGCTGATGGGATTGAAGGAAAAAGAACCATGAACAGCCACTTCGATCAGAACAGATATTCCATCCAGTCTTTTTGCGATATCGTGCAACCGGTTATCGGGGCAGAAGTGGTGGTGATCGACCAGGACCTGATAGCGGTTGCAGGAACCGGGCCGTTCAAAAAGAACATTGGCTCAAGACGGCCGAGAGACTCGTATGTCGATTTAACCCTGAAGTCGGGTGAAAGCTTCGTAATCGGTTCCGCCGGTGAGACGGATCAATGCCTGCGATGCGAAATGAAATCGGTTTGCCCGTATACGTCCGTTCTCTCCGGTCCCATAGAGTATCAAAACCAGGTCGTCGGACTCTTTGGAATCCTTGGCTACGATAAAAGCCAGCAAAAACTGATCCAGCGAAAGAGCTTGTTTTTATCAAAAATTGCGAAGAATATCGGAGACTATATTGCCAATAACTTTTTTGATAGAAACTTCTCTTACTATGATTTTGTCACCTCCCAGGCAATGGAAAATATTGTCAATGCCATTGATCAGGGCGTGATTATCACCGACTGCGAAAACAATATCATCAAGGCGAACCAGTTTGCCGAAGAAGCACTGAAGTTCAAACAAGACGAATATACAGGGAAAAATATCGGTATATTCGGCGATGCCGTAGGACTGGTTGGCTCTCGTCCGATGTCGGCCGGAAAGGTAAGTAATCGCAAATCCAAATTTATGGCAAAAGCGACGCCGATCCAGCATAATGACCGTCCTGTCGGCAATGTTCTGCTGCTGCAAAACAACGCCAGGACCAAACCCTGCCCGACGATTTACAATTTCGGTCAGAAACCGACCAAACCCCGATTGATTGGTGCGTCCGGGCCGATGGGCAAACTGAAGGACCTCGTCACCAAGGTCGCGGCCAATGATTCGAAAATTCTCATCCGTGGGGAGACGGGCACCGGGAAGGAACTGGTTGCGCAACGCATCCACTACAACAGCCCGAGGGCTTCAGGACCCTTTGTTGCCCTGAATTGCGGCGCCGTTCCCGAAACCCTAATTGAAAGCGAACTGTTTGGATATGTAAAAGGCGCGTTCACCGACGCCCGCAAAAATGGTAAAACCGGCAAATTCGAACTGGCGAACGGCGGGACCATTTTCCTGGATGAAATCGGGAACCTCCCGCGAACGGGGCAAGCAAAGCTGCTGCGGATACTGGACAACGACATCCTCGAGAAAATCGGCAGTGAGTCACCGATAATGCTGGATGTGAGGGTGATCTGCGCCACGAATAAAAATCTGCCCGAGATGGTAGAAAACGGTCATTTTATGGAAGACCTGTACTACCGTTTGAACGTTGTCCAGGTTGAGGTCCCTCCGCTGAGGGAGAGAAAAAAAGATATCTCACTGCTGCTGGACTATTATACCAAAGAATACAACAAGCGCTTTGGTGTCAACCTTTCGGGTTTTACCAGCAATGCCTTGAGCTACCTGCTGTTTTATCAATGGCCGGGAAACGTCCGGGAATTGAAAAACGTCGTAGAATACGTATGCAATTTAAAAACGAGCGGGTTTGCCGACATGATAGATCTCCCCCCATATATGTCCCCGATCACCCCAAAAGCCGAGAAGTCCGATCCGGAGCCAATCAATACGGAAAAGCTATTGATTGAAGAAGCGCTGCGCCTGTTTGGCAATTCTACCGCAGGCAAACAAAAAGCCGCCAAGTATCTGGGGATCAGTGTCTCCACCTTGTACCGGCGGCTCAATATCGGGTGAGCCCAAAAGCCTGTTATTCAAAATAATGTCGGGATAGATTTCCGTCATCGTCGAGCCGGATCGTTTCCGGTTCGCCAACAAACTTGATGCGGGTGTTCTCTCTGGCTGTATTGACCAACCCGTCAGAGATGTACATTTCGCCAAGTTTGGATGTGTTTTTTATCCAGACGATTTTTATGTTCTCTTCATCAACCGGACCACATGTCGCGATCGCAGCTTTCAGGGCTTCAACGTCATTTGGACATACGATGGGCAGTCTGGCCTTCTCAGGGGCAACGGCGGTAAGACAGTTGATATAGGTCATCTCGAAATTAATTTTTTCAGAGACATTTTTGGTGACGAAGTCCGCCAGACCGACGCCTACGGCATTTCCATGGGTTTTTTCCGACAGACTTCTAAGGATGATTCGCGTTATTTTCGGTTCCTGAAGCTCATCCTCATAGATATTCATGATCCTGCCGATGACTTTCGTGTCCATACCGGTTCCGCTGATTTCCTTTCCGCATTCGTCAACGATAAGGATATCAAAAGATTTAAACGGCAATTTCGGACATGTTTTTTGGGCGATATTCAGAATCTGCTTTTCTTCCTGATAGATATCCGAACCTTTGATGACACGCAGCGTATGCGTGGCACCGTATCCGTTTTCAACGATTCCGACGCCATAGGTGATATTTGCCTTATCGATGATGTGTCTTCCAATTTCCGTCAGCGTTTTTTCGTAGCCATATTTGACGGCGTAATTATGTGCATTCAACGCCCCTTTATGCTTCCCCAATCCAATGACCATCATTTTCATGAGGCCGCTTTCGATCGAACCTTTAAATTCCGTATGGGGCTTTATCCGGTTGATTACGATGATGTGGTCTGCCTCGCTGGCATTTCGGTCAATGCACACTGGAATGCCGCTTTCTGTTTCCCCCAAGCGGGTAGTCTCCATTGAAGATACGATGGGAGCATTGACTTTCTCTTCGGAAATCCCGTAATTCTCCAATATCTCCTTCTGCCCTTCGGCAGTAGCACCTCCATGGGACCCCATGGAAGGAACGATAAACGGTTCGGCGCCGGCTTTTTGCACCTCATCGACAACGGATTTGACGATTTCATCAATTTGGTTAATTCCCCTGCTGCCGACGGCGATGGCGACACGGTCTCTTTTCCCGATCACAGTGGAAAAATTCTGCTTATGAAATTCATCATGCATGTGCTGCCTGATATTGTCTATCCGGGTATGATCCAGCTCTTGTCTTATCTTATGAAGCTTTGCACGAATCATGAAAGCATCCTTTTTTGTGGATTATTGGATGGCACACTGTTTCTACCTTTAAATGAGTAGCACCATATATACCATGTTTGTCCAGCCGGTCCCTGAAAATTAGGGGCTTATGACATAACTATTCGTTTTCGCATGAATTTTTATATGGGATAGCCCCAACAAAAGCATGTATCATATGGATTCGACGAGCTCAGAATTGTCATAATGATACAAAACAGGAAGTATGGATCGCGTTGCTTTATGAAAATAAGAATATCCATGCGGAACCATGGCCCGTCTTTTGGGACCAGCTACCCCTTCCAGTCGTTTTTCCATATTATGCGACCCATTTTATCAGCCGGATTGACCCCGAACTCGTTTTCAGGGCCATCCGGCTTTTATTGTTTTCGGAAGCTCTTCCGGCACCCCGCCTGATTTCTTCTCAGTCTGACAATTTTCCTGGAGTAGCGAATTCCCGCGTATAGCGTCTTCCTTTAAATTTCAGACAAATTTTCAATAAGTTGGAACAAAGGGCCGTCAGGAAACGGCCTTGAATGGGTGTTGGCATACATAATGCTCAAGCAATGGATACCGTTTGGAAGAAGAATCCTTTTGCTTGTGTATTGGAAGAAATAGAAACCCAGGGAGGAAAGTATGGACGCGACCAAGGAATGTATTCAAGAAATAAAAAAAGCCATCGGTGAGGAAAATGTGAGCGATGACAAGCCATCCAGGATTGTCCATCGGGTCTGTCACGGCATTGAATCCCTGCTGCATGAAAACCTGGATATTTTTACTCCTGCCGCCGTCGTACGACCAAAAACAACTGAAGACGTGGTAAAAATTGTGAACTGCGCCAGCAAATATGAAGTGGGCCTCGTGCCCCAGGGGGGCAGAACCTGCACATACGGAGCCGAGTGTGTAAACGGAGCGATTGCCATTAATGCCGTCCGTATGGACAAAATCATCAGCATTGATGAAGTCGCGTACAACATCACGGCTCAGGCGGGCGTGCGCCTCACGGATTATATCAATTTTCTGAATGAGCGGGGCTTTGACACCGTCGAGCTTCCGACCATGATTAAATCCTCCCTTATGGGATCACGGGCGGCGATTTCCGGCTACAATAAATGGGAGACCCGCTGGGGGGGGTCCAAAGACAATATCAAAAGCATGGAAGTGGTGCTGGCAAACGGTGACGTGGTTCGGGTAGGGCATGGATCCGGCGGACCTTCGAAATCGGTTGTTGGACTGGATACCATGGGGATGTTTATCGGCTCCAGAGGTTCGTTGGGGATCATCACGGAGATGACGACGCGGTTTATCCCCAAAGTCCCGGCCTATCATTATGGAATCAGGGCATTTACCAACCTTGAGGACGGTCTCAACGCATATCTGGAACTCAGGAATCCCCTGCACGCAAGCGCCGTCTGGCGGACAAAAGCCTATCATAAATGGATGCTCAAACAGGCCGTGACAACCTCCTCCGATTTCGTATGGCCCGAAGATGTGGAAATGCTGGTGGACTACCACATTCTGGGCGACCCCGAGGTCGTTGATGCAATGACCCGCCGTTCGGAGGAAATCTGCGAAAAATTAAACGGCTTCTGGAGAGATGACCTGCCGCCGACCGAATTTGTCGGGCAAATGCACAATACAATGGAAAAGTTCATGGGCATGGGGGCGCTTCAGAGCGAACGGCTGGTCTCTGGCGGCATGGGCAACCGGATTGTGCCGCTGGATGCGAATATTCCAAACAGCCATTTGATCGATTTTTATAAAGAATACTTGGATTTTCTAAAAGACACGGAAGCCGGAACGACTTGGCCGAATCTTGCAAAGCACTACCATGTTCTCAGCCCGGGCGAGCCGTTGCCCACCGAGCAGGGCGGAACAAAATTCTGGGCGCTTATGCTGGCGGACTCGAAGAATTTCGACAAACAAAGCATCGAAGAGTTCAAGGGCTGGTTCCGTGAGTATGCCGAACTGATCTGGAAGCACGAGGGATCGCTTACCGCCACCCACGGGTTTATTCCCAAAGACATGGAAGTGGAATTTACGAAGAGAGAATTGGGTGAAACAGGCTATAACCTGCTTAAAACCATCAAAAAAGCGCTGGATCCGAAAAACATCATGAACCCGGGTTTAAGATTCTAGGAGGTAAAATAAATGGCTATCAAAAAAGAGGACGCTATCGTAAGCATAGAGGAATTCGAACCCCAGGTATGGTCCTGCGTGAATTGCTATTGCGGTTTATGTATTGAGGAATGCCCGGTGTTTACGGAAACCAAAAGGGAAGCCGTAACCGGTAGGGGGATGGCGCTGATCGCTCACGCCCTCTTAACCGGGGAACTGGACGCCTCCGACATAGACGAAGATCTCGCCTATTCCTGCACCGGATGCGGTTGGTGTGAGTATACCTGCGCATTGAATACGCCCGTGTTCATCCAACAGACCGGAACCCGACGGACCCGCGTAAGCGGCGCAACCCTGGCGGAGATGTTCAGGATGATGAAAGCCGAACAGGGCAAGGTACCCAAGGCCGTCAGCGATGCTCTCGGCAGCCTGTTGAAATCCGGTAATCCCTACCGCAAACCCAAGAAAGGTAAGGATCGGTGGGTGGCCGGCCTCAACCTCGGTGACAGCGAAACCGACACCATTCTCTATGTCGGCGCAACAATCCCCTTTGAAGACAGGGCCACGGAAATGGCCGAGGCGATTGTGGACGTGCTGAAGGCCGCCGGCATCCAATTCAACATTCTCGGCAGCGCAGAAATGGACAGCGGTGCCTTCGCCATGATGATGGGTGAGGACGGGCTTTTCGAAGAAATGACCGAACGAACGGAGAAATTGATCGTTGAAAAGAATGTAAAGACGATCATCTGTGTATCACCCCACGATTATGATGCATTCAAGGCCTACTACCCGGCCTTCGAAGGATTGGAAATTAAACACTACACCCAGGTGTTTGACGAACTTCTCGCAACCGGAAAACTGAAATTGAGCAAATCCGTCGACAAGAAAATCGTATATCACGACCCGTGCTATCTGGGGCGTAAAAACGACATCTACGAAGAACCCCGAAACATGCTGAAGCGTGTACCCGGGGTCGAACTGGTGGAGATGGAAAAAAACAGGGAGCACACCTATTGCTGCGGGGGCGGTGGAACCGGTTTGATACACGAGATAGAGAACATTCGGATGAACCAGACCCGCGTAGAGCATGCAAAGGAGCAGGATGCCGACTGCATCGCCGTTGCCTGCCCGATCTGCATCCAGATGCTCGACGACGGCGTGAAGAGCAAAAATTACAAGATGGAGGTCAAGGATATCGCCCAGTTGCTGAAAGAGGCCCTTTAACGGACCGGAACGCGAGATTTTAACAGAAGCATACGGCACCTGGCAGCCGATGGCAGGCAATTGACCGTGTGCTTGCTTTGCGCAGGCCAGGTGCTGTTCAATTCTTATAAACTCGATCCAACGGGTTCAAAAAGGATTTTATGAAAACAAACAAAACCAAACTCATCTATTTCTCACCAACCCGAACAACGGCGCGGATCGTCGAAGAGATCGCAAAGGGAATGGATCCCGATTCCGTCGATCACATCGATCTTACCCGGCCCATGTCCGCAACAAGAGATTTCGGCGACGGTATGGACAGCATCGCCATCGTCGGTGTTCCCGTATACGGCGGGAGAGTGCCGGCTTTGGCGGTAACACGCCTTCAGCGACTCAAAGCCAACGGCATGCCGGTCATCCCTGTCGTCGTCTACGGCAACAGGGCCTTTGAAGATGCACTTGTCGAGGTGAGAGATCTTCTTCAGCAAAACGGCTTTATAACGGTCGCTGCCGGAGCTTTTATCGGGGAGCATTCATTTTCCAGCGAGTCACTGCCCATTGCCGATGGCCGGCCGGATGACAAGGATCTCAAGATTGCATTTTCCTTTGGCAAAGGAATTCAACGGAAACTGAGCGATATGGACGAAACCGGGACACTGCCGACGATTGCGGTGCCGGGCGATACGCCCTACAAAAATTGGGACCCGCCTTCAGGGGCTCCCCGCACCCGGGAAGAAGACTGCACGCTGTGTGCAACCTGTGTAGATCTTTGCCCGGCAGGGGCGATCACTGTTGACGATACCGTTGTTACGGATTCCTCTAAATGCATCCTTTGTTGTGCCTGCATCAAGGGTTGCCCGGAACAGTCAAGGTGGATCGACGTCGAAAAGATCAATCAGATTTCGCAATGGCTGCATGAAAATTGCGCGGATCGGAAAGAACCGGAAATATATCTATGATGAATGGATGCTTTAACAAGCTATTAAAAATAGATCTGAACACGAAAACGTTTTCCCACGAGGTTATCCCACAAGACATGATGCGAAACAGTCTTGGGGGAAAAGGCCTGGGAATCCGTTTGTTGTTCCAGGAAAATCCTGCTGGTGTAGACGCACTTTCGCCTGAAAACGCGTTTATCATCACGGTCGGACCGGTCACGGGCACCGCCATGTGGGGGCAAAATCGCTTTGCCGTGTTTACCAAGAGCCCGGCCACGGGCGGTTTCGGCGAATCCTACTGTGGTGGCACCCTTGCTCCCAAGATCAAAGGCTGCGGGGTGGACGCCATCGTCATTCGAGGTCGGGCAGAGATGCTCACCTTTCTCGTCATCGACAAAGACGGTGTCCGGTTTGAAGATGCCGCCGCCTTCAAAGGCATGCAAACCTTCGAAACCGAAAAACAGATCCTCGACCGGTCGCCCGAAGGAGCCGGGGCCATGGTCATCGGTCCGGCCGGAGAGAACTTGGTTCGATTTGCCTGCATCAAATCCGACAAATGGCGTAGTCTGGGCCGGGGAGGCATGGGCGCGGTTCTTGGAAGTAAAAATGTAAAAGGCATTTCCTTTTCCGGCAGCGAGAAATGCAGCATC
>ENA-ORCT01001073-ORCT01001073.1-marine-metagenome-genome-assembly--contig:-NODE-1073-length-11315-cov-3.551344_pt1 | contig 11315 bp, 8 predicted proteins | sample MGYA00248632_ERZ508511 | MGnify/ENA primary metagenome ERZ508511 (study PRJEB26182, sample SAMN06268839) | marine metagenome | isolation source: Tt an P1-techrep anaerobic enrichment on pine from sediment...
ATGACATTACGGGTTAAAAAAACCCGGGGAAATCGTTCGTTCTTGATGACAATCCACGGATAGGTTTTATCGTCCTTCAACCGGATATTATACCTCGGCTGGTACTTTTTGATCAGGTTATTTTCCAGCAAAAGTGCGTCTTGCTCGGTTTCAACAACCAGATGTTTGATATCAGCAATCGCCCGAACAAGCAAGGCTGTTTTCCTGTTTTCGTGATTTTTCGAAAAATAAGAAGCAACTCTTTTCTTCAGATTTTTTGCTTTGCCTACGTAAATAATTTTACCAGTATCATCAAAATACTGGTAAATTCCGGGCTTGTCAGGCAACACGGAAACCTGCTTTTTTAATGCCTCAATATTCCTATTTACTGCTGAATATTTCAATTGAAAGCTTCGAATTAATATTCAACCAAAGTATGAGTTTCGTAGTTTGAAAGCAGTTCTTTTTTCCCGTTTTCTATAAATTTCAAATCGCAAATAAACGAGAAATACACCTTCTTCACATTCATTTTTTCAACCAAATTTAAAGCGGCTAAAGCGGTTCCTCCTGTAGCCAAAAGATCGTCGTGAATCAATACAATGTCGTCCTCGCTCAAAGCATCTTTGTGTATCTCAATCGTGTCAGATCCGTATTCCAACTCATAGGATTCTGCAACCGTTTCGGCAGGCAATTTCCCTTTTTTTCGAATAGGAACAAAGCCGGCATTCAACAAATAGGCGGCCGCACCACCCACAATAAAACCTCTCGATTCGAGGGATACAATCTTTGTAATTCCCTTGTTTTTGAAGTTTTGATGCACCTGATTCACTACTTCATTAAAGGCATCAGGATCTTTCAATAGGGTTGTAATATCTTTAAAACTAACTCCCTTTACCGGATAGTCCGGTATTTCACGAATGATTTCTCTCAAATTCATAGTTGATTTCAAATTTTGTGTTCCACGTGGAACATTAACGGCCAAGCATCACCAAAAGTACATTAATATCCGAAGGATTCACTCCAGAGATACGACTCGCCTGTCCAATAGTTTTGGGTTTAATTTTAGTCAATTTCTGCCTTGCTTCGGTCGAAATTGTGTGTATTTTTTCGTAGTCAAACTTGTTTTCAATATTGATATCCTCAAGCCTTTTAAACTTATCAGCCATCAATTTCTCCCGTTCGATATAACCCGAATACTTAATCAATATTTCGGCCGATTCCACAATTTCTTCGAACCTATCATGAGGTACTTTTTGAAGCATTTTTTTAAACGGCGTCACAGGTTCAATCACATCAAATATCGAAATTTGAGGTCGGGCAATCACATCTTTTAGCTTCACGCCTTGTTTCAAAACTGAAGTATTTTTCTCCTGAAGCAGGTCGTTAATATATTGCGGTTTGATCGAGAAATTAGAAACAAATTCAATTATCTCACAGCGAAAGCTCGCCTTCTCCTCCAGCAATTCCATCCGTCTCTTCGAAGCCAAACCCAGTTGGTAAGCCCTTGGCGTCAATCGCGCATCAGCATCATCCTGCCGCAACAAAATTCGGTATTCGGCTCTGGACGTAAACATGCGATACGGTTCATCTACTCCTTTCGTAACCAGATCATCGATTAAAACACCAATATAGGCTTCTTCCCTGCCCAAAATGAACTCGGCTTCATCATGCGCTTTTAGATGCGCATTGATGCCCGCTACAATTCCTTGTGCAGCCGCTTCCTCATATCCTGTTGTTCCGTTTATCTGACCCCCGAAAAAGAGGTTCTTGATATACTTCGTTTCCAAGGTATGGTAAAGCTGAGTAGGGTCAAAATAATCGTATTCTATTGCATAACCTGGTCGGTAAATCTTGGCATTCTCCAATCCGGAAATTAAACGAAGCGCGCGGTATTGCACTTGCCAAGGCAAGGAAGAAGAGAACCCATTCAGATAATATTCATGCGTTGTTTCTCCTTCTGGTTCAAGAAAAAGTTGATGCTGCTGTTTCTCTGCAAATGTAACCAACTTTGACTCAATACTCGGACAATATCGGGGTCCTGTGCTCTGAATGGTCCCATCGTACATTGGCGACTCGTCGAAGCCTTCCTCCAAAGCCCTGTGAACTTCAGGAGACGTATGAGTAATCCAACAACTCCTCTGATGAAGTTCCGATTTTGCCTCAGGTAAATAGGAAAATTTATAATGACCTTCATCTCCTTTTTGCTCTGTCAATTTCGAAAAATCGATAGACCTGCCATCAATTCGAACGGGCGTCCCTGTTTTCAATCTCCCTGTTTTGAAACCTGCCTCCGCCAGCTGGTCACTAATAAAATAAGAAGCTGACTCCCCTATCCGACCACCTTCCATTTTGGATTGCCCAATATGCATCAAGCCGTTCAGAAAAGTCCCGTTTGTCAAAATAACGGTTTTAGACTGGAACTCTACTCCTATCTTTGTTTTGACTCCTTTGACAACACCATCCTCGATCATCAAATGAACTACCGCATCCTGCCAAAGATCCAAATTATCGGTATTCTCTAAAATCGTACGCCAATATTCTGAAAAACGAAATCGATCATTCTGAACCCTCGGACTCCACATGGCCGGTCCTTTTGAGCGATTCAGCATTCTAAATTGAATTGAAGAACGATCTGCTACTATTCCGGTATATCCGCCCAGTGCATCAATTTCACGCACAATTTGCCCCTTGGCAATCCCCCCGATAGCTGGATTACAGGACATCTGTGCGTATTTGCCCATATCCATGGTTATTAATAAGGTCTGTGATCCCAAATTAGCGGCCGCAGCTGCAGCCTCACAACCGGCATGTCCTCCTCCTACAACAATTACATCATACAATGGTAACATCATCTTCAAAAAAATTAGACGGCAAAATTAATAGAAAAGCTTAAAACAGAAAAGCTTAAGATAACAGAAGTCGAAAACAATCTTCACTTTGTCAAAGCCCTGATCAATCAAAGCCCGATACGCAAAATTCCAGGCGATCGTGCTTAACTCTCTCCGAGATAATAATCCTCTTTGCTGGTCATTAACTTTTTCTCTTCATCACTTTTGTCTTTATAACCCAACAAATGTAAAACACCGTGAATCAGAATTCTGTTTAGCTCATTTAGAAAACTTACTTGAAAAGCAGCAGCGTTCTCCTTCACCCTATCGATGCTAATGAAAATATCTCCAGATATTACATCATCCTCCACGTAATCAAACGTAATAATATCGGTGTAATAATCGTGATTCAAATACTGCTTGTTGATTTCCAGCAAATAGTCGTCACTACAAAAAATAAAGCTGATATCCCCAGTTTGGCTTCCCTCTTTTGAAATCGTATCTTTAATCCATTTTTTGGATTTTGGAAGGTCTAGTTGAAATTCTTCAATATCCTCAAAGTAAAAGTTGATGCTCACGACTCAGTATAAATTTAATTTTTACCAATGATCCATTATTGATGAACTCGACATCATCTGCCAAATTCTTGATAATGAATATTCCTCTTCCACGTTCATTTCTTAAATTACGTGCTTCCGTTGGATCGGGTACTTCATGCACATCAAAACCAGTTCCCTCGTCCTCTATCTCTATTAAAACACTATTTGTATCGCACTCAACCCTTATTTCAACCAGTTTATTAATATCATGGCCATTTCCATGCGAAATAGCGTTATTTACTGATTCACAAACTGTTAAAATAACAGATCCAAAAAGAGCTTCCGGAAAGCCAGTGTCGGCTAGAAATGAATGTATAAATCGCTCGACATCATGTAAATAGGTTAAATGAGATGGTATACTGAGTCTTCTTTTCAATTTTCCTTTCTTAAATTATTGATATAATCCCTATACTTTCGATCGTAAAAAATTCTAAGTTGATAATTATTTCTTTCAATTACATCCAGAAACTCTTTTTCTTGCTGTTTATACTCAAAAAACTCAATTGGGTTACTATAAAAATTCTCGTCCACCGTTTCTGATTCTCTTTCATCTTCCACATCGCGCTCCATCTCAGCCTTTTCAGCTTTCAGTAACTTATTTAGGATTAGATTCTGTCGACTAATCATCGTACTGGTAATTTGCTTATTGGCCAAATCTACATTATTCTCCTCAAGTAATTGATTGATTTGCTTTAGCTGCTCTTTGGCAGAATTTCCGACCTCCGAACCCAGCATCAATTCCCTGATCATCTGCTGCATCATCTCTTGTTGTGCCAACGTTTTTCCAAGCTGTTCGCTCATACCCCCTGATTCTCCGCTCTTCATTTGCTCTATCATCTGCTGCAATTGCTCTTTTATACTCTGCTGTGCATCTTTCAACATATTCATACTACTGCCCTTGCCTGCTCCGGGCTTGTCGCATTGTTGATCACCCGGCATTGAATTTGCCATTTGCTTTTGCAGATTTTCCAAAGCCTCATTTAAGAATAAGGCCATATTATTTGCCGCAGTCATCGCCATTTGCTGGTGACTCAAGGCGGTACCAAATCTACTTTCAATCAATTCTTCCAGCGCTTTGTCCATCGAAAACTCCAATTTAACCAACTCCTGTGTTACCACATTTCCTATTTCAGGCGTCCGCTTTGCCACTGCATACAGCGAATCTTTCACCACGCCGCTTTGCTTAATGAGCCGATCCTGATTTATCCTCACATCAGAAACGCGCGGATCACTTTCGGTAACAGTACGAATCTGATCATGCAACATCTCCTGCGTTAAGGATAAATAAACCAGATTATCTAAAATTTGTTGCAAATCTCTTATATTTTCCATGCTTTCCTTTTGCTGGTTCATGGCTAACATTTGATTCAAACTGAATGATGCATTTTCTAGCTGCCGCCCATTATTTTCAATCCGTTCTACTGACTTACCTTTTTTTCGACTATCAAGCAACTCCTCTATTTCTTCAAAATTCAAATCTATTTCTTCAAACTCCGAATCCATCGGATGCAAATTCATAGGTTTGTCCAACGACCTGTTCAGTTCCAACGCATCCTTTAATTCTTCGCCAACAGACTCAAAATCCTTTCTGTTTTCAAGCTCCTTCTCCATCGTCTTTTCAAATACACGATTCTCGTCGAGTTCCTGAGCATTCATTTTTTCCTTATTCGCCAATTCCGACAACACATCGATCACATTTTCAAGCTTTTGTTCGACCTTCATTCGTTTCAACATCTGCAGGTTTCTTTCCAACTGTTTAGACAAATCATCCATCGACATCTCTGAACGTTTAGCCAATTCATCAAATTTTGATTGATCAAATTCTTTAGCGAGTTCATTAAATTCCTCAAACAGTTTTTTCAGCTCCTCATCAAAAACATCATTCAATAACTCCTCCACCTGCTTTTGCTTTTCAACCAATTCAGATTTTTCCTCAGAAAAAGAATTTCTCAAATTATTCATTTCAGCATTTTTCTGCTGAACTTGTTTTAGAATCTCCTCCAACCTATTCTTTTTATTTAAAATCTCTGATACCAGCTGCTGCTTTTCCCAATTGGAAGAATTTTCGCTTAAACTTCTAAATTTTAAATCTTCAATAGCTTGCTGAATTTCATCAGACAACTCCATACTTTCCACCATTAACTCATCCAATGATTCAAAATTTTCATCGTCCATCTTCTCCAGCTCATCCTTTGACGGAAACTCAAACGTAAAAGTCTCAGAAACCGTTTCCTTATATTGATGAAAATAATCGTTGTCGCGAACCGAAAAATAATAGCTAAGCTCATCGGTTAAGCCGGCTAACCCGGCGAAATCATAGGTGAAGTAGAAATCCTGCTGACTTAAATTTTTCATCATCGGCAATTTGATCAGACTATCGTTTTGGTTAATAACCAAGTGATAAGCCAATTCGTGAAAGCCATAATCATCCGTTATACTCCCTTTAAAGAAAAAGCGCGTAAACTCAGACGAATCGCGCAATTGCACAACCTTAATTTCAGGATATAAATCGGGAATCACTTCAATTGAAAATCTTAGCAGATCATTATATTCAAAATAATTATTTTTTATTGATATTGAAAAACTCAAATCAGACTTCGCAATGGTCCCAACCCGATACTCCTCTCCATTTTCTTCAACATCAATTGCCTTTCCATCAACCTTAAAATACAGTGAATCGGTATCCGCCGTACGAAATACCCATTTAATCTGAGAGCCAAATGGCACCTTCAAGTCCCCCAGCATGTCCTCGTCCCTCCGTTCATATCCAGTATAGGCCGGAGGCACAATTTCAGCTGAATAACCCAATATTGCCGGCGCAGGTAATACTTCTACCGCATAACGCTCAGATTGGTACATCATGTCTGTAAAGTAAACCGAGAAACTGTTGTTGACATGCTCAAAGTCGTAAAGAAACAGGTTACCACTTTTATTCATCAAATAATTTGATCCCGAAATATTCACATACAATATTTCAGGTACTTGCTTACCCTCACACCTAACCGCCAAGCTGAGCCGCTCTCCTCTTTTTACCTGTAGACTATCGTTTACCAGGACAAAACTAAAGGGTGCCGGTTTTACAAATACCTCCTTATAAGCCAGTAAGCGTTGTGATCCTTCGGTAAAAACTCCTGGCGCACTTACCGACAGAGCTAAAGCCAGCAAACCGAGAGAACACAGCATGAAAAAACGTAATTTCAATCCTTTAAAAGAAATAGCTTTTGAGAAATCAAATATTTTAATCTGATCAATTTTTTGATTTACACTAGCCCAAACCAAGGAATCGGATGACTCCTTCTCTATCTTTGCCAGCTCTATAATATTTAGCAGCCGATCATCAATCTCCGGAAAATGCTTAGATATCGCTTCTGCAGCTGTTTTATAATTCATGGTTTGATGCAAACCCAGAAGCCTTAACAATGGAATGAAAAAATAAAAAACACCAACAGCTAAAAAAGATAAGCCTGAAAAGTAAAATAAAAACGAACGAACCGCCGAAGACAAATAGCTAAAATACTCAATCAGTGAAAATACAATAATATAACTGATTACCAGCATAATAAAAAGAATAAATCCTTTAATAAACTGATAAAAGCTATATTTCCGAATGTAAGAATTGAGCTTATCAACAAGATGTTTATAGCTTTCTGTCATACCTTTTTAAATCGCTACTTGTTAAGAATTTAAAAAATCGTTCATTTGTTAATTACTTAACCGCCGTTGTTAATTGATAACAAATAAAAATCCAAAATTATATTTTATAATTCGAAATCTAATTTTGAATAGCTTTTTTTAACCAAATCACCAAACATTCTTTTTTAAAATTCATACGCAACAAATCAACAATGAAAAAGAGATCATTCACAAATAAAAAATCAAAAAAAGCAGCTATCAACAGTTGTTAATTAAACTGACACATCTTTGATTAACAGACAAAATACATGTGTAAAAACAGTGAATAAAACTTCAACAACAACAAACTTTTCAGGTATGCAAGAAACGGCCGAAAATTTTATACAAACAATCAACAGCCTATTATATTATTCATCTTTAATTTCATTAAAACAATAAATAATAAATAGGTGTTTGATTAAACTCACTTGAAAATTCTTTTGATAAGGGGGTTTCCTTTTCTCTGATTTTAGAATTAACTTTACAAAGATTAACGAATTCGTGGATGGAGGAGAAACTTTCAATATTACTGGTGGAAGATAATATACTGAATCAGAGGATAGTAACATTTAGTTTGAAGAAATACAATCACAATGTAACGATTGCTAATAACGGACTGGAGGCCATAGATAAATTTAAGGAAAATCAGTTTGACGTTATTTTGATGGATATTATGATGCCGGAAATGGATGGTTTGGAAGCTACAATGAAAATAAGGGAGATGGAAACTGTGGCAAATTTGGGAACCAGAACACCGATCATAGCGCTCACTGCAAATACAATGGATAACGACCGTGACAAGTGCATTTCGTATGGCATGGACGAGTTTATGGCTAAACCTTTTGATATAGAAAAGCTAAAGCAAATTTTCCAGGATTTGGAAATTGTAAAATAGACAAGGCAACAAACTCTTCACGAAATAAAGCTATATTTGTTCGCTAAGAAAAGTACAGTTTTATGTCCGATCCGATAGATCTTCACAACGATTCTTTTTCTGATAAAGATGCAGATTTCGATAAACAGTTGCGGCCACTGACCTTTGATGATTTTAAAGGTCAAAAGCAGATTGTTGAAAACCTGAAAGTCTTTGTTCAAGCCGCCAAAATGCGGGGCGAGGCATTGGATCATGTTTTACTGCATGGTCCGCCCGGATTGGGAAAAACCACCTTATCGAACATTATTGCCAATGAACTGGGTGTAAATTTAAAACTGACATCAGGCCCGGTTTTGGATAAGCCAGGCGATTTAGCAGGACTTTTGACCAACCTGGAGGAAAGCGATGTGCTTTTCATCGACGAGATTCACCGTTTAAGCCCCATTGTCGAAGAATATTTGTATTCGGCTATGGAGGACTATAAAATTGATATTTTAATAGATAAAGGCCCCAGTGCGCGCTCAATTCAATTGGAGTTAAATCCGTTTACCCTGGTCGGTGCCACAACCCGGTCGGGTTTATTAACCAGTCCGTTGCGGGCACGATTCGGAATTAATGCTCATTTTGAGTACTACGATCTTAGTATTTTAACAGGAATTGTCAAAAGGTCGGCTAAAATACTGAATGTTGAAATCAAGGATCAGGCGGCTTTGGAAATTGCTTCACGAAGTCGCGGAACACCGCGTATTGTCAATGCATTACTCCGGAGGGTACGCGATTTTGCACAGGTAAAGGGAAATGGAAAAATTGACCTTGAAATTACCCGTTTTTCACTCGAAGCTCTAAACATTGATCAGCATGGTTTGGATGAGATGGACAACAAAATATTAACTACCATTATCGATAAGTTTAATGGTGGACCAGTTGGTATTTCCACCATTTCAACAGCCGTGGCCGAGGATTCCGGAACCATAGAAGAAGTGTACGAACCTTTTTTGATTAAGGAAGGATTCATTAAACGTACGCCCCGCGGACGCGAAGTTACCGAACGGGCTTACAAACACTTGGGAAAAATCAATTACGGCGGCGGGCAGGCCCCTACTCTTTTTTAATCAGTTTTACTTCGTACAAATGAGGCCAAAGTTTTCCGGTAATGTACATTTTTCCATTGTCGGGATGAATGGCTATTCCATTTAAAACGTCAATTGGTTGGTCAGGGTTATATAGAACGGAGAGCAGTCCGTCGAAATTTATTTTAGCCAGTACTTTTCCGGTGTTGGGGTCAATTTTTACGGCATTGTTTGTGGTCCAGATGTTGGCATAAAGTTCACCCTGATAAAATTCCAATTCATTAAGTAACTTTATTGGCCCTTTGTCGTCGTAAACTTGAATCTTTTTGATTACTTGATAAGTATTTGGGTCAATAAAATGAAGGAATTCTGAACCGTCTGTTTTGATTAAATACTTTCCGTCATGCGCCAATCCCCAGCCTTCGGGCGTATCAAAAGTGAAGGTGTCGATGCGCGCAAAGTTATTTAAATCATACACAAAACCTTGCTGTGCTTTGTAAGTCAATTGGTAAATTTTGTTGTTGAAAATGGTAATCCCTTCACCAAAATACTCGTCTTCCATTTTAAACGATTGCAAAACATTACTGGTTTTCAAATCGAACTGATAAATGCCTGATTTTCCCTTTTCACCAGTACTTTCGTAAAATTTATTGTTATGAATTTCAAGTCCTTGTGTAAAATGATCGACACTATGCGGGTAGGTATTGACCACTTCGTAGCCATATTGTTCGGGTTCGAGATCGGAAACAACTTCATATGAATGAAAGGTAACCCCTTCTATTCCATCGGTTTTGGTTGCCAGTACTTTGATGCTGTGCTTTCCCAAGGCATCTAATACCGGGATTGAATAAGCAAATTCCAATTTGTTGCTTGTTTCCACCAACTTATTGTTAATGTACAGTTTTGAGTCTTTCAGTTCACCGTCTTTGTTTTTTACAGCAATTGAAATTGTGATGGAATCACCAAACTCATACTGGCTTTTTTTGGGGTGAATAGAAATTTTAGCAACTGGCTTTCGCGGTCTTTGTGATTTATTTGAGCATGAAATTAAGCCAACAAAGAACGATGAAATCAATAATAAAAGGAATATTTTAAACTTCATTTTAAATTCGGTTTGTCTTGAGGGAATAAAAATACACAAACTTTAAAACAACGAAACCAAACAAAATCTTTTTGGATGAAAAAAAACAGCCTGAATCCCTATCTTTGACAAAATTTTGAACTTTGAACTCATTTAAGAAATTAGCCGGAGAAACAGCCATTTATGGTATGAGCAGCATCGTTGGACGCTTTATAAACTGGTGGCTTGTTCCGTATTATTCATTCATTTTTTTGACAGCCGAGTATGGTGTGGTTACGAACTTATACTCGTACATGGCTTTCTTACTTGTTATTTTAACCTATGGCATGGAAACAGGCTTTTTCCGATTTGCCTCGGAGAAGGAAAACAAGGTGAAAGCCTACTCCAGTGCATTAATTTCATTGTTTACCACCTCAATTGTATTTTTGCTGTTAGTTCTTGCTTTTTCCGACGTCATCGCCGGTTGGATTGATTATCCCGAACATCCGGAATACATTTGGTGGGTTGCCCTGATTGTTGTACTTGATACCCTGACAGCAATTCCTTTTGCCAAATTACGCATCGAGTCGAAGGCGGTGAAATTTGCCATTTTGAAGTTCATCGGCATTTTCATCACTATTTTTCTGAATATTTTCTTTCTGAGCATCTGCCCTGCCCTTTTAAAATCAAATCCGGAAAGTTGGGTAAACTTGGTCTATTCTGCAGAAATAGGCGTTGGTTATGTGTTTATTTCCAACCTGATCGCTTCCGGAATCGCCTTGGTTTTGCTGGTTCCCGAAATGATCGTCAAATTAAGTCTCGATCGTAAGTTGCTCAAAGAGATGGTTTGGTACTCCTTCCCCATTCTTATCGTTGGAATTGGCGGCATGGTCACCCAAAATATCGATAAAATATTAATCCCGAAGTTGCTGCCTGAAAGCCAGGATCCCATGTCGCAGCTGGGAATATACGGAGCTAATTTTAAGCTGGCTGTCATTCTCAACATGTTTATCCAGGCGTTTCGCTACGCGTTCGAACCCTTTTTCTTTTCGCAGGTTAAATCTGATGACAACAAACGGGGCTATGCCATCATTATGAAGTATTTTGTGATTTTTGGACTGATCATTTTTCTGGGCATCTGTTTGTATATCGATCTGATTAAATTGATTGTCGATTCAAAATACCACTCCGGTTTAAACGTGGTGCCGATCATTTTGATGGCGAACCTTTTTC